>JAAUYL010013468.1_pt1 | contig 11866 bp, 4 predicted proteins | sample 7278011 | NCBI WGS metagenome assembly JAAUYL01 (sample SAMN14350225, study PRJNA611818) | marine sediment metagenome | isolation source: surface marine sediment (1.8m) | place: French Polynesia: Moorea | collected 2018-08 | reverse complement strand
CTTCCGAAAAACCCTCAATGGTTTCGCGAGCTTCAGCTCTAAGTTCATCTTGAAAGCTAATAATTCCGAGAGGAAAAAGTTCAGTAGGTAATTGTGGTTGTTCTAAATCCTGGTTTAAACTATTAATGTTGGAGTTATGGGCAAATAAAAGGACTCGGAATCCTGCCATTACTAATTCTTGAATTTGCTGAGTAACTTTCGTACTCAGGGGTGTAACTTCAGCTAATATTTCTGGAGCGCCGAGAATGTATGTTCCAGATGGTGAATTTTCCTCTTGACTGACAAAGCTCATACCACTCCATTTACGAGCCGAACTAAAAGGAATTTCAAAAATTAGAGAACGTTTATTTCCTGAAAATACAGTTTCTACAGCCTCAATAGTTTTATTTTTAGCAGTGGTACTAGCTGCATAATCAGCTAATAGACTCTGTAACTTAATTTCATCAAACCCAATGGGATAAATATCTCGTAAAATAATACGGTTAGCAGTTAACGTCCCAGTTTTGTCCAAGCATAAAATATCTACATTACTTAATGATTCAACAGCATTAGCTTGCTGAATTAGGACTTCCTGTCCCACCATTTTCACTGCACCCAGAGCATAAGCAAGAGTAATGGCTAAATAAAGTCCACTTGGCACTAGACCAGCAATTACAGCAGCATATTGAACAGTATCAGCAAATGTATAAAATCCAAAGTACCAATTAATAGTAACCAGTATCCAGAGAAAACATGACAAGAGTAAAAATACTCTGATGACCAAGTTAATTTCTTGTTGGAGGGGAGTATAAATTTGGCGAAATGCTCTGGCACTAACTGTTAGTTCATAGGCCAAACTTTCAGTTCCTACTTTTTGCGCTTCATAGTAAGCAGTACCACTGACACAGAAACTACCAGAATAAACTGCTTGGCCTTCTTGTTTCAGAATTAGATCGGATTCCCCAGTTAGGAGTGATTCGTCTACTTCTATTTGGCCTTCTCCTACTACTTGTCCATCAACTACTATTTGATCTCCAGCATTAGCTACTAATATATCTCCTACGACGATCTCACTGGGATCAATGTTTTGTTGTTTACTTTCTCGAATAACGGTAGCTAATGGTCTAGTTAATAAGGCAATTCGATCTAATTTTTGTTTAGCCCATATTTCTTGGCAAACACTAACTATGACGCCACCTAAAATAACCACGATCACAAGAAAAGCATCGCCATAACGAGAAAGAGAAATTAAAACAAGGCTAATACTTAGAAAAACGGTATTGATAAAGGTAAATAAGTTTTCCTTTAATATCTGGCGATAGGATCGACTTGTATCTAATTTGACATGATTTCCTAAGCCAGCAGCGCGACGAGCTGTTACCTCGTCTTCTGTGAGACCGTTAATAATTGAGGTATTATTAATATTTTGCCGATCGATCATGACATTTGGACTCATACAATGTCTGTGTAACAATGCGCTTAATAATTCTCGCTTAAAGCTTAATTATGCCCATGATTACAATTTATATATTAAGTGCAACTTCATATATAAATTACACATAGGCGTGAAAATTCAAAATCAAATCAATTCTCATCCAGAAATTATCTATTCTTTCTTCCTGTTCCCAGTTAAGTGTTCCCTGTTCCCTCTTTTCCGGAGATGTCTATTGTATTAAGTATAAAGAAATCTATGTAATACTAAATCTGGTTATCAATGTATGTACTTTTTCGCCCGTCCTTTCTAATCCTATTGCCTTATCCTCGATCTGAAAGCTCCTATCTAAACCGGATTTAGTATAAGAGACTGTTTGTCAAATATTAAATCTTCAATCTTCAATACAACCTGGAGTTAAATAGCTAATGATAGCAAAGGTAGGGGTTTAGTCACTAAACTCCTACTAATAGAGGACTAGCTATATTTCAGTCCTTTTTTATGGTGAAAAATAGCAATGTGTTCTTGTTTTATTCTATTCTCTATTCCCAGTTAAGCTTTTCCCTATCTCCTTTTTTAGATTTGCTGATACTTTATCTCTAAAGTTCCTGACATTAAGTAAATGGCATTTTCAAGATAATATAGTGGTTTCAAATAAAAACGAGACGGCAAAATTCATAACTTTAGAGGATTATATCAAGCTTAAGTGTCTCAATCTTAACTGAAATGACTATAGTTCATAAAAGTTGGTATCAAGTTAAATGATCGCTTTTAGTATTTTCTATGACATTTATGATACTAGGAATTATGAACTCAGCTAGGGAAGTGGTAGGTTTAATGACGTATAGAAGTAAGAATTGTTTGAGGAAAATTTACTTGCTGTAGTGCTGTTTGCCTTTAATTTCCCTTACCTACTTAACTAAATTTCCAATAATACTGATTAACTGCCAGTTTTTGAAATAAGTAGTTATGGCAAATTATTTACACATCTCATTTGCTTCTTTAGCTTGTCCAATTAAGCAGAATAAAATAATCGGAAATTAATTTGGCACAGGTACTGAATAGCATTTGGATAAATTTTTACTACAAATCCCTGTTTCATGTTCCCTATAAACACAGCGATTGTAACATGATTTGATCAAATTGAAATGATTTATTCCTAATTTCTTAATCAAAAGTAATGTTACTAATTTACAGAGAAATTATAAGTAAAGTTAAGTTTTATCACTACAGTCTTGCTTTTTGACTAGGATAGGCTTTATGATGGGAATTAAGACGTAAGTATTAAATCTTTTTTAACTCTGCAAGCAAGTTTTCAACATTACTATTAGCGAAAATTATCACCTACCAAAGTCAAGGCAAGTCAGGAGGGAATAGTGTACTTTTGAGGTATTTGTTGAAACAGAAAGCTTGGCTAACTAATCAAGAGCATCTAAACACAATTTGCCTTTTATTACTCTGCAAAAATGGCCAAAAAGAATAAATGTAATTGAAATCAAAGAAAAACTAACTAAGAATCGGAATTAAACATCTAAATTAAATGTTTAAAAATAATCCGTGTTTCTGGGAGTTTCGCAATACTATGGCGAACAAACTAATTTGTTTAATTGAAAATAAAAGCTAAATGGAGAATGCGATCGCATGGTTTCCTCATCTGAGACAAACTTGAATCAAGCAAATAACTCTGTTGTAGAAGTATCATTATCTGAAACAACCAATAATCAGACAACTTCTGTAGCACCTGTACATACTGCCACTGGGGTTTATGTGACTATCCACGGTCACTTCTATCAACCCCCCAGGGAAAACCCCTATCTAGACGCTATTGAACGTCAACCTAGTGCCGCTCCCTGCCATGACTGGAATGAACGCATTTTACACGAGTGCTATCGCCCCAATGCTTTTGCCCGCGTCTTAAATGACCGAGGAGAATTGGTGGGGATCACCAATAACTATGAATATCTTAGCTTCAATATCGGTCCCACTCTAATGAGTTGGTTGGAACGCCATGATATGGAAGTCTATCAAAAAATTATTGAGGCAGACCGGAAAAGTTGTCAACGACTCGATGGACATGGTAACGCGATCGCCCAGGTATACAACCACATCATTTTGCCCCTTGCTAATGAACGAGATAAATATACTCAAATTCGCTGGGGTAAAGAAGACTTCCGCTCCAGGTTTGGCCGCGATCCTGAAGGAATGTGGCTAGCAGAAACAGCCGTAGACTATCCTACCCTAGAAGTATTAGTTGCAGAAGGGATTCGCTTCATCATTTTAGCTCCTTCCCAAGCCGAACGTTGTCGTCCATTCTCTAGTCCAGATAACCCAGACCCAGAATGGATAGAAGTAGGTGGCAGTCAAATCGATCCTACCCGGCCTTATCGTTGTTTCTTGCGGGGTAGCAATAGTGACAACTCCACAGAAACTCCATACATTGATATCTTTTTCTATGACGGTCCTATATCAAGAGATATGGGCTTTAATGATGTCCTCAATAGTTCTCATAACTTGGCCGGACGAATTGGCCAAGCAATACGGGGAGACCAACGCCCCTCCCAATTAATTGCTGTTGCCACTGATGGTGAAACATTTGGTCATCACAAAGGCGGTACAGAAAAATGTCTTGCCTATGGTTTCTTGGGAGAATTTCCTAATCGCAATTGGACAGTAACTAACTTTGCTCATTACCTCAGTATTAATCCTCCAACTTGGGAAGTTGCATTAAAACCAGTAACAGCATGGAGTTGTTGTCATGGCGTTGACCGTTGGCAAGATGATTGTGGTTGCGGTGGTGGTGGCACATGGCATCAGAAATGGCGGAGACCATTACGGGATTCACTCAATTGGTTACGGGATCAATTTGTTGACATTTATGAAGACTTTGGTCGTCACTTCTTCAAGGATGTTTGGGCAGCACGAGATGAATACGTTAAAGTAATTCTAGATCGCTCCAGTGAGAACATTAATAATTTCTTTTCTAAGCATCAAAACCATGACCTTAAAGAAGCAGAAAAAGTAGATGCTTTGCGTTTATTAGAAATGCAAAGACATTCTCTATTAATGTTTACAAGTTGTGGCTGGTTTTTTGATGAAATATCTCGACCAGAAGGTACTCAAATTCTACGTTATGCTGCCAGAGCAATAGAATTAGCAGGTGATGTAGCAGGGGTACAATTAGAGAAAGAATTTGTATCTAAACTTGCTTTTGCCCCCAGTAACGTAGATTTGTTCAAAACAGGTGATGAAGTTTATCGACAGTTAGTTGCCACAGCTCAAATTACTTTGGAACAAGTAGCAGCTCACTATGCGATTAATTCTTTATTTACTACTTATACTCGGGAACAACGAGTTTACTGCTACAACACTAAACAACATGATTATCAAATGCGACGCATGGGTAATCTTAGTTTGGCAGTAGGTCAGCTACAATTAGCTTCAGAAATTACACTGGAGCGCAAAGAATTTGTTTTTGCTGTACTGCATTTAGGAGGATGGGATTTCCATTGCTGTATTCAAGCATTTACAGGTCGTCGGGTTTATACGGAAATCAAAGAAAAGCTATTTGATGCTTTACAAGAAGGCAGTGTTGCTAATGTAGTTATGAGTATGGCCGAGTTATTCGGAAAATCTTCATTTGGTCTAGGGGATCTGTTTGCAGAGGAACGTCAACGTATAATGAGTCTATTGAGTCAAGAAACTCTGAATCGCCTGGATCAATTGTATACTCAGGTCTACCGAGATAATTACAGCATAATGATGGCCTTCCGCCGAGATAATTTACCTGTACCTCAAGAGTTACAGGTAGCTGCTGAAGTGGCATTAGGTCATCGGTTATTAACAAGTGCGCGGACTTTAGAGGCAGAAAGTAGTGATGGAAAATTAAGTATTAGTCATTTGGCAGAGTTAGAAGCTCTTGCTAGTGAAGTCAGTCAGCAGCAATGTCGATTCCACAACCTAGAAGTTAAGGAATCTTTAGAAAGGTTAATTATTAGCTCACTCAGACATATTTTGTATGATAATGAACCGGATAATTTGGAGTTAGATATCCAAGGTTTAGAGCGAGTTGTTGAAGTAGGAAATCAATTAAATTTAGGTTTGTCATTAATTGGCGCTCAGGAGGTTTATTTCCAATCTCTGGAAAGTCAAATTGTACCTCTTTGTTTGGGTTATATTCAAAAGCGAAATAATCCTCAGATGGAACAAAATTCAGGAGAGATTGGAGTAGAAAAAACCTGGGAATTACCTCAAATTCGCAAATTATTACAATTGGGTAATAAATTAGCAATTGATGTAGATCGGTGGTTGAATCAGTTGTATTAATAATGTTTCTCTTGAAGGCTTAAATGTCTGTCTTAATTTGAGAAAGTGAGTGTGTAATCCTGTTATGTGGAAATCCACAACAGTTAAGTAATGACTAATCTGTGTGCTGAAGTAATTCAGCACACATAATTTACAACAGTTTTGGAGTTTATTAAGTACAAAGTTTGACGACTGTAGGAAATCGGGGTGAGAAATTAGAGGGTTGGTAAATCAAGAGATGAAACTTTAAGAGAAATCTGTTTTTAATACCTCTAAATATCTAACTAGAGCAAGTGATGGGTATCACCCCTAGTAGAAAATCATCTTAGCAATTACCAACGCCGAAATTAGGGCATTGCTGAAGTTGCTGAAGCAATGAAGCGCAACCGTGGATCTTACAGCGCTTTTGCTGATTGATCAACCACATTGTCACAACCAAAACCTTGTAGGGGCGTTTTGCTCCGTAACATGAAAAGCTCCGCTTTGCGTCAGCAAATGGCCATTCGCCTCTAATGTGGTCTACCGAAATGAAAAATTCTGTAAACCTAGCAAATAGGTCAACTCACTCTTGATAAATATACAATATATTATACCAGTTTTGACCATTAAATAAGGTATGAAGCCTCCCCTTGGCTGCGTCGGGAGCTGTAGCTCTACAAGGGGATGAAAAAGAAAATTCCGGTTTTCAAGCCTCCGGTTTAAGCGGTCGGTACTGTTTTGCTACCGCACAACTCCGTTAACACTACGCGACATGTTTGCGGAGCTTCCGTAAGGAAAAAGCGTAGATCTGACCTAGGAGGCTAACTGTTAACGCAGTTCCTCCGCCAGGAAGCTAACTGAAATGAGAGCTTTTAGTCAACAATTAAAACCCAAAAGTTCATGAATATCGACTGTTTATATTGTCAGGTTATGACACTTTATATCAGTTTTGTTGTGAGGTGTAAATTATGAAGGGAAAAAATTTAATTCCTCAAAGTGGTCTTAATTTAATTAAGAAATTTGAAGGGTATCACCAAAAACTTCCTGATGGCCGATCCCAAGCGTATCCCGATCCCATTTATGGGTGGGAAGTTGCTACCATTGGGTATGGAACCACTAAATATCCAAATGGTAGTAAAGTTAAAAGAAACGATATTATTACCTCTGCTGAAGCAGAGAAATATTTAGCCTGGGAAGTTGAGGAAGTTTGTAAACCTGTCTTAGAAAGAATCCCTACTTGGTCTAAGATGAATCAAAATCAACAGGGAGCTCTTTATAGTTTTGCCTACAACCTGGGTGCAAATTTTTATGGTGGAGCGAACTTTCAGTCCATTACAGAGGTTTGTGATAGTGTTTCAAGGTGGGAAGATTTAAATTGGATAACAAAGCAATTTGAAAAATATCGAAACCCTGGTTCTCCTGCTGAAGTGGGTTTGCGGAGACGCAGATGTGCTGAAGCTAAACTATTTTGTAAGCCTGCAAAAAATGTTGGGTTTGTCAAAGACAAAATCAAAGACAAAATCAAAGACAAAATGGGATTTAACACTGTAGGTTTTGTCCATTCAACCTGGTTAAAATCGAAACCCATACAATCTTCAGAATTATGGGATAATCAGAAAATACTTGTCAAACAAGAAGAAAAAATCAAAGTCAAAGAAATATTGCCAGATGCTAAACAACATACTTTACTTACGTTGGAACAGCCAAGATTAGCACATGATGGCAAAACCTATCTGGAAAAAGTTTATGCTTATACACCTCACCTAAAATTGAAACAACCAAAAAATGCCAGGGTGAAAAAATTAGACGTACCTTATTTTTCTCAATTAAATAACGACACCTATCATTTTGGTCCAGGTAGTCGCCAGTGCAATTTGACTTCTTGTTCTATGTTCTTAGCAGCTTTAAAGCCAGAGTTAAAACACGAATCAAAAATAGAACACTTCAAAGAATTTGAAAGTTTTTATGGTGAAACATTATATAAATATGGCGATACCACAGACCATGATGCAGAAACTAAAGCATTAAGAGATTTAGGAGTTGAAACTTGTTTTTCTTATACACTTTCTCATGCTGATTTAATACGGTGTCTAAAAGCTGGATACCCAGTAGTTTTAGGATTAGCTTATAAGGGTAGTGGACACATGGTTGTAGCAGCAGGATATAATTTGGATAAAAAGGAAATTTATATTCACGATCCTTATGGTGTTAGACATGGTGCTTCTAATTCTTATGACATAGGTGCTAATGGTGCGTACGATCCTTATAGTTTTGCCACTTTGGAGCAAATATGGCTTGATCTGGGTACTGAAGCAGGATGGGGAAGGTATCCTATTTCTATAGATAACAAAAAGACTGGTTTGCCTGACAATCTCTAAAAATAAGGCATTGCATAAATGGGGGATGATTTTAATAGTTTTGTGGAATAGGCATATTTATTGCCCGTTCCTTATATTTTCCGGCGGGCAGGATGCCGACCCCACTTATATTCATCTATTCATCCCACCCCTGAGCAATGCCAAAAATAATATTAGCTTGCTAAGGTGATTGATAGTTATTGAGCTATTAGCATTTGTTCTATCTGAAACAAAATTTATCCACCTGAAAACAGAGGTGGATAATTTTTTTATTTATTGTTTGATGAAAACTAGGATGCTACCAAGTATTCTTTATCTAATACTTCAACAAAGGGAATTGGAATATCACCAAAGATACTACCAAAAGTAGAACGATGCTCCAAGGAGCAAAAACAAAGCTTAAAAATAGACAGATTAATGCCATCCCTGCCGTTACTACTTTGACAATTTCTTCAGTAGTATTCGCATACATATAAACAGCCAAGAAAAAGATTACAAGACTCATCAACGAAGCTGGAATCATCACAACTACCTCAAGTAATGCAGTAGTACGTTCCTTCGGGATAGATCCTTTAGTGAAACTTACCCAATCCAAAACTGACAAGATTTAAGTTTTCTCTAGAACCTTGTTGGATGGAGATGTTTAGATAGGTTTTTATTTTTAGCTAATATTTCTACCCCTACTTCCGTCTTCCTCAAGGTTTTGGTTAATCAGCCTTGACGCTATGGGAAAGATGAACGGTGGATTTTGTTATCCTATCTAGTATAACTTTTTCTTGAACTACTGTCAAGAAAAATAAATTTATTGATCGGTACTTTGGGATTTTTTACACCGAAAACTGCTTTAAACCCAGTCGTAGCAAGGGAAAAACCTGAAGTAGCTCAAAATAGCCAAAACCTAGATATATCAAGAAAATAATTCCTTTCATGTAAAAATATTACTGTATAAGGTTTTGAGCTTACTTTTAATCTATTTTTTTCTAAAGTCCAGTTTTTACATCCTGCCGACGTTGCGCTAACGCGACGACGCGGGATTCCCGCTCCATCACTGATAGGGGTTTTCTGCTACCTCTTGCAGAGGAGCTGCTTCTTAGAGGGGAGCTGCCTCTTGCAGAGGAACTGCGTAACGCTTTTCATGTCGGCGACAGCCGAAACGCTAACATAGTACCTGCCTCTAAGACCGAAAATAAGGTTGGGTCTTACGGTCGCTCCACAGACAAGACAGCGCGGTATCGGGGGTCTCCCCCATGAGCGACTAGTGCTGACACTGCTAGCCCAGCAGCTTTATTTATTAAGGATAGCATACTATTGTAACAACCGCAACATTGATTGGTTTTCATCCCGACGCTCCCCTAACCGAGAGCACGGGTCTTCAACCAACGTTGAGATAAAACTCTATTTTAAAATTCCGCAGGAAAAACCTTGACCAAGACATAAAATGGAATCCGCCTTAGTGAGAGGCTTCTATACACTACCTAAATCACAACAATCTTGAATTGGCTCCTCAGTCAAGTTATAAATAGACTGACCGACATCACCTTCTTCAGATAAACTATTCTCATATTGTTCTAACAAACTATTCCATCTATTTTTAACCTCTAAATCATCAGGATTACTCCGGCGGAAATTTCCTAACTCTGTAATAGTCTCATGCCACAAATCATTTTTTTCATAAATATCAATCTTGTCTATAACAGTTTCAGCAGACTCTAGCTCACTAATCAAACTATCACTTGCTGACACTCTCTGCACCGCTCCCTTGACTAACAATTCCTTGTCTCCACAATTAAAAGTAAATACCCAACTATAGGTTTGTAGATCGTCTTCAGCTACTTCTAAAGGTGGTGCAGCAGAGGGTAATTTAAAATTAATAAATCCTCCCTCGGATTCAATATTAAATTTAGTCTGATAAATTTGTTCCTCAGAATAATTATCTACTAAATTGAACGTAATATAACCACTAGAACGAGGAACATACAACCAAAAACTTGGATGACTTGCCAAAGTTCTTTCCCATTTTTTACTTTCATTAATTAATGCTAAAAAAGACTTTTCATTTTGAGTACAACTGCCACCGTTGGACTTCAGCCCACCGCGAGTCCCCCCAGGAATTCTCCTACCATCTCGTATCTTAAGTTCTCTATCTCTATCCGCAAGTTTATATTCAACAAGGTTTTGAAATTCAGAGATAGGAGGTTCTGAGACCCTAACTTTCTCTGTAATAGCTAAGGCATTTTCCCATACTTGAATAGCTTGATTATTGCCCAGTTGTCGAGATACAGTAATTTGCCGAAGAGGTCGATCAAATTCCTCTATTTTTCCAGACTTTTGCTCTAGTACAGGTAGTTTCATTTCCCCTGCTACTGCTTGGAGTATCCCCACACTTAGTCCACAAATACCAATAATAACAACACCAAATCCTTTAATTTTCATTATTTTTTCCCTTTTTCAAAAAATTAGCCATTTTATAAGTTGAATCCTAATTATTTTTCGGTAGTCCTGCATGGTAATGGTGAGGATATATATTTTTTAATTTCTCCGACACTTGCGATCCCCCCATCTCCCCATCCCCCCATCTCCCCATCTCCTCACACTCCCGATGCTTCCTTTACCATTACTATGCACCACCACCTATTTTTCTACTATGTCCGATCGCTTACAACTGTTTTAAGAGCTATCTACTACCTCAGATTTTGCTTTAGCTTCTGGATCGATATTTTGCAGAGTAGGAATGAATGCCGCTTTGTCAAGTTCTTTTGCTTTTTCGTACTTTTCAACTGCGACCTCTATTTTTCCAACTCTTGCTAATTTCGTACCTTCCTCCATCAGCTTTTCTGCCTCAGCTAATGATTCTGCCCAAGTTCGGAAATTTGCCTTGAGGTTAAGTTCTGGATTCCATTTCTTGGCTTTCTCAAATACAGCAACTGCTGCTTCAATTTTTTCTGCTTCTTTACTTTTCCTTGCCAATTTGTCTCCCTCTATCACCCAACTACGAGCTGCTGCTTTCAAGCGAGCTTCAGTTTGGCAAATTTTCAGTTCCTCTAATTCCTGGGGATGGGAAATCAGGTAATCATTTAACCACTCACAACCACGCTGAGTTAAATCTTCTATCCGCCAATCTATCCACAATTTTACCGTATAGTCATCACTGGCAGTTGCTATCATCTCTCCATCTGGACTAAATGCTACACTGTTAATCTCATTAGCATGACCTTTCAGTGTTTGCAACTCTTTACCCAGGCGGTTCCACAACTTCACAATTGTGTCATCACTAGCAGTTGCTATCATCTCTCCATCTGGACTAAATGCTACACTATTAATCTCATTAGCATGACCTTTCAGATTTTGCAACTCTTTACCCAGGCGGTTCCACAACTTCACAATTGTGTCATCACTAGCAGTTGCTATCATCTCTCCATTGGGACTAAATTCTACAGTATTGACATAACTCTTATGACCTTTCAAGGTTTGCAATAATTTACCCTGACGGTTCCACTGTCGTTGTTCCCGTTCCCGTTTTAGTGCCTCTAACATTTCTACTTCTTTTCTTTGCCGAATAAACCCAACTAAATAATCATGTACTAACTGATACTGGTTTACTGGATTTTGTGGCAATAAAAATACTAAACCAGAATCTACAAAAATATTTAATACTAAGTCTAACTCCTCTGCACTAAACTTACTTTCTTTCAATAACTCTGCTTTGGTTTTCAGAGGGCGAGTATTATTTTCATCAGTGAATAATAGCAACAATAACCAAGCTGATTTTTGATTCTCTGCTCCACAGTCTTTCACCACTGATGCTAAATATTTCTCT
>JAAUYL010011460.1_pt1 | contig 11875 bp, 13 predicted proteins | sample 7278011 | NCBI WGS metagenome assembly JAAUYL01 (sample SAMN14350225, study PRJNA611818) | marine sediment metagenome | isolation source: surface marine sediment (1.8m) | place: French Polynesia: Moorea | collected 2018-08 | reverse complement strand
TAGGTTACCCCTACCCATATACATATATGGATCAATTAACCCCAGAAATGGCTTGTAATAATCGAAAATACGCTGTTTCGTAGTTAGTATTAATCTTAATTCTTACAATGGATAGTTTGCTCAAGCTGCTGCCATACTTACTCTGATTAGCCGTTGGAACATTAACTAAACCTCCTGGTTCCACAAAATTAGGACCAGGTCGAACTTATAATACAATCTATAAATTTTCAAAAAAATTAAATTTTATTCCATCTAACCGATTGATTTAAACTGCTAACTGCACACTATACTAAAAAGATAATTCGATAAGACAATTTTGGAATTCAAATAAAAATTGCAACTATGATAGAAACAAATATGAATAGAATTATAATTCGATCCATACTTGTTTCAAAAGTTAAGAAAGCCAACCATAACTATGCAAACCTTTGCCTAAGAAATTTACACCTAAGTAACAAATCCAAATTACAAAGAATCCTAGACCTCCTAAAATAGCAGTTTTTTTACCCGCCCATCCTTTCGTAATACGAGCATGTAAATAAGTCGCAAAGACTAACCATGTAATTAAAGCCCAAGTTTCTTTTGGATCCCAACTCCAGTAAGAACCCCAAGCTTCATTGGCCCATACTCCACCAGAAATAATTCCCATCGTTAGAAATGGAAATCCTAACCCAATAATTCGATAACTCCAATTATCTAAACTTTGCAATAATTTTAATTTCCCCAATTCAGATATCTCTGGTGACGGAGAAACTAGATTTGCTTCATAATAATCTACCATCACATTGTATAAAGATAAAGAAGATTTATCTGTTCGCTCGAAATCAATATCTTGATAACGAGAAATTATTAAAAATAGAAGACATAATAACGAACCCATTATTAGTGTTCCATAACTTAATAACATCATGCTTACATGCATCATTAACCAGTTAGATTGTAAGGCTGGAACCAATGGACTTGATTTTTGCATTTCAGGTGAAAGTGTTAAATTTGCAAATCCATTAATTAGTAGCGTAACTGGAATTAATATTGCTCCAATTAAGCGACTATTTGTCTTAGTTTCAAGATATAAATAAACAGTTAATAATATCCATGTTAAAAATAACAATGATTCATATAAATTACTTAATGGAAAGTATCCGGCAACAATCCATCTTGAACAAAGAATAAAAAAAAGTAACATATTAGCTACTATTGTACTAGTACGACCAATAGTTAAGATAATTTTTTTTTCTTGAAAGAAAAATAAATTAATCCAATAAATGATCATAGCAAATAGTAGAACTCCAAAAACGATATTTGATGAAAAATTTTGAATTTCATTCCAATCCATGAAATTTCTCCACTAAAGAATTTCTATATAAAGTATCTGATAATATATTATTGTACTAAAAAAGAATTTGATTGTGACTAGAGATCTAAATATTTTGAGATCGTAGCATTTCTAAACCTGCACCAATCTTAAAAAATTATTATCAATTAGAATTGACATTAAATTCTATGTACAAGTATTATAGGTTTAATGTAACTAAAAATTATAAGATTATGTCAGTATTAAAAAAATATGAAATCATGATTCTACTAACAGAAGAATTTAATGATAGTGAATTAAAAACGTGGGTTTTTAATTATGCAAAAAATTTACGAAAATTTAATGTTTGCGATATTTCAGTTATTTCAAGAGGAAAGCATAATTTAGCTTATTCTATTAATAATCGAGTAAAAGGAAATTACATTCAATTGAATTTTTCAAGTATGCCAAAATATATTAATAATTTTTCGAACATCTTAAAGATGGATTCTCAAGTATTAAGATTTTTAGTTTTTAACAAGTAATTGAAAAATAAATTTTAAAGCATTATAGTAATTCATTTACTATAATGATTCATACTTACTAATCTTTAAAATTAAAACAAGTAGAAAAAAATAACGAATATACGCCAAAAGGATCAAGTGATTGCTTTTTTTAATTCTAAAAATGGTTTGTAATTTTCAAAACTTTATGATAATGTATATATATAAAGTCCTCAGTAGCTCAGTGGTAGAGCAATCGGCTGTTAACCGATTGGCCGTAGGTTCAAGTCCTACCTGGGGAGTATAAATACATATTATATTCTATGGAAAATAATTTTGATAAATTAAAAATTGGTAACAAAAGTTTTAAGTCACGATTAATGTTAGGAACTGGAAAATACCGAACTACAAACGATGCAGTACAAAGTATTAATTCTAGTGAATGTGAAATAGTTACAGTTGCAATTCGACGTCTGCCGACAAATTTAAAAAATGATACAACAAGTTTTTTAACAACCTTGGATTGGGATAACTTATGGCTATTGCCAAATACAGCTGGATCTCAAACGGCCGAAGAAGCCATTCGAATGGCATTTTTAGGCCATGAATTGGCTTGTCAGCTTGGTCAAGAAGATAATTTTTTTGTTAAATTAGAAGTAATTTCTGATCCAAAATATTTATTACCGGATCCAATTGGAACTTTAAAAGCTGCTGAATTCCTAGTTAAAAAAGGATTTACAGTTTTACCATATATTAATGCAGACCCTATGTTAGCCTTGCATTTAGAAGACTTAGGTTGTGCAACCGTTATGCCATTAGGATCCCCGATAGGTTCTGGACAAGGTTTAAATAATGTCGCCAATATTAAAATCATTATTGAAAATGCACAAGTACCTGTTATTGTGGATGCGGGAATTGGTACGCCAAGTGAAGCAAGTGCAGCTATGGAACTTGGAGCAGATGGAATTTTATTAAATACAGCTGTTGCCCAATCCAATAATCCTGCTCAAATGGCTTATGCTATGAATCTTGGAGTTAAATCAGGCCGATTAGGATACTTAGCCGGTCGAATGTCAAAAAAACATTATGCAACTGCAAGCTCTCCTTTAACTCATATTAGTACCTTATACTAATGTTTGTTATAAAAAAGGTCATTTTAAAAAAACCTCTTCATCAAAAAGGGAAAATTACAATTTATGTAATAAATTCAAATTTCACATATAATAATAAAGCATAATAATATAGTCTAAAAATATTATTTTCTAAACTTAAATATTTATATATAAAGGATTCTCATTTATGGATACTCGTTTATTTGTAATTGCTGTACCATTATTAATTGCAGCATCATGGGCATTATACAATATCGGTCGTTTAGCTATTCAACAAGTTCAACGTTTATCACGTTAATGTCTCTACTGTAAAATTCAATAAGAAGATTTTTATTTCATTTCAATAAATAACCTTCTTTTTGTTGAAATACACTATAATTTAAGATAACAAATAATAAAATTATAAAAAATTATGTCTCATACTGTTAAAATTTATGATACATGCATTGGTTGTACACAATGTGTAAGAGCATGTCCAACAGATGTACTAGAAATGGTTCCATGGGATGGTTGTAAATCAGGTCAAATCGCTTCCTCTCCACGTGTAGAAGATTGTGTAGGTTGTAAAAGATGTGAAACAGCATGTCCTACTGATTTCTTAAGTGTACGAGTATATTTAGGTGCCGAAACTACAAGAAGTTTAGGGTTAGCGTATTAATTTCAAGAGTTCTCATATTCATTCCTCTTCGGAATAATATGAGAATGTTTTTGAAAAATGAAATCGTTTTTTAACTATTTTAATTGTTTAATAGATTCATTATATTAAAAAATTGACTTTTTAAAATTTTTGCTTTATTATAGGTAAAAAATAATTTTTAGAAATTAAAAATGGCTGTCCCTAAAAAACGAACATCAAAATCAAAAAAGAATGCTCGGAAAGCAAATTGGAAACGAAAAGGATACAAAGCTGCTCAGAAATCATTATCATTAGCAAAATCAATGCTACGTGGTAAACCTACAAGTTTTGTATACAGTGTATATGTAGAAGAAAATGAATAAATCTTTAAAAATTATTTAAAGATTTAGTTTTACTATTTACTATTTTACGGGTGTGGCGGAATTGGTAGACGCGCTAGATTTAGGTCCTAGTAACCTTTGGTTGTGAGAGTTCGAGTCTCTCCATCCGTAATTAATTTAATATGCTTGAGTACTATATATTCCTTCGAATTCTAACTAATTTTATTAACAAATGCTTCCTTTTACTCTTCAACAATTACGAATTTTAAAGGCAATTGCAACTGAAAAAAATTTCACGAAAGCTGCTGCAGCTTTATATCTTTCACAACCTTCCATTAGTAAGCAAATTAAAACATTGGAAAAGAATCTTGACACTCTATTAATCAATCGTGAACGAAATGAAGTTTCCCTAACAGAAAGTGGAAAGGTCCTTCTACAATATTCGGACCGAATTTTAGCCTTATGCGAAGAAAGTTGTCGTGCATTAATTGATTTACAAAATGGAGATCGTGGAAATTTAACGGTTGGTGCAAGTCAAACCATTGGAACGTATTTAATGCCCCGTATCCTTGCTTTATTTGCCCAAACTTATCCTCAAATTAATCTAAAGGTTCAAGTAAATTCAACCCGAATAATTGCTAAAAACATTATTAATCGTGAAATAGATATTGCAGTCGTTGGTGGAGAGATCTCGAATGATTTAAAAAAGAATCTCACCATTCAACCGTTTGTTTACGATGAACTTAGCCTAATTATTTCACGTTCTCATCCTTTTGCAAATAAAGAACAAATTAAAAAAGAGGATTTATATTGTTTAAATTTTATAACACTAAATTCGAATTCAACCATTAAAAAATTTATTGATAATATTTTAATTCAAAATAAAATTGAAACCAAACAATTAAAAACTATTTTACAATTAAATTCTATTGAAGCCATTAAAACGGCTGTTAGTTTAGGGTTGGGCGCAGCCTTTGTTTCTTCCTCTGCAATTGAAAAAGAAATTCAACTTCAAACAATTCGAATTCTTAACATTGAAAACATTAAAATTAATCGAAAATTATCTATCATTAGTAATCCTGATTGTTATAAATCCAAAGCATTTGAATTTTTTTATCATGAATTAAATCGATTGAAAACTAAGATTGAAAACTAAAAGATCTTTTAAAAAAGTTGACGGTTTCAAAAAATTTCTTGTATGATACGAATAAAGAAAAATAAATCAATTTAGATTATGAAATATGCAATTGTTGAAATAAGTGGAAGACAATTTTGGATTGAAAGTGGAAAATATTATGATTTCAATCGAATTCCAACGGAATTAGGAAAACAAATTACATTAAATCGGGTTTTATTATGTAATGATGATGGGAATCTTTTAATTGGAAAACCTTATTTAGAAAGTGTAAAAATTAAAGGGAAAATTTTAGAGCATTTACGGGGCCAAAAAACAATTGTTTACAAAATGCGCCCGAAAAAGAAAACTCGTAAAAAACAGGGTCATCGTCAGGAATTAACCAGAGTTTTCATTGAAGATATTGTTATTAATTAATTTATTAGGAGTAATTATTATGGCACATAAAAAAGGTGCGGGAAGTACAAAAAATGGTCGTGATTCAAATGCAAAACGTTTAGGTGTAAAACGTTTTGGTGGTGAGAAAGTTCGCGCAGGAAATATTTTAGTACGTCAACGTGGAATGAAATTTAAACCAGGTTCAAATGTAGGATGTGGGAAAGATTTTACCTTATTCGCGTTAACTGATGGAACCATCCAATTTGATTATCAAGAAGGAAAACAGAAACGTATTAATGTCATTGGGTAAAAACTATTAAAACAATTTTTCAATGCGAAAAACTTTATTTCAAACTAATTCTTTTAGCAATAAGTATCAAAATTTAATTCATCACATTAATTCTTTGGAAGATAGTTTCAAAACCTTAAGTGATGGTGAACTAAAAGCGAGAAATTTTAAATTACGGCGTCAGTATAAAGAAATTCAGAATTTAGAACCATTAATTGCAGAGTCCTTCGCATTAACACGTGAAGCAAGTTTTCGAACCTTGGGTTTACGCCATTTTGATGTTCAATTAATCGGGGGACTTGTTTTAAATAATCAAAAAATTGCAGAAATGAAAACAGGTGAAGGAAAAACATTAGTTGCTACTTTACCTGCCAGTTTAAATGCGTTAACAGAACGTGGAGTTCATATTGTCACGGTTAACAATTATTTAGCAAGTCGAGATCAAGTTAGTATGGGTCAAATTTATCGATTTTTAGGACTTGATACAGGTTTGATTCTCGATGATATGACAACCCAGGAACGGAAAAAAAATTATAATGCAGACATTACGTATGTAACAAATTATGAACTAACTTTTGATTATTTACGCGATAATATGACGTTAAATTTAAAAGATGTAGTTTTACGGCCATTTAACTATTGTATTATTGACGAAGTAGACTCGATTCTAATTGATGAGGCTCAAACCCCATTAATTGTTTCCAATAATATTGAAACACCTGTGGATAAATATATTATTGCATCTGAGATTACAGATTATTTAGAATTAAATATTCATTATAAAGTAGATGAAAAAAATAAAAATGTCATCTTAACAGATATTGGAAGCAAACAAGTTGAGCAAATCTTACGAATTCAAGATTTATACGATCCTCGTGACCCATGGATTCCTTATGTCATTAATGCAATTAAAGCTAATGCATTATTCTTCAAGAGTGTACATTATATTATTCAAACTAATCGAATTGTCATTGTTGATGAATTTACGGGTCGAATTATGCCTGATCGAAGATGGGGAGATGGATTACATCAAGCAATTGAAGCAAAAGAAAAACTACCAATTCGACAAAAAACAGAAACCGTAGCAGCTATAACCTATCAAAATTTCTTTTTACTTTATCCTAAATTATCGGGTATGACAGGGACGGGGAAAACGGCGGAAATTGAATTTGAAAAAATTTACAATTTGTCGGTTGAAGAAATTCCAACAGCTCGACCTACTCTACGTCAAGATCTTCCAGACTTAATTTATAAAGATCAATTTTCAAAATGGAATGCGATTGCAGAAACCTGTAACCAAGTGTCAGCAACAGGCCAACCTATTCTAATTGGTACAACAACTATTGAAAAATCAGAAATGTTAGCCCAATTATTAAATGAATATAAATTAGGTTATCAGATTTTAAATGCAAAGCCTGAAAATGTTCGGCGTGAATCCGAGATTGTGGCTCAAGCTGGTAAAAAAGGTGCCATTACTATCGCAACAAATATGGCAGGTCGAGGAACCGATATTATTTTAGGTGGAAATGTACAGTTTACAATTCAAAAAGAATTATATGATACTTTAACGTTCGCACGAAATTATATTCTATCGAAGAAACTTACTCTTTTCCAATCACCAATTATTACAAAAATTAATTGTAATTCTCAAAGATTCATAAGTGTTTTAAACTCGTTAGTAATGAATCAAAAATTTTTAGAATTAACGGATATTGATATTTTGCGAATTTTACGTGAAAATGATAAAATCTCTATGTCAACAACATCCTATCAATGTTCAATTCGATTCTTGATATTGGAATTAACCAATTTTTATACCAAGCATCATAAACAAGAAAATCAAATTGTTAAAAATTTAGGGGGATTATATATTATTGGAACGGAACGAAATGATTCTCGTCGAGTTGATAATCAATTGCGGGGACGTTGTGGGCGTCAAGGTGACCCAGGAACTTCTCGATTCTTTTTAAGTTTAGATGATAATCTGTTAAGACTTTTTGGTGGATCAAAAATTCAGAATTTTATGCAAACTCAAATGAATGATGACTTACCGTTAGAATCCAATTTCTTAACACAAAGTCTTGATTCTGCGCAAGAACGAGTGGAAGAACGAGCATACCAGCAGCGGAAAAATTTATTTGAATATGATGATATTTTAAATAAGCAAAGAAATATTGTATATTTTGAACGTCGGCAAATATTAAAAAGTTTGTCGAATCAAAAAAATATTTTAGCCTATGGTGAACAAATTATAACAGATATTTTATTAGATATAAAAGATGAAAAAGTTTCGTCGCAATCAAAACTTCTATTGTTTGAAAGTTTATTCGGAACAAACTTAACGTTAAAATATATTAAGCAACCAAATCTTTTACTCGATGAATTTACGTTATCTGAATTAAAGCTATATTTGTTTAATGAATTTTGGTTAACTTATCAGTTCAAAATAAATGAATTAGCTATCTATGGTGATGGAATTTGCGAAAATTTAGAACGAAGTATCATTCTAATAAACATGGATCGAATTTGGCGTGAACATTTACAAAAGATGACCTTATTGCGTGAAGCTGTTGGATGGCGTGGATATGGACAACGAAATCCATTATACGAATACAAACGAGACGCCTTCTATATGTTTGAAACTCGTAAAAAAACATTACGTCAGTTAGTTATTTATGATTTATTACGTTCTTCTATTCTATAAAAAATTTATTATTACTACAATTTTCATATGTCAAAACATACACTTTCAAATAAAAGTAGATACTCAATTTTAAAATTATCAGGGTTTAGAGCACGAATGTCAACGGCACAAGGTCGTAAAACAATTCGTAGTCGTCGAAAAAAAGGGAGAAAAATATTAGCAATTCGTCATTAATTGTTCCCTACTTCTTGGCCTTACATAAGATTTAGTTTTAAAATTATTATTAATTTTAAAACTAAATCTTATGCGACTTACTATAATCAAACCGAGTCTTTTCAATATTCTTATATGCAGATGTTATAAAAGAAGAATTCAATTTTGAAATTAAAGAACTAAGGATACTTATTGAAACGGTTAGAATAATAAATCATTTTTTATTTAAAACTACTATAATATTAATTTAACAACTTAATTTTTTGATTACGTATTTTATGAAATTTACAACTGAATTGGCTCTTTTTTTAAAAGCTCGTTATCCAATAATTTATATTAATACGGTTGAAGAGGATAGGGTCGAGTATGTCATTCGAAAAAATGTGAAAACTAATTTAAACCGAAGTATTTATAGCTGGGATTTTGTAGACGGGTATACAAATAATCCGAATAATCAAGGATTTGCAAAACGAAATCCCTTACAAGCATTAGAATTAGTAGAACGATTGAATGCGGAAACACCAGCTTTATTTTTATTAAAAGATTTTAATCGTTTTATAACGGATTTATCTGTCTCACGAAAATTACGAAACATTAGCCGAATTTTAAAACTACAACCAAAAACAATTATTATTATTGGATCGGATTTAACGATTCCCAAAGAATTGCAAGAACTAATTACTGTATTAGAATTTCAATTACCATTAGAAGAAGAAATTATACAAGAATTAAATCGTCTTGTAGACTCTTTAAAAATTAAAGTGGATCCAGACTTGTTTGAAAATTTAACTCGTGCTTGTCAAGGATTATCTTTAGAACGAATTCGACGAGTTTTATCAAAAATTATTGCAACCTATCGAACAATTGATAATAATAGTATTGGAGTTCTATTAAGCGAGAAAAAACAAATTATTGGTCAAACTGAAATTCTCGAATATTGTTCGGTAAATGAACAAATATCCAATTTGGGTGGATTAAATAATTTAAAGGATTGGCTAAATAAACGAAAAACGGCGTTTAGTCTTCAAGCTTCAAATTATGGTTTACCAACACCACGTGGCTTATTATTAATTGGAATTCAAGGAACAGGAAAATCGTTAACTGCCAAGGCAATTGCAAATGATTGGCAGTTACCATTGTTAAAATTAGATGTTGGTAAACTATTTGGCGGTATTGTTGGGGAATCTGAATCACGATTACGTCAGATGATTAATGTTGCCGAAACCATTTCACCTTGCATTCTGTGGATTGATGAAATTGATAAAGCATTTACAAATACGGAAAGCAAAGGTGATAGTGGAACCAGTAATCGGGTTTTAGCAACATTTATTAGTTGGCTATCTGAAAAGACAAAACCTGTTTTTGTAATTTCAACTGCAAATAATATTGAATTATTGCCTTTAGAAATTATTCGAAAAGGACGATTTGATGAAATATTCTTTTTAGATCTACCTAAAAAAGAAGAAAGAGAAGAAATTTTTAAAATTCATCTTCAAGAATTTCGACCAGATAGTTGGAAATCATTTAATTATTCCAAATTAGCAAAATTATCCGAATCCTTTTCGGGCGCGGAAATTCGTCAAAGTATTATTGAAGGTATGTATCTTGCCTTTTATGAAGAACGTGAAGTTACAACGGAAGACATTTGTCTATCATTGAAAGAATTAATTCCATTAGCTAACTTAGAGAATAATCAAATGGTAAAACTTCAACAATGGGCTTCTTCAGGTCAAATTCGTTTAGCTTCGTCTAAAAATATTTATATTTAACAGAATATTTATGGGAATAAAACAAAAGATTTTTCGAATATTAGCCGATTTACGGTTCTCTATTTTTATCTTACTACTTATTAGTTTTTGTAGTATTCTAGGAACTGTGATTGAACAAGATCAATCCATTGAAATATACAAACAGAATTATCCATTAACTCAACCTATTTTTGGTATTTTATCTTGGGATCGAATTATAGCATTTGGCTTAGATCATGTTTATAAAACTTGGTGGTTTCTTGGACTTATTTTTCTCTTTGGTTGTAGTTTAACCTTGTGTAGTTTTTTACAACAATTACCGTCCTTAAAAATTGCACGTCGATGTCAATTTTTTCGAACAACAAGTCCGTTTTATAAATTGAAAATTTCAACAATATTGAAGAATTTTTCATTGACTAAAATTCTTAGTCGCATTAAAGGTCAACATTATTCTATATTTCAACAAAGAAATATGATTTATTGTTACAAAGGCTTAATTGGACGAATTGCACCGATTGTGGTTCATTTTAGCATGATCTTAATTCTAGTAGGTACAATCATTGGTTCTCTTTTTGGTTTTAAAGCACAAGAAATTGTTCCAAAAACGGAAATCTTTCATATCCAAAATATTTTAACAACTGGACCGTCTAGCATTATACCGTCAACTTCCGCAAGAATTAATGATTTTTGGATTACCTATACCAAAACGAAAACGATTTCACAATTTTATTCCAATATTTCCATAATGGATAATCAAGGAAATGAAACTCTTCAAAAAACTATTTCGGTAAATTATCCATTAGTTCAAAATGGAATTTATTATTATCAAACCGATTGGAATCTAATTGGACTGCGAATTCAAAATTTAACAAATCAAATCTTTGAGTACCCATTGTTAAATCTTTTTGGAAACTCCAGTAAAGTCTGGTTAACATGGATTTCAAATCCATCCAATCCCAAACAAGGAGTTCTTACAATCATTGACAATTTAGAAGGTTATTGTTCAATCTATAGTGATTCAGGACAATTCTTAGGGAATCTAGAATTAAATGAAACAAAAGTATGGAATCAACCACTAACCTTATTAGAAATTATTAGTTCAACAGGTTTACAAATTAAGACGGATCCAGGAATTCCAATGATTTATCTAGGATTTTTCTTTTTAATGGTAAGTACATTAATTAGTTATATTACTTATTCCCAAATTTGGATCATTCAAAAAAAGAAGGAATTATTTATTGGTGGAACAACAAATCGAGCGATATTTGATTTTGAGTTAGAATTTTTTAAATTAGTTCAATAAAAAGAGTGATGAAAGTTCATCATTTGGTTTATAATGTTAAATAACAAGTTCTATACTTGGGAAGAATTATATTAATAAAACTTTTTTATGACAGCAACTTTAGAAAGACGTGAGAGCGTTTCAGTTTGGGAACGTTTCTCTGCATGGATTACTAGTACAGAAAACCGTTTATACATCGGTTGGTTTGGTTGTTTAATGTTCCCTACATTATTAACAGCTACTTCTTGTTACATCATCGCGTTCATCGCAGCTCCTCCAGTAGATATCGATGGTATCCGTGAGCCAGTAGCAGGTTCTTT
>JAAUYL010098117.1_pt1 | contig 11878 bp, 7 predicted proteins | sample 7278011 | NCBI WGS metagenome assembly JAAUYL01 (sample SAMN14350225, study PRJNA611818) | marine sediment metagenome | isolation source: surface marine sediment (1.8m) | place: French Polynesia: Moorea | collected 2018-08 | reverse complement strand
TGGAACGATTCCCCGCCATGGCGCTGCTTTTTAGAGGGCGTTTATATCGCCAAGAGAAAGGTTCGTCATTTCTGAGATGAGGGATTTTTCCAGCCCTTTCGCCCGCATTTGCTTGGCTATGTATTGGATTCCTTGCAGCACTCCCTCTTGTCTTCCCTCTTGTCTTCCCTCTTGTCTTCCCTCTTGTCTTCCCTCTTGTCTTCCCTCTTGTCTTCCCTCTTGTCTTCCCTCTTGTCTTCCTTCTTTGTGGGCTTTTTGGGTGGCTCTTTCAAACATGGTTTTGAGTTTATCGGCGTTTTCGGCGTCAAATTTAGAAAGTTTTTGAATGAATTCCTCTTCTCCGTGTGCGTCGTGGGTGATCATATAGCCGAGATTTTCTTCATCTAGCTGGTCGTACTTCTTCAGGAGGGGGTAGAGTTCTTGAAAGTGGTCCGCATAGTCGCCGTGCGTCTGTCCCCGCAGGAGCAGCTGCGGGCCGGCGGCAGCGCCTTGTGCCTTGAGCTTTTCTATGGATTCGGTCGTCAAAATTTTCAAGAAAGGTCTCTTGAGTCCATGTTCCACATACAGGTCGAAATCTTTGAAGAGCTCCGCGATGCTGCGCGCGCTGGTCCATGGGGCTTTTCCATGGTAGAGGACAAAAGTGATGATGAGCGGAATCTTGGTGCCTTTCCTCTTGAGGTGGGCGCCCCCGATGGCCGTGTGGTATTCCCATACGCGGAAAGCCATATTCTTATCATGGTGGCTCTGTCCCTCCAGATGGAGCAATGTATAGACGTCTCTTCCTGTGTGGCTCTTGGTGGTGTAGAGGATATCGGCCCTTCGCGCGCGGCGGTAGACAGAAGGGATGAATTCGGCATCCATGAGTTCCAGGAGGTCCAGATTGATTGCCGCCCGTGCTTTCTTTGGGAGGTTGTGGTGGAGGAAGGTACGGGCGACCTCTATTTTTTTGAAGTTGTGCTTGAAGATCCGATCGTGGATATTTTCTGTGTTCATAGTATTTGAGTTGTGGTGTTTTATCTTCTGCAAAGCTAATAAAAAACTATGCACGACCGACTTGCGCACCGGTCACCCAAGAAGGCCTCTTTCTCTTGGACGAAGAAAAGGCTAGCTTACCCGCTCCCAATGCATATCTTTCCCATCCACCCGCCGAAGCGGGGCATGCACAGGCTGAATAAGCTCTGGATCCTCTTTTTGGATATGGGCTACCGCTTTCTGTGCCTCGCGCACCATAGCAATATCTTTATTGAGATCCGCCAGTTTCATTTGGAACAGACCACTTTGTTCCAGTCCCACAAGATTCCCATGACCCCGCAGCTTCAGATCCATCTCGGCGATGTGAAAGCCATCACTGGTGGTACACATCACTTTTATGCGTTTCTTGGCCATATCATTCAGCTGATCAGTCGTCACGAGAAAACAATATCCCTCCTCTTGTCCTCTTCTGATCCTACCCCGAAGCTGATGGAGCTGTACGAGACCAAACTGCTCTGCGTTCTCAATGACCATGACCGTCGCATTGGGTACATTGACCCCTACTTCTATAACTGTGGTGGTCACCATGATCCTCGTTTTTCCTTTGACAAACTGTTCCATCTGATGCGACTTATCGCGTGCCTTCATGCGCCCGTGAAGTATCCCCACAGGAAGGTCGGGAAATCTTTCGCATATTTTTCTATACCCATCGAGGAGATACTTATAGCTCCTTTTTTCAGATTTTTCGATGAGGGGATAGACCATATAGATCTGGCGCCCTGCCGCGATCTTGCGGGACAAAAAAGAAAAGAGATCAGAGCGATGCCCTTCCTTGATATGATAGGTACGCACAGGCTTTCTTCCCCGGGGGAGTTCTTTTATGAGAGAGACATCCAGATCCCTGTACAGCGTCATAGCAAGTGTACGGGGAATGGGGGTAGCCGTCATGGCAAGGAGATGAGGTGGCGTGTCATCGCTTTCCTTATACCACAGACGGGCGCGCTGCGCTACACCGAAGCGATGTTGTTCATCAATGATGACCAAGCCAAGACGCCCAAAGCGAACTTGGGACTCCAACAGGGCATGGGTCCCCACAAGAATGTCTATGGCTCCCTGCCTAAGATCCCCGAGGATCTTTTTTCGTTCTTTGGCAGGCGTACTTCCGGTAAGAAGAGCCACATTCAGCCCCAGTCCCATGCCATGGTCGGCAAAGGTCTGCGCATGCTGCGCGGCAAGCAGCTCTGTAGGAGCCATGACTACCACTTGTGCCTTGTCGGCAATGGGCAGCAGCGCCGCAATAAAGGAGACTACTGTCTTTCCGCTGCCCACATCCCCCTGGAGGAGGCGATTCATCTGGCGCCCTCCTTTCATATCCATGCGTATCTCCTTGATCGCCTTCTTCTGTGCAGCGGTCAGAGAAAAAGTCATATGCTCCCTACAGAATTGATGAACGAGAGAAATGCTAGAGAAAGAAAAAGAGGGACGCTTTCCCTGGAGGATTTGCTGCTGACAAGAAATTTTCCACTGGAGGAAGAAAATTTCCTCAAACTTTAGCCGCCGCTGCGCTGCCGCCAGGTGGGAAAAATCCGAGGGAAAGTGAATGTCGACAAGTGCCTGCGCGCGGGGCAGGAGCCGATAGCGGGTGATCAGGGAAGCGGGAAGCGTCTCAGGAATGTGAGTCCGCACCCTTTGGAGCACCTTTGTCAGGAGTCTCCGGATACCTCTAGAGTCAAGACCAAGACGGGACAATTTCATCGTGCTCGAGTAGATCCCTACGATGCCCCCATCGTCAGTACGCACAGACTGTGGAGGGGAAAGCGCAGGGTGCACAATGGCGAGCTGTCCTTTGTAAGAAGTCACCTTGCCCCTAATGGCATAGGACGTCCCCGGCTTGAGGTGGTCTCTTATGGATCTTGTGCCATTGAACCAAACCAAGAGAAGGGAAGTCGTCCCCACTCGCAGGCGGCTCTGCAGGAGAGGACGCTTCGATGTCCCGAGCCACTGAAAGGGAGCCAAGACCGCCTGGGTATAAATATAGGCGCCTTCGTCCAGCGCATCTCCACATGAAAACTTCGAGTAGTCCTCGTAGCGAAAAGGAAAGTATTCAATCAAATCGCCGCAAGTCGATATTCCCAGTTCCTTGCGCAGCAGGCTAGAGTGCTTTTGGTGCACACCGAAGGCAGTGAGCGGCTCTTCTAGGAGTTCCTTGCTTTTCAAAGTTCCCATACTGATAGCTATATCTATTTAAAGTAGATCTTATTGTTATTATACCGTTGACTCTGTGGAAACGATATTCCCCTCGCCGTCTCCCTTTTGGATCATGTGCCTTTCTCTCGTCCGAGGTACTTTTTAGCTTTCTTTCAAAAAGTTTCCCACAAGAATTCCACGTGGAATTCTTGTGGAGAGAAAGAATATTAAAGAGTCCATTTTTTTCTTAGTAAGTCTTTTCTTTGGAAATAAATAAAGATTTTTTCCCCAAGTTGCTCCCCTCTTCTTAAAGCGCCCGCAAGGGCACTCCATCTTCTTGGGCAATGATGTACTCTATTGTTTTCAGCGGCGCAATCCTCCATATTCGACTTCCTGTCGGTGTATAGTTTGGGTTTTCACAGCGGAAGAGCTGATTTAGGAGCGCTTCTGTCTCCTCGCTGGAGAGATCGACCGTGTATTCTGCGCATGCCCTCTTGCTCAGAGCCCGCAGCCAGCTTTCCCGCCGGTCTGTGTGCTCCTGCAGATTCGTCTTGTACTCCTCCAGGATGGAGCCGAAGAGAGAGCCCAGTTGCTCTGTTTTTAGTCCTGTCGGCTGTCCCGTGATGAGGATGTCGTTTTCTTCTTTGACTTGAAACTCGAATCCTAGCTCGTGGATCGTCTCTTGGCAGCTCTGGACGAGTGTGAAGTCCACTGGGTCTAGCTTTACTTTGATGGGAAAAAGGAGCCTTTGTATGTGGTTCATTTGCTCTGTGCGTGCTCTCTTCTTTTGATCATAGAGGATCCGCTCGTAGGCCTTTTGCTGATCTATGAAAAGAATGCCCGACTTTACTGGGGTGATGATGTATTTCCTATGTACTTGAAGCTTTTGATGAGGCGTGGTTTCCTGGACATGGCTGTAGGACGACGCGGCCTTTGCCTTGTCTCTTGGGAGTTCTTCCCCTCTTGTTTCCACCGATTCGACCCATAGCTTTTGCGGTTCTTCATTTTGTATAACTTCTTCTTTTTCTGGGGAGGCGGGCGCTAGTTCCGTGTCTTCATAGGCAAGAAATGGAAAATGTGTGTAATTATTTTTTTCAAAGTCAATGGAAGGCATGATCTGATGGTCGCTTAGTGCTTTGCGTATGCAGGAAGTCACGAGTGCATGGAGGATCTTTTCATTGTCGAATTTTACCTCTGCCTTCGTGGGGTGCACATTTACGTCTACTTTTTTGGGATCTATGGTGATGAAAAGTGCATAGAAGGGTGCGCTTTCGGGTGGAATGAGGTTTTCAAAAGCTTTTTTGACAGCATGGTGGAGATAGCGGCTTTTGATGTAGCGTGCATTGACATAGAAAAAGTGCTTTTTGCCTACTTTCCTTGCAAACTCGGGTTTTCCCACATATCCTTTGATCGATATGTCTTCCGTTTTTTCTGCACAGGGGATCATTTGTGCTTGATAGGATTTGCCAAGTGTGTGGATGAGCCGCTGGCTCACTTTTTTCACGATGGGGAGATGATAAAGGTCTTTTTTGTTTTGATGAAGAGAAAAAGCCACCTCAGGTCTTGCTATAGCCATCTGCTGAAAGACATCTATGATATGGCTATTCTCAATGCTGTTGGACTTAAGGAAATGCAGCCGCGCAGGGATATTGCCAAAGAGGTGGTATACACAGACTTGGGTGCCTGACTCCATGGGAGTCGGTTCCTGTCTTATGATTTTTCCATTTTCTATCATGATTTCCGTGCCCAGTTCCGCTGTGTTCGTTTTCGTCTTGAGCACTACCCGCGCCGCCGCTGCCCGCAGGGCACTCATCGCTTCTCCACGGAAGCCATAGGTATGGAGGGTCGCTAGTTCGTCGATGGTGTGGAGCTTGGAAGTGGCATGCTGTGTGAAACAGAGGCGCGCATCTTCTGGACTCATTCCTTGCCCGTTGTCCATTACTTGAAGGAGTTTTTTCCCTCCTTCTTGGGTGAAGACTTTGATTTCTGTTGCATGTGCATCCAGTGCATTTTCTAGCAGCTCTTTGAGTGCCGAGGCAGGGCGCTGGATCACTTCTCCGGCGGCTATTTGGCTGATGACTGACTCTTGAAGGAGATTAATTTTCGGCGCAGGCATTGATTTCGAATTTTTAGCCCAATATAGCCTTTTGTGCTGTACGGTAATTGCTTTCGCTAAAGAGTGCGCCTATATAAATTGAACAAATTGACTGCGCAGGGAGCCCAATGTTTTCAGGGGAAATCCTGGGCTTTTCTGTGATTTTGGTCTATTCCTCTGCGGGGACAGATGTAGTGACTGCGCCCTGAGCCCGAGAAAGAAAAAAACCGCGCGTGCCCCATTTTCCTCGTTTTGGATTGTGTCCCACTTTTGGTGGCAGATGGAAATGGGATATGGGTTCTTGGGAAGGAGCAGCGTTTATTGTATCCCCAAAAATTATAGCGAACTCCTTAGGGCAATTTGTGCTTGATCATTGGTAAGCAGTCCCTGCTTGCACAAAGACTTTATGATTTCTTGTCTTCCCTCTTGTCTTCCCTCTTTGTGGGCTTTTTGGGCAGCTCTTTGGGTGGCTCTTTCAAACATGGTCTTGAGTTTATCGGCGTTTTCGGCGTCAAATTTAGAAAGTTTTTGAATGAATTCCTCCTCTCTGTGTGTGTCGTGGGTGATCATATAGCCGAGATTTTCCTCATCTAGCTGGTCATACTTTTTCAGGAGGGGGTAGAGTTCTTGAAAGTGGTCCGCATAGTCGCCGTGCGTCTGTCCCCGCAGGAGCAGCTGCGGGCCGGCGGCAGCGCCTTGTGCTTTGAGCTTTTCCATGGATTCGGTCGTCAAAATTTTCAAGAAAGGTCTCTTGAGTCCATATTCCACATACAGGTCGAAATCTTTGAAGAGCTCGGCGATGCTGCGCGCGCTGGTCCATGGGGCTTTTCCATGGTAGAGGACAAAAGTGATGATGAGCGGAATCTTGGTGCTTCGCCTCTTGATATGTTCACCCCCGATAGCGGTATGGTATTCCCATACCCGCAAAGCCATATTCTTATCATGGTGGCTCTGTCCCTCCAGATGGAGCAATGTATAGACGTCTCTTCCTGTGTGGCTTTGGGTGGTGTAGAGGATATCGGCCCTTCGCGCACGGCGGTAGACAGAAGGGATGAATTCGGCATCCATGAGTTCCAGGAGGTCCAGGTTGATTGCCGCCCGTGTTTTTTTCGGGAGGTTGTGGTGGAGGAAGGCACGGGCGACCTCTATCTTTTTGAAGTTGTGCTTGAAGATCCGATCGTGGATATTTTCTGTGTTCATAGTATTTGAGTTGTGGTGTTTTATCTTCTGCAAAGCTAACAAAAAAACCATGCACTACTAAACTGAGGTAGGTCTTCCTTTGCTCTTCTGATGCACAATACACCGGGATAGAAAATGCGCTTTACATCTTTCCTCTGAAGGAGAGAGGTTTTGCGCATATTCCTTGGGGCACGCCTAGGGTAGTTTGACTTTTGGCCAAGTAGGCCGTTCGGCCTACATTCGGGCCCGATTTTTATGATACACCATGAAAAAAAAGTTCATCAACCCCTGCTGGGGTCTATCTGAGAAGGGAAATAGGGCGCATGGTGCGCCAGAAGCTTTTGAACGGACGAAACAAAAAGTATGAATTTATCTGTTCGTAGCCTATCGCAAGAAGTCTTTCGTGGGGAAGTGGAACGTGTAAAATTACCTGGCCGAGCGGGCTCTTTTGAAGTACTTCCTGGTCATGCGCCCATCGTTGCATTGCTGGAAGCGGGACCTATTACTTATCGTGTAGGGGGCGTGGTGAGGGATATAAGTATTGCCCAAGGGATCGCTAGGGTGTCGGCGAATGTAATATCGGTATGGCTTTGGTAAAAGGTAGGGGCGGCTCGGTTACTTGTGCCGTTTTTTGATGATGATGGTGTGTTTTCTGAAAAAGTAGAAAAGGGCGTAGAGGAGAAATAAGACTGCCAGCAGCAGAAAAAATTGTATGAAGAGTCTTGTCATTCGTTGTTCCTTATACTTCTTTAATTTCTTTTTCCATTTGAATTGGGGGTCTTGCATCAAAATTTTTTCTTGTAGGTTGAGTATGGAAGGTTCATACTTTATCTCGTGAAGGATGTAGTTACTGAGGGGTTCTTGTACGCTGCCGGGGATTATCTTATAGGTGACGCCTTTTCCTTCTATGTATTCTACTTTGCTGAAGCCAAAGTCTTTTCGCCTTAGTTTTTTGACCAGTGGGGGGAGTTCTGTGAGGTGTGTGGTAGAGACAAAGGTGGTAGGACAGGGGAGATCCGCCAGGCGTATGGAGTAGGCGACGAAGAAAGCTTGAGACTCCCGCACTGCCGTTTTGCTGAAGGGTTCATCCGTTAGGATCAGTGTGGGGGTTTTGCTATGCTTGACGTATGCATAGATCTGTGCGGCGCGTTTTACTTCATAGGTAAATAGGGATTCCCCTTTTTTAATGTTGTCTTCAGGATTGGCTTCAAAATATATTTTCCCGAGGGGTGTGTAGGTCCCTTTTCGGGCGCAGATAAAGCCTAGGGGAGCTAAGCACATGTTGCTTGCGATGGTTCTAAGCTTTGTCGTTTTCCCTCCCCCATTCGGTCCTGTGATGATGTGGGTAGATTCATTGCCTCCTATGCGTATGTTGTTTTTTACAATCCGGCCCTTGCCTTGGGTTTTTACTATGAGGGGCGTATAGCCTTCTTTCACTTGGAGAGAGGGATGTTTCGGACCATCTTTTGGCGTGAGTGTTGGTATGGATAGGGGCAGGTAGCTGGAGGTGGCGATGGCTTTGGCAATGATCGATTTGTAGAGAAGTTGTGTGACTTTTAGGAGGGCGAGTTTGAATTTGTGGTGTTCTTGGCTATTGATGAGTTCTATGCGGGTATAGACGGCGATCAATTTAGAGGGTAGGGTAAAGAAGGGATTCCAGACTTCATAGGTTTGGAGGGGCTTTTTTCTTTTGATTTGCTGGGGGATGTCGTTGATTTCTTTTCTGATTTTTCGGGTCTTGTAGGAGGTACAGAAGTGGCGGATTATGTCATATTCTTCTTGGAAGGTTTTCTGTAGGGTGGGGTTCCTCTTCAGGAAGAAATATACTTTTTTGACCATTCGGTAGGAATTGTGCATCTCGGTGAGTATTTCCAATATTTTATTGCTGATTTCTTTAAAACCTTTGTGTATCTCCTTTATCTCTTCCATGCATCCATATATTTCACCAGCTATTACCAAGACGTTGACGCCCAAAAATTCGTTCCAGACGGTAGCTAGTATATGTATAGGTAAGAAAATGATTTTGCCCACCAGGTTGGGCAAATAGATGAGGGTAGAAAACCAGTACAAGACGGTGCTCCCATAGGGGGTCGGTTCGCTGTTGGAGATGTTTTTTTCTTCGTCATTTATCATATGACGTAAGGATCTTCCTAGGCTATTTATTATCGATTCTCCTGGAGCAGACTTCCATATTTTCTTTGTGCGTGTGGCATGGTTGATGAAGCCTTGTAAGTAGTTCAGTAGTATTAGAAAGTCCCCTTCAATATAGAACCATCTTGAAGCATAGGCTGCATAAGGGTTTTTTTTGCTGTAGTCGAATGCATTGGGCCAGACTTTTTCTATCCTTTTGGAGATGGTGGGGCCGAATATTTTTTGATTGGCTTTTCCTTGTAGTATCAGTAGCTCCTCGTGGAATTTATAGGGAGCTTTTTCTTTGCTGTAGTAGCAAAGGGTGCTGGTAAAGGATTTGTCGACTTTTTTAGAAAGATCGTAGAGCTTATAGAGCGCTTTTTCGTTGTTCAGGAGTGTTTTTAGTTCTTGCTGTCTTTTTTCTATCCGTGTGCGATTGTTGTTTATGTGGGCAAAGTCTACGAAGAGGAAATGTTTGAATAGTGGGGTCTGGATCTTGAGTAGATCGGCTGTTTTGTTCAGTAGGTTGTGGCTGACTTGTTTTGGTTTCCCGATGAATATTTCCATGACCTGTCGGCTTTTTTCATCCTCTATGAGGGAGGGATAGCGGCTTAGTTCTTTGATCAGTTCTTTTTCAAGAATAGCCTGGTGGGCAAAGAGAAGGCGGTGTGTTGTCCTGGCCGTTTCATTGTTCTCCGTTCCATACTGGGCGTCTACGTATTCGCGCATGAAGCTTACTATCAGCTGATCTGGAGGTATTCGCCTATTGTGGGTGCGCGCTTGTTGTGCGTAGGGCGTGGGTAAGCAGAGCAGGAGCGTTAGAAGGAGGGCACTCCTGATCTGCGGGGATTCATTTTTCTTGAGTCTATTCATAGATGGTGTGATGGTTGGGGGAAAGACTTGTCCCTTTGATGGGCGTGTGGTCTGCAAATGTAAGGTGGCTGTATGAATGGGGCAAAAAGTGGACGGGCTGAAGTAGTTCCGGCAGGAGTCGAACCTGCATCTAAAGTTTAGGAAACTTTTGTTCTTTCCATTGAACTACGGAACCTTTTTTATTGTGGGGATAGATGGTGTGGTGTTTGCGGCGGATTTTTTTATAGAGGTTTGTACAGAGTGCTTTGACGCTCTGGGGGTCCAGTGCGTTGCAGAAGTGTAGGGGGGCGTTGTATTTTTTTTGGTAGGTAATTTTCTGCGCTTGCAGGAAGGTGACCTGGACTTGGGGGTCTAGATCTGCAAGGGGCGTTCCTTGTGCCTTGATTTTATCTTGTTTGTTGCATACGAGGATTCTGGGTATGTGGTGTGCTTGGATCTCTTGTAGGGTTTGGTGTACTACTTCGATGTGTTCGTGATGGTGGGGGTGGGAGGCGTCTATGATGTGCAGGAGTAGGTCGGCTTCGGTGATTTCGCTGAGTGTGGACTTGAAGGCTTCGATGAGTGTGTGGGGTAGTTTTCGGATGAAGCCGACTGTATCGGTGAGGAGGAAAGGGATCTGTTGTATGTAGACTTTTCGGACTGTGGGGGTGAGGGTGGCGAAGAGTTTGTCTTGGGCGTGTACGTCGGCGTGGGTCATCGTGCGCATGAGTGTGGACTTGCCGGCGTTTGTATATCCCACGAGTGCGACACGGACTATTTTTTCGCGTTGTTGGCGTTGGGTGTGGTTTTGGCGCGCTATGATGGCGAGTTGTTTTTTGAGTTGGTGGATTTTTCGCTGGGCGAGCCGTTTGTCGGTTTCTAGTTCTTTTTCTCCCGGTCCTTTCATGCGGGAGGCGCCGCCTTTTTGGCGGGATAGATGGGTCCACATGCCGGTGAGGCGGGGGAGTAAATATTGATACTGGGCGAGCTCGACTTGTGTTTTGGCTTGGGCGGTTTGGGCGCGCATGGCGAAGATGGTCAGGATGAGGAAGCTGCGATCCCATACTTCACAGGGCCATATTTGTTGTAGGTTTTTGATTTGTGTGGGGGTTAGGTCTTCATCAAAGATGACTTTGTCGATGTGTTCTTGTTCTATGCGTGTTTTGATTGCTTCTACTTTGCCTTTCCCAATGAGGGTGCGGGGGGAAGGTTTCTCTAGGTGCTGGATGAGTGTGTCTGCGATCGCTATATTTTTTGTGTGGGCAAGGAGGGCGAGTTCTTGGAGGTGTTCTTGGATGTGTTCTTTGTCTTCTGGAGATAGGGTGATGCCTACTAGGATGGCTTTGGGTATCTGGGGGGTAGTGTCGTATGTTTTTATCATGAATGGACGAGGTTTATTCGTCTTCATTGCCGAAATAGGTGTCTTCTACTTCGTCTATTTCGCCAAAAATGTCTTCGAGACTTGTGTATACTTGGTCGTCGGGAAGGGACTCTAGATAGTCTTTGAGGGTACTGGATAGGCATTGCCGTTCAGCATATTCGAGCAGTTCGACTTTGGTTATGCCACCGCCGGTGAAGGGTGCATCTTTTAGTTCTTGCCTTTCGGAAAATAGATAAGACATAATGTGTTTTGTATAATTTTCTTGAAGTATTCGTAAATTGGGCGTGCGTATGCTAAAGCCGCCCAATATATGTTATGTATAGAAAAAGATAAAGAGAACTAAGGTTTGGTCATGATGGTTTATTTAGTGGTATTGCTGGTTGTGATAAATGGGATTTTTTTGTTCCGGAGGGGTAGGAAACTGAATGAATTTAGTGTGTTTTCTCTGGGGGCTCAAGAGGTGCTTCCCCTTGGCGTGCTGTTGGGCGGATTGATGGCTGTGCATAATCGTGGGTGGAGTGTATGGGGTGCTATGGTGCCTGTGGGGCTGTTTGTTTTTTTTGTAGGATATAGAAAGGGAGGCAAGATTTATGCATCGAGTGCAGCATTTTTGGGAGATAGCTATGGCAAACGTGCAGGTGTATTTGCAGGTTTTATGGCTTGGTGCTTTGTTTTTGCATTGTTGCTCCTAAAGATTGGAGAGTTGGTAAGTAGCCTGAAGCACATGGGGAGTCTTATGTATTTGGGGGTGGGCTTGTATCTTATTCTTCCTATTTGGCTGGGCGGCATTCGTTTTTTGGCGTGGAATCAGTGGCTGCTTATTCTTCTTTTTGTATTTTCCATCACTTCTTTGTGGAGCCTTCCTGCAGGAACGTTTGGGAGTGTCTTAGGTGAAGGTATGACGGTAAAAAATTTTTTCACCCATCGTTTTTCTCTTGGATTCGTCGGGAGTTTGTCTCTTTTTACACCGATTGCATGGCAGGGGTTTTGGAATATCACTGCCCGCAAAGTGATGCAGCGCAGCTTTGCCGCCATTTTATTTTTTGGGGCATTTTTAGGGTATTTTCTTTTTAGGTATGGGG
>JAAUYL010030702.1_pt1 | contig 11878 bp, 18 predicted proteins | sample 7278011 | NCBI WGS metagenome assembly JAAUYL01 (sample SAMN14350225, study PRJNA611818) | marine sediment metagenome | isolation source: surface marine sediment (1.8m) | place: French Polynesia: Moorea | collected 2018-08 | reverse complement strand
TAGGCAGTAAGAAAACGTGACTTTATGTGAATTCGAGGTGTCGGGGAATGTTGCCCAGAAACTTTAAGGTTGACAAGAGGTCCACAATGGAGGCTCTTCGATAACGCCGGCAGCTATTGGTCTATAGTCCCAACTCCCAAGAGCCAAGACATTTAGGTTAGGCAGAAACATATTAAAATAGGACAGGCCTCCTTTGTCAGCACCATCCCATTCCCATCCGGTCTTTTCAATGTAGATATTATTCTGCATGAATACCAAACTTGATTCGTAAACTGCGGCCTCATCAGATTCCAAGTGCATGTCTATTCATATTTAGTTTGAAAGAAAGTTTTGGCCTCTCGCCGGATAGTCCATTCGAAAGGATTAGTCGCTTCGACTGCAAAACCCAGTATAATCTCTGCCTGAACAACAAAGTCCTTGCTCGCTTCATTCATAAAACCTTTTCAAAGAAAGTAAACAGAACCGAGGTCGGATATGAAAGCTAATCTCGATAATTGCGCAAGATCAATTGAAAAACACGTGGATAAAACTTAATCCCTATGGATGGCTGATTTGGTATCTATCTAAGAATTGAGTCGAGAATAGGAGATGATCACATTACAGATTGTAACAACGCGTGTTGTGTGTTTGGAAAGCGTCAGCGCAAAGATTTCTCGCCGTCTCGCCGACTTTTTAAGAGCTTCTCGGAGGAGGCCTCGACTCGACCTCGGTGAACCGCGCGTCAGAGGTAAGTTAACGCGCCAAGAGTCAGATTTATAAAGAGTGTCCAACAGAGAGGACGAACAATAAGAATTGTTGCCGTATCCAGGCCTTCCGTATACCATAAAAAATGAACGTCCGTCTCGTTACATTCGTGCTGGTTGGACTCGCAACCTCTTCCATCACGGATGGCATTGCCGCTCTCAGTGGCTACAGGCAAGTGCTTTTTCGACCCGAACACGACCAGGATACCCTTGGCCCTGTCTCCGAATTCGGCGACAGACAAGAATTTCGTAATCGACACCTACTTCTAAACCGACTCTTGGGCCTCATCGAGCAACAGGAGGAGGACATTGCACCCCAATTGAACTATCCAAGTGAGCAACGGCGTCAGCATCCTGGAGGCCACCGACAATTTCAGCTGGCCAACACCGGTCGAGGCCAAGCCTTGACCACCATGATCAAGACCCAACGTGTGCCGATGTTCCGAAGGGTCGAGAGGCTAATCATGGATCAGTAAATGAACGGAAGTAAGAAGAGGCATTCAAAAAAAGGTCTTTGTCAAGGACAAAAAATAAAATTGCAACTGTATTATACTCGTAGCTATAAATAGGGCGGACTAATATTAGATATTTATAGAAAGTCAGCACTATGAATGCTGTGCTGCAAATTACCCGTAATTATTGGAGATGATCAGGAATGTCGACGAGAAAGGAAGAAACATATATTGAACAACTCAATCTCAAAAGTCGAAATAAATTAAAATGTCGTTGATACAAAAATTGTTGTACAAATGCCTGAAAGTTTTATCTTTAAGCATGCACATCGATCCTCCCCTTTTAGTGACATAAATGTCATTTTAATTTAACCATAAACGAGATATTGGACTGCCTAGAAACATTTTTAGATAGGACTTTTTTTCCATGGATGTAGATAGACATGCATAGTCGATATCATCATTCGTTTTAATCACAATTAATTGTTTCGTTTGGCAATTGGCATATTTTTATTTTTGTGCGGTACATTATTTTTTTAAAAAAAATGTTGGATTTCCAATATTTGAAGACCAAACCCGGCATTTGCGCAATAGTGGCTGTGATTCTTGACAACATAACTTTCGTGTGCCTGTTGTGCTTGAACGAGATATTCAGAGCCCTCCCGGCCGCAAGGGGTCTCCTTGTCGTGATCTTTTTCGCTGGCTTCGCGACCAAGTTCGTCATCGCTGCCCATACGATCCCCGCCTTGGGTAGAAAGATACCCCCATATCCATTTGCAATATTGCAGGTTAGACAATCTATAGTCGCATTAAATACAAGTATAACCAAATACATATGTTTTATTAGGTGGCGTTGGACTTTGTATTCTCCCTGCTGATTCTGGTGCTCGCCATTTCCCTGATCACCGAGTTCAAGGCAGCCAAGGATGACGCGCTACTGGTATTTTCCACCATTTTGTCCTTCTTCTGCGCGTTCGCCCACATCGCCCACGTTGTCTACCTGCTCATGGCCATCCGAGTGACGAGGGTCGCCCGCGAGGCCATGGGTTTCTCGGAGGGCGGATCGGCAGCGGCGGCTCAGGACCCCAACACCCCGGTTCCCACAGTTTCCTACAGCAAGGACGAGACCAAGGAGACCGTCACCATCGATCCTACGCAAGCTGTCTATTGACATTAATTAAATAATTAAGATAACAAATGAAATCTTAAAAATATGGAAACACAACAATAAATGCGTGACGCACAGCTCATATCTTAAGGGACTCGAAAAAATTATAGATAAGAAATTATGTATGCTATTGTCGCTCTGATAATGTTTCATGATGACGAATTCAGGGGAGGATAGATTTTGAAAACAAAGTCTCGACATTACTTATTCGCGAATTATAATTAAAACCTAAGTAAATATGGCGAACCTTAGTTTGGACATCTCATATTTGAGGACTCCTTCCGGACTCATAAAGTGCATCCTGGCGGTAAGGCTGAAACTCCATAGACTCGTTGGTCTTTTAACATATATTTTTGTCGTCTCTTTCCAGGTACTAAATTTAGCAGGAGCAATATCTTCTTTTGTCAGCGTCTGTACCTTTATATCGAGGCTGAACTTCTTCGAGTTCGTCGCCATTGCCGGACTGGTTTGGGGACTCACTGTCATATTGCTCCGATTGGCCAAGATCGAGGAGCGATTTGCTTTGTGGATGATCGTCGAGTTTTGCCTGACGTGCTTGTGGATCCTGTTCTCCTTTATTGGAGCGTGCTTGATTGCAGCGACGGCTGCGCAACTCAGTTGCGGCGCCGGACCCGGATTTGCTGCCTTTTTTGGTTTCGCCACATTTTTTCTCTACTGCGCCGATGGCTTCATCATATTCAGGAGTGGAATCCAGGGCCGAGTACAAGTCGATGGTACAAGGGGAGAAGGTCAAGTTGGAACCGGAGCTGCTCCGGCCCAGGTCTGGACGACGCAAGAGCCTCCACCAAAATACTAAAATGAATATTTTCAGCGTTATTTAATGCATATTTTTGTGTATTCTTGAACCGTCAATAATGTTTCCTTTATAAGAACATCTATAGTACAATCCGCATAAAAGTTGGTAGCAGTCAGAATAAATACTGGATTAGCTGAGATAATGGCGAGACTGTTCCTCATGAAATTGGTCACTTCTTTTTCTTGAACAACGGCAAACACTTGGGACAATACCATTTCCCCTTGGGTTTTGTTGTCAACTTCATGCAACCGAAATGGAACCATTCGATTGGACAGTCCACGTTATCGCAGCCAATCATTTCGCCGTATGACACTTGCTGGCACAAGCAATACGTCGGCTCGTTGGGATCGACAGGCATGTCGAGCACCTCTTGCGGGATGCCGCCGGGCATGAGGGCGGCGGCCGAGGCCACCGCAGACACGGCCACCTCCTTGTCGTTCTTGATGCCGGCTCGACCCTTCTTCTTCTTCTTTTCCTCTTCGGCCTCCTTGCCCTTGCGTTTCTTGCCAGCTTTGATCTCCTCTTTTGTCGGTTTTCTCCCACCCTTCTTCTTCTTCTGGCTTCCGGACATCGAGGCATCCTCGTCCTCTGTTTCTGTCTGGCTCAAGCGTCCTCCTTGTTCTCGCATCTCAGCCTCGAACTTGGCAAGATCTGAGTCTAGACGTCGGATATGCTTGTCGACCATTTCGTAAGTTTGCACGGCAATGGAAACTTTGTCGTCGCCATGCTCTTTTGCCTTCTTGAACATTTTCTGGATCTTCTCCATCTCCGAACCTTTCTGTGACGACGACAAATCACGCACTTTTCTCAGGTACTCGTCAGCAGCAGAGTCTATGTCCTTCAACATGTTCTTGTTCTTGACGTCCAGGTCGTGCATCAAAGTGAAGTTTCTCCGGAGTTCACTGGGAAGCGGCTCCAAGGAGTCCAAGTACTGTTCAAGATATAGCGTAGAGGAGGACATTTTTGAAAAGCTCAAGGGTGTCCCAATATCACGAGCAAATGTTTTGGCCTTGGATAGGTGTCAAGGACAAGCAGAATCGATTCAAATCACCAGATTTCGCCGTTTGAGAGTCGAAAACATTTAAAATGTCAAATTCAATTTGTTTAATGTTTACTAAACAAAGTTCTCAGCACCAGAAATTGGATCAGGTCAAAGACCAGCTCGATTCTTGGTTTTATTCTTAGCTGCTGCTGTAACGATGATTCCTGACAAAAAGTGAAACATAGTCCATAAAACATTAACACAATCAAATTGATTTAGCGTTACGTACTTCTTTTGGAGCTGCTTTTTCACTTGTTATTTCAGTAGAAAAACAAAAGTTTCGCCTCAAAATTCTTTACCTTGTTTTGTTTTTGAACGCCTTTTCCTTTCGTTGGCCTCAAAAGCACTCTTGTTGTTCTGCCAAACGAGCCCGATTTCAAAACAGCCTCGAGGAATTCGATTAATTTTCAGACGACGTCAGGGAGCATTCGCTGCCGCAGAGTGCACTGTCACTAATTTTCAAAACTGAGAAGTGGCACAGTCCGTGATATCAAGGAAACGTCACGGAGAAATCCAGCATCAGCCTCAAGAGCAAGGAGCAGAGCATCTAAAATCGAATTGGGGTCATCGCCGATTGTCAGCGAGAGACCGGGATTCTCGTGTTCTCGTTGCCGTCTTGAACTTTGGAGCGAATCGAGCAAAATTGGGACTTGTCAAGGTAAGCGTGTGATAAAGAAGATCTTACATTTCCAGAAACAGTGATCATGCAATCTGGCACGTGTGCATCGGAGATCGTGTTGCAAAATCACGTTTAGATGTGAAACAGCGTCTTTGCAATAAATATCATTGCTCAAGATCGCAGATATTCAAGGTTCGAGATTGAAAGCGTTGACCTCTACAGCAGTGTTTTCGTGACGCAGCCTTTCAGTTCAGTCCAGTCTCCGTCAGCTCTTCCTGCAAAACAAATAATTTGGCCAGCCTCCAACAAGTTGTGCGACATTTAAACTTCCCCTTTTCATTCAACGATTTACTGTTAACACCGATAAGGAGACAGTTTCAAATCATTTTTATTGTTTTCCATTCAGCGTCCGAAGACGTCAAAATGCCCGTGAGGTCCCTGCCATACATGGACACAGTTCCACCTTTGCCACCAATCAAGTCGAAGCAACCCGGCGTCTCCCGATCGCTACTATATAATGGCTCCCGATTCGTGGGTCACCAACAGTCCAAAGGCAACAAATACGACGTCGAGGTCATTTTACAAGTGAGTCGCGAGTGTGCTTTTGTTGGAGACAAATTTCCTCTCAATAATGTGGTTTTTCAGTATGTCAACTTGGAGGAGTCCTACTTGTGCGGGTATCTGAAAATTAAAGGCTTGACAGAGGAGTACCCGACACTGACAACGTTCTTCGATGGAGAAATCATCTCGAAAAAGCATCCCTTCCTCACCCGAAAATGGGACGCCGACGAAGATGTCGATAAGAAGCACTGGGTAAGAACAAATACTGAATCAACTTCTGACCTGAATTTTTAGCCCCATTTTTTATTGAATCTGAAAAATGGGACGGGAATAAATAATCTGTACTAAGGATGATTTGAATATTTTGCAGAGCAAATTCTCAAATTTCTATCAGTACGCGAAGACCTTTAACTCGGACACCTTCGACTACGACGCACTGGAGCAGACAGACTTTGTCTACATGAGGTGGAAAGAGCACTTCCTCGTCCCGGACCACACGATCCGGGACATCCACGGAGCTTCGTTTGCGGGCTTCTACTACATTTGTTTCCAAAAATCCTCCTCCTCGGTTGAAGGCTACTATTTTCACAGAAATTCCGAATGGTAAGGAAATAATACGTTAAGACATTCATTCATGCTAATGCTCTTTTTTGGTTTGCCCAAAAAGAGCATATACTTACGTAGCTATCCTCAGTAATCTTCTCCTCGTCAGTTCTTGTTAGTGTTAATAATGTTGCCGAACTCTTTTCAGGTTCCAAAGTCTCAACCTTACTCACGTACCAGAACACTCGCATCAGATCTACGAATTCCGATAAAGAAACTGGAGCATCTCAATGACAAAACAAAGGCAAAAAGATCGAGCAACGATCAAGTCAAATTTTACACATGCAACCTTTTTTACGTTCTACCTACGTAACCATCCACACCACATCCCAAGAGAGAAGAAAGCATTCATTAAACACACCAATTAATGTCACGATTTTTTGTCACTTCGTGGTCAAGCTACTCTTAAAACGCTAAGCTAGTGTATTTTATTTTAGCGGAAAATATGCACAGATATTTGGACCTTTCCGTTCCAAAATACGAGAACCAAGGAAAAGACAATAAGTTAGTTTCAAAAATAATATTTACTAGCTGAAATCAGGTGTATGCAATCCAGTCAAAGATTTACTCTTAGCCTTAGGTACCATGTTCGTACACACGAGTTAACCCATACTTTATTAAGAAGGCCTATTTATAGTTTTGTGGAAAATAAGAATTGAAGCGTTTCCACCACGATTGTTATAAACAGATTTCACCAAAAAAGCATGACCTATTGCTATCAATATTTAAAATGTATTGCTACTACAACACATCCAATGACACGATATGGTAAAGAAGAAGAAAGAAACACAAGTATCTATAAATGATCATTGTTTTACCTGCTTATACAGAGAGGAATAAAAGTATATTTCTGTTACAAAACTTGTCCTGGGGGCATGTTTGGGGCCAGAGGTCAGGCTGCATGAGTGCTCAAGATGCTGAGCAATAGGTGGTGGTTGGACGACTCTTGGTTTGGTCATATCATTTGACCTGCAGCATTACATTTGCTTGTAAAGTACACATCATGAATGACCAGATGAGTATATGAAGGCATGTTGGCACGGCTAGATATTTATGTAAATATTAACGAGATATTTGGAGCAGTTCAGTGACATCATTCAAAATGATGTCTCAAAGGCTACAATGTTTAATACTCTTGCTCGTATTGTTTTCCTGTGCTCCATTCAATTCAACGGAGAATGTCGACTATCCATCATCATCAACGATCATGAGCGAATGGCATGAGTTTGTAAGCGATCCCAACAAAATTTGTCAGCCAACGAAAAGTTCAGTGGAGACTCTGGCAAAAGACAATTTTGGCGATCTGCTTATATTTGAAGTCGATCCCGGCTGTCGCAACCAGAGATCACGATGGGACTACCGATTCAAAACTAACGCGCGACTAAAACGGCCTTTGGTGTTCCAAGGCTGGGGGACGATGACCTTCCCGGTCAAGGTGGAGCGCGACAACTTTGCCGGAGAGTATGTGTTCGGGATCAAGTACGGCAAGTGCATTGTCCTCGCTGATGACAACATCAAGTCCGTCAGTGGGAGGTTCGTCGACGACAGTCTTGATGGCGGGGTAGAGATCGCGTTTCACAATAGCACCACCCTGAGGGGTTGGGCCGAGCGGAACCATTTGAAGTCGACCGTGGTTCCAACCAGGATCTTCGACGAAAACGGCGTCCTTGAACGAATTCATATGTCAGCGGGCACATCTCAGGTGGAACGCGTCCAACGTGTGGCGGAACTCGAAGGCGTCTACGTTGTGCAAATGAGAAATGACGTCACCTACGTGACCGAGACTTCGGCCGCCGGTGACAACAATATGTACGTGTGCACCCCGATTTCGAGGTTGCTCTTGCGCGACTGCAACAAGATTGATGACTTCAAGCCTGCGATCGACATCCCCTCGTGTAGGTTCGACCTCAAGGTCAGGCAATCAACACACGCTTTGAAGGCAACGGTCGATACTGAAGATGGTTTCCACTGGAACCTTGGGACTGGTGACAAACTTTGGAAGAGCTCCCATAAAGAATCGATTTTTACCTTCGAATGGACTGATGTTGAGCCTGAGGCAAAGCTTCGAGAATGGCTGTCTGCTATATCTGATCCAAATCAAGGACCCCCATTTTGGTCTGAGGTGTTCTTCAACTCGTCTTGTAGCAAGGAATCAAATGGTCCAATAGACAAGGCAAATCCAATCGTAGAGGTGGACTTGCCAGAATTAAGAAGCATCGCTGCGCCCCAAGTCGAGGTCACCCTGGAGAGGCACTTCATCACGGGAGTCGACGAATTTCCGATGGACTACGATGAAGAGAGAGGCGTGGCCGGGCTTTTTGTACGGGACCCAGACAATCCTGCTTGGCAGGGGGAGATCAAAATTCAGCTCATAAACCACGTTAAACTGCGAAAGAAAAATGATGTTGTTGGATCTCACGATTCCGACTTTGTTGGTATCATTGGAAGGCTTTGTGGAGGCAGACTTCATGGCCATGTCCAGAGATTCATAAGAATTCTGATGGATCCTTGCGGATATTGCGGTGAGGAAGTCTACCCTGGCCTCTCGCATTTCGGCCTCTACGACCTCGGGAAACCGATTGGCCCCTCTTGGAGGGCGACTGTTGGGGGCGGCCTCGTATATGGCAAAGACGGCGAGGATCTCGCGTTTGTCTACCCTGACATGAGGACAGCGATTTTTGGCCAATTCACGACGGAACGTGGAACGTTCGTTCGAGGTCGCGAGGCTGAGGTGGCACGCTTGCGGAGTGTCCAGGGAATTTTGGAAATAGAGTTCACCGAACCAGAAGGACCCTACGTTCGCCACAGCCTCCCTGCAATTTCGTAAATATTAATGCATAGTGTTAGTCTACCCTCAATTAGAAAACCTCTGAAAAAATGCCCCTTTAACTGTCTCGTTATGCGGTTTGTGACAAGCCCGTAATGAACGAGATTTTCTAGTTTTAACAAGGCATCGTTTCCCGCTCCAAAAATTGGCCTCATGCATGGCCAAGCCAAAGTCGTTTGCAATTATTACTCCTGTTTTGAAACCGCTCATTTAGGTCTTTTGGTGACGGACCTCAAATCACGGATCCCATTGACAAGCGCTACATAACCGTGAAGGAGTCGGATCTTGAACACGATCTTGCATCACAAGGGTGAGTCAATATATTTTTAGACAGCAACCAAGAAAAATAGTCCTTCTACAAATGCTTGGCAGTGCTTTCGCCAAAGAAGATATTGCCAAAGGAACTCTCATAGCAATTTACACCGGATACATCATGAGCAACACAGAGGCCAGCGACCTCTGGATCGAGGCCAAAGAAGAGATGGTGGCCCAAGGACTAGAGAAGACTGATGCAAAGTGGCAAATGTGGGGTAAAATGTTAAATGCAATATTAAAATAAAATTGATTCAAAGAAATTATGAACTTCTACATTCTTAAAGGAAAATATGTGGGGGATCACTTTTGCGGACACACCATTTATATCCCAGTTGAATATGGCAGCCTCAAGAAGTACAACGCCACCCTGGGACACAAGCTCAACCACAGCTTTAGAGCCAACGCGAGGACAATGCCATTTGACTCGCCCAGGTTCGGCCTCGTCCAGGGCATCTTCACCACCAGGGATGTTAAGAGGGGCGAGGAGCTCTTTATCAATTATGGCTATAGACCTGGGAAGGCTCCGGATTGGTATAGACAACTCTACAACGAAACATTTGGCGGGCTTTAATATTTGCAATCTCCCAGCAATTCCAATACATGTGGTAAATACGCGTAGTGTAAATATGAATGTCAAAGTTTAATTGACTTGGACACGTCTTGTAGCACCATTCGAGCGAGACACGAAACATCCATAAAACAAGAGATGCACAGTATTATCTAGTATAACACAGATAACACAATAAACATTGAAAGCAGACCAATAGAAAAGCCTATGGACCCGTGACACCACTCTGATTTATAATACCAGTGATTCGGCCAGCCCGCATATTGGAAAATCACGGCTTTTTTGCACGGCTATTTACTTTTAGCGATACAATCATGCTCTGTCCCGGCGTTTCCAAAACGATCAACTTATGCGTAGTGGATACCACGTCCATACGGAGATCCGTTTAGGATAAGGCGGGTTTTCAACCTATCTAATTCAAAGTACGGAGAGTGAGGTGACATTTTACAACTTTTTCCATGCGATTTGGCGCAATATTTGCAAAAGAAAATAAATCATTTTTCCTTCGGAGATTTCAAATGAACCGAAATCTGAAAAATTGGCTTAACGGCATGGGGTCTTACTCCAGTGGTAGGTCCCATATAATTGGAGCATGGCCTTGCTTGTCGGGATAGGAGGTAGAGGGCGTTGAAAGCGATTTTTCGCGGACATTTTCATAATTACAAGCAATAACCAAACGGCGTATTTTAGGCAATTTGTGTGAAGCATAAATAATTATCATAGTGGTAATTAAACAATGCAGCGGCTCTGACTTTTTTTTGATTTGCATGCATTTGCAATGCTCAATCCATTATCAAAAAATAGGTAATAAAAGTGGCAGTACGAGGTGGGATGTAATTAGCAATTTCACAAATGAAAATCAACGATTTATTTATGTGACATCATTAATCTTTAATGACCACATTCACATGCTTTCCGTACATGCAGAGAAAGGATCGTTAGTGACTAAATAGCGCATAACATTATTTCATGACACAAAAGGAAGTAAAGGGAGCATGAAGTCGAATATATTCTGTGAAATGGAAGTCTCGGTTTTTTGTTTGTTCGTGGTCTTGTTTTGATAATGATGTTGGTATTGTGGAAAATGCTTTTTGTTTGTGTAAAAGCATCCGAGAGAGCGATTTCACCGAGTTCCTTAACTTCTAAATACCTAAGTGCTAATCGTGTTAACTTATTTAATTTCTTGATGCTTTAGAATGCTGCTGCTGCTGGAAAGGGTCTCACGTGAAAAGTTGAGATATCAATGTCTGGTTCAAGTCACATGTCGCAAAGGAGGCTCTTCAAAAGAATTTGCTAATTTAATTTTCCAGCTCCAGACAAATCTCTCCGTCGAGATCTCCTCGTGTCATGTCTGATGTTACAAGCATTTCTGTAATGCCATTTGAGATTAGAAAAGTCTGATAAATGAAATCAAGATGCTTATATGACCATCTTCAGGACAGTTGTCATTTTTTGTGTACATTTTCGATCTTTGGTTGGAGAATGGAGGCTGTACTGTGATTGTGATTCCACTTTTCGCGATGGCGTAATCGGGTTATTATACACTTAGGCCAAATGAGTTCATAACTCGCGAGACCGTTGATCGCGCCGCGAGCTCCGTTCGCGTTCGCGTTTTCGTGCACGAGATTTATGTGTGCCATCCTCGGTCCTCTATGGACTAGAGTCTCTACGTAAGCACAATATTATTATATGCAATAATGTCACATGGTATAATGTGCGAGACACTCACTGCACATGGCGGGACATAATAATACCTTAATGAAAGAGGGATCGTCCGCAGGTGCTTAAATAAATACCTTTACATATATGATACGCCACTACCACGTTTCGGCCGCTGCGTGAAGTAAAAATCAGAGTTTCTCCTCTTTCCCGTGACCTTTTGTCTTTATGCACGAAGCGAGCAAAAGTGGTTAAAAATACAACCAGCATGAATGACTTTGGACACCTATCCTCTACGCTTAGCATTTCAATTCCGCAATACACTAATACAGTGACATTAATAATAACGAACGAAAGTAGCCATAGAGTGCTTCATTTTTTACGGTCGCCCGTGAATTTTCGCTCTTTGGATTTCGGAATTCGGAGTCCAGTTGTGCGCTAATCAGTGTGCATTTTCGACCACCCGAACTAAACTGTCATTTCGAAACATTTTTTGTGTGCGTT
>JAAUYL010033688.1_pt1 | contig 11885 bp, 6 predicted proteins | sample 7278011 | NCBI WGS metagenome assembly JAAUYL01 (sample SAMN14350225, study PRJNA611818) | marine sediment metagenome | isolation source: surface marine sediment (1.8m) | place: French Polynesia: Moorea | collected 2018-08 | reverse complement strand
TCATTATACGAAAGCCCCCGCGAAGTTGCAATAATAAACGAATGAAGGGAACGGCGAATTGTGCCACCACGTCCCGTTGAGAACAGGGGGAAATTGTTCTCTACCTCCTCGTGGAAAGTAACCATTTGTGATGTCGAAAGGAAGCCTTTTTCATTTTTCCCCATGCTAAATTCTTAAACTGAAACGCCTGTTTCAGACGAGCACCTCATTGAAAGGTGCAATTATGAGCTTGATTTTGCTAGTCAAATCTAAGTGAAACGGGGTAGGTTCCATGAGGTCTGCTAAGTCCAGACCCCTTTTTAATACAAATGCACAACGGCATGCAAGGACTCGCCCTATTCTCTCCTACATTGTATTTTGTTCTTTAAGGTGGTGGTCGATTGAAGCTCTACTTATGGAAATTGTGTTTTTCAACAACAACATCAACTGAGGTATGAAATGCAATTTTCTAGAGCACTGCCCTTGCAAACACACAAGCTCCGAGACGAAGTACTTACTTACATGTACTTATGTCCAGTAGAGGCAATATGTCGCGTGAGCTCGTGTTATACTTGGCTAAATGAGAAAATGTATTATCCTCTACAGAAAGGCGAGATGGACTTGGGGAACTTTTTTCGCCACCATGCCCCTCTGTCCATAGTACAGGAATTCGCCTTAGAAATGTTCTAAAACGCTATGGCTTGGTAAAACAAGTATTATTATGAAGGTAGTGGTAGATCGATAAAATGGAACAAGCCGAGACACCTGGATAGAGTCACTTTGTTTCGCTATATTTTCTCCCGCAAAGCAGCATGCAGGGTTCCCTCGTACATGTAACTTTTAAATCTAATTTGGCCGCTGCCGCCATTGTAATTCTGTTGTTTCCAATTTCCGACGAACAAAAACAACATGCTCGGTTCGATCTCTTTGTTGTTGCCAAACTCGATTGACACATTAAAGTGCAATCAGAAAAGTTTTCTATCCGTGAAGAGAGTGGAGAGACCACTTTATTAAGCACCCATTTACAATTTTTCCCCAGGTTGGGGAAATGCACATGGTGGTGGTGGCTATTAGGTCGAGATTTTTCCCCATTACACTACTACTCTCATCTAAAAATAGGTAAAAAGAGGAGAGAGGGGATGTAGAGGAGAGCCGTCGTCTGACGTTTTTTCCACTTTCAGAAATTGGATTCAGTCTCTTCAGAGGTGCCAGCAGCCGCCAAGGTTGGAGTGGAGGGGGAAATAAGATTGTCTTAATGGCAGATTATGGAGTCGGAGATTATGCAAATAGTACTTGGTTATTGGCCGTTTCGCTCAGTAGGTGGCACTCCCTAGGAGCGAGCGAGCGAGCTCGAGAGCGTAGCAGCCGTGGTTTCAATGAAATTTTCCACCCCATCAAAGGTTGAATGAGATTACACTTTGACATCTTTGGCACCTACTCTATTACCGTACCTCCCTACCTTAAAGAACCAGCTCAAACTTGAAGCAAACAAGTTCAAACTTGCTCCATTACCCCATTAAGAGCCTTTTTTTCGTTGGGGTCTCTACGTGATCCCGGGGGCGGGCTAATTATAAAAGTGAACCCTCGGAATGGGTCCCTTACCTGCAATAAGCAAAGAACACGACATTAGTTGAGTTTTTGGCCGAAAAATGTTTAACTTGCCATTAGTTACTTAGTTTAGTTATTTAGTTGGGAGGGGGGAGCTAAACTTATTTTACACATAGGAGGTGCTAGCCAGCTACAATATGCAGTGAAAATGCTAGACTAAATATGCTTCGCTGTACTGTACCTCGGGTTTTTCGAGCAAAGTGCATGCAATGGCGAGATCATTAGTGTTTGTAGTGCTGCCGCGCATGCGAGCCAGTAATTAAGCGTAGTCGAATTATTGGGCTTGCCTCACTCACTCTCTTTTCCCTCTCTATATGTAGACTACAACAACATTTGACAAACGGACAGCTAAATGAAGCATTTGTCTTACTCCCTTACCCCTAAATATTCCGTGAAAGTTTTGCCACCCACAAATCGTCGAAATTCTTAAGCTTAGGCACTAGGACTAGTGCCTGGATAATTATTATTGGAAGCACATTTTGTGCTGCTTCACTGGCGCTTTGAAGGTCTATATAGGAGCTTGGCTATGGCTAGAAAGGCAAAAATGCTCTCTCTTGTGGTGAGCCAAGGGGAGAGAGAAAAGCACGAGACGCTCGGCTCGTCGTTCATTGGTTGTTGGTGGTACACATTCTAGTAGATGATTGATGGATCTTAAAAGACGCATATACTGCGTCCCCCTCGTTCATGAAGAATATGAGAATAATCTATAAAAATGCCTATGTCTGCTACTCTGTCCTTCCATTCAATGAAGGGCCTTGCATTTTCCAGAACCGATAATAAAGGTAGATAGCTTTTGTAGCAAGTAAGTCTAAATATCTAGATACTTAGATCCCAAAAAAACCGTTGCCGGTCCGGTTGCGTGCCACTAGAGTAAAAGGCTCGCGTGTACTAATGGCTTACTGGTAAAATGCTCGCGCATGCCCTACCTAATATATATCCACCACAGGCCTACCTACCTAAATACAACATATCAAAGCCGGGACCGCTTCATTATTAAAGAAAAGGGCTGCTATTGTTCATTAAACATGAGGTGTCCGAAGCTGTCAAATTGCGTGAGGCCTGCTTTCAATTTAACCTACAATAGTACAACAACACACGCATTTATATTAAGGCATGTGTCACGGGCCTAAGAATGACAGATGGACCATGTAAAAATGATAGGTTTGAAGACAAGCATTTAAATATGGTGGCTCGACAGACGAGAGTCAAAACAAATCTACTTGCATTATGACCGTCTGCCGTCTGACAAAAAATACTTTCTCTATATCCTGTGACTCGCACGATATCACGAAGCCAATTTTTTGATCTGAAATATAGGGGGAGGAAGGGTAGAACTTAGAAGTCAATTTGAAATTCTGTGGATGAAACTTTTAACCCCTCCGCGCACCATCATAGAGTGGTATGGCTCTCCTTTTGACCACGGGAGAGGAACGGTGGTAATGTGGTCAAAAACTTAAAAAAGGCAAGAAATCCTTTTGAAGTCCTGCAGCAACGTTTGAATCGAACATTTCAACGCAGTTCTTCTCTCCCCCTTTGCTTTGAGAAAACTACGAGCTGGCTTAACTTTTCCTTGACCGCAGTATCCGGGCTCTCCTCCTTCAAAATGTTGTAAGCTAACGTGTAACGGTAAAAGCTGCAATTTTATTCATTGCGGTCACCACCAACATCCAATCTGACTTCCTAGTCTTGTTAATGTTAATGTGCAAAAATTGCCCCAGAAGATTTTGGAACATTTGAATGGATGGGCGAATGCTAGCCCCCATAAAATCGAACAGAGCAGGTAGTGACAAAAATTCCTTCTTTTCCATAGGCCACTCTACAATGTCTACGAGTGAATTCCTATAGTAAGCGATGTTTTACTACGTTGGGCCAGGTCATGACCTTAAAGTTAGCTGTATGTGCGTTCTATGCTATGTCATATAACGATTAACTGGACTCTACAAGTCCAGGGGAAGGGACGAGGAGGAAGCATTGCAATTTTCGCCTCAATCCCGGGTCCCCTGATTTACGAGACAAATCTGTGAGATGATGGCACATCCATACACATTTTAGTGGGGGTGACAAAAAAGCAGAATACTCTCTCCTAGTCTGTCAGTGTGTCTGGGGTTTATTGCCTTCTCTCAGCTCGCTTCTTTTGGTGTTTCTGCATAGTGTACGAAGCACGAAAGGAATGAGTGGAGCGAGAGGAGACCTGAAGATATCCACTTACAATGGCGCATAATCAAGACCGTTTGCAAAATTCGGACTCGTCTGTCGTTTATGGCCATGGCCATATCGTCATGTCGTTTGTTGTGTCTCCTCTCCTCTTCTCTCTCGCATCACTTTGAGAGACGGTTCTATTTCAGAAACAAAACTCTTTTTACCAATGCAAACCCATCTTTAGTCTCCTAGTCTAACCTTTCGGCTGCCTCGAAAACAGTCAAAACAGAACGTGGGCGACCAGAACAATTCTATGAGTTTGAATGGCCCTAGCTCGTAGGCATCAGAGCTTATGTATCAGCATGTATTATTTATTCTTTTTTCATGTGCTTTGCAAGATGGACAAGAAGTTTTTTCCGAGCAGAAGCTCAAGTTATGTGCACTTTTGCATTCCAAACTAATACGCCGTGACCAGATGCTTCGGTCCGATAGCCTTTCCCGAAATAATCGAGCTCCACTTTTTAAGGCAAAATTCCCCCTATGTATAGTAAAACAGGGGGCACAGACACGATAGTGCACTTGTTGTCTTTAAGGGTGGAACTGGAATGGGCTTTTGTTCAAAAACTTGGAAGAAACACAATCAACGCTTACGTTATCTTAAGATGCTGCTAACTGCTACCAAAGATGGCGTTTTTATCAGCTACTTATAGTGATGTACAAAAACGGCTGCATCTGGAAACACTTTCCAAGAAAGAATAAGAATGAGATGCTTATCGCCACAAAGGGCAAATAAGTGACAAAAAATGCCAGAATTGAAGCTGAGCATCCCGAGTTGAGTTGTGACTGCTCCCTATTAGTACAGGCAGTAAAACAAGCGGGCGAACGAACGAACGGAGAGAAAAAGTGTAGTCTTATCACAAAAATTCTGTCTTGAAAATATGCACGGAATTTTAATTAAAATTCGCCTTGCTCTTCCCTGCGTTCAAAATGCAACTTTCAAGTCCATTTCGACTTCTTTCTTTGCTTTTGAGTAAGAGTAAAAGAATTTACTTAGCATAAGTCACATCTATTTGGCTTTTTTCAGATTCGTCCAAGAAAGAAAGAGAGTGAGGGGGGAGGGATAAACGAGCAGAAAAAGATGCAACTTTGCGATAAGATAGCGTAGCGTTCGCTCGCTCGTTCGATACTTTCTTGCCCTCTTAAGAGCGCAATAAAATTGGCCAGCTTTAGGCACATCATTTTAGCGTTTCGCCACCTCCTATAGTGTGACCAAAACTATGCAAACATTACTTAAATAGCTAGGTTTTCCCCGAAAAAGAGGGGAAAAGGCCTTTTCTCTCCCAGTTTTCCCCAATCAGCTGTTCTCTGCCGCTCTCCCTTCGTGGGCCTGACAGAGGGTCATAAATAACCGCGGCTCCCGTGGTGCTTACAGCTTACACACTATTTATTTGTGTAATGTACAGACAGACGCCTAGTGCGCCAGTGTGTTAGTGGGGCAGACTAACTTGTCATCTGGAAGTCAGGATGATCAATTGTGACGCGTCGAGGTCAAGGCCAACGCAACGCTGCTGCTGCTGCTGCTTTTGCTCAGTACATTGCTATCAGCTGTTTGTTTGGGTGCACTTGCAGGCAGGCCAGCAGTCAGCCGACAGTGATCGTAAATTATATGCCCACTTTTTATGTGCATAACTAAATACACGCCATTATGTTAGCTAGTGAGAGAGACTACTCCTCTATCCTAAACGTACGGGGGGTGGGGCAGTGTAATGTAGAGTATTAACGCTCATATACTAATACGAGTAAGAGAAGCTCTTGCAATAATGTAACGTCGTACGTTCGTCGAGCTCAATGGAAAGAGAGCTTACTTAAGCAGTATGCATACATGTTACGTTATAATGTTCTATATGGCTGCTGGCTGGCGAGGGGGAGAACGGGAGACCCAGACCGAGAGTCATTCATCTCTGTCAACGCGAGGAATGTAAAAATGGCTCAGCTAGCTCTGGAAGTCTCTTTTCTTTCTCTTCCTAGAAGAAACCTATGTATAGCGAGGGGAGGCTGGTCAGCTGTTTGTTTACATTGTTGCCATTTTCGGATAAACAAATAAACAATGACGGGGCACTTTTTCAAATGCATGGCGCCAAACGTATCATATGGCATGGCATGACTTCCTACGTCGTCCAACATGAGGTGGGTCGTTAAAGGTAAAGAGATGGGAGCATCAGCTGCGAACGTCTTTGCAGAACGGATACAACATAAATGTTGATTTGCACAGCTGCTCGAGAGCAGAGAAAACTGAGCCCCCACACATATCTACGCATCCTAACCTAACTAAATATACACGTAGGAAATGGTGTTGGCGGTGGCTGGCACCATTAAAGAAAATTGGAATTTGCTTTCATAAAAATGACACGGCACCCCTGGGAGTTTAAACTGAGCTCAGCAACCTTTTGCCAGACAAATAACTAAGAAAATGGGCTTTTGCAGAAAGCAAGCATAGCCAAGCTTAAATTTCCTAGAAAGGAGGAAATTTCAGTGAAACCGCAAAGTCACTCGCACCCTTTTAACACCTGAGAGCTTCCTCTCAGCTCTACTCTCCTCTCTTTTCAGAAAATGGCCACTTGCTTTCTAAAAACGATTAGTAAATACTGGGTGAGAGAGCTTAGAGCTTCAAGAGCAAATAAATGCCAAGTGGCCATATAAACATTTGTGATTGTGAACATTCCCTAAATCAACACACACATCGAACACTTTTTGTCATGAGGAGCGAGTGAGTGAGGGAATGGCGAATTTGTCGAGGACCCTTGAACGCTACACAACAAAAACACTTTAAACGTGCATTTACTCTATGTTGGATTGGAAGTATTAGCAACCTCTCTTGAACTCTTGAGCCCCCGCTCTGACAATTGTCATATTGTTTGGACTCGGGACTCTTTCGAGAGCAGGAGGAGGAGGGAAAAACCTCAAGGAACAAAAAAGTCTATCCTGTTACAAAACTAGAAAAAAATCCCCCCTCAAAATCCTCAGCGTCTATGGATGCGTGTGTGCTTGCATATATGATGGCTCGAGATCTCTCTTCTCGTGGGAGCCCTAAAAACCGATGTACTGTAGAGTTTTGAAGCCAATGGAGCAAAAACGAACGAACGAAGGAACGAGTGCGAAAGAGAAGAATATCTATTTGTGTACCAAACTCTGCCATTGTTGTTGTTGTTGACGTCAAAAATTCAATTTTGGAAGGCTTCCCGCTACATGTGTGTATGTGCATCATGTAGGGGAATTTTCAAACTGCTATTACAGGGCGCCAGGGAAAAATAGGAAATCCGTAGCACACGCCGCCCGCCATCGATTGATGGCTGTCAATGCGTTGTAATAGAAAAAAGCTCGGAGTTCAATTTTTGAGCCTGCAAAATTTCAGGGCATAGGCTAACACCGGAATATTCCTTGCAATGCGTTCTTTTTACTTGAATTGATATTCTCGGTAAATAAACCCTACCTCTCCGCTATTTTCCAAGGGGGTGTGAAAAATGCTACGAAGCCCTTATAACACTTTTTTCCCGTCTATTCAAAATTCTTTTCACAACCGAGGAGGCAGCAGCAGCACTATTTGATCCTTGGCTCAAAACGAATTCTGAAGTGAACAAAAGATTCTATGCTCTCTTGTTTGGCTCGCATACAAGCACTACGGTTAAAAAGGTGAAAAAATATATAGGCAAAGGCAACGAAATTGAGTGCTCACAGGTCACATTTTGTGACAGGGAGAAATATGGGGACGGATTTATTGTAAACAATAAAACCACCGGCGCGACTTTATATTTGTTGACTTTGAACATTTCAATTACACGCAGACCTAACAGTTACACAGCCGGCATAAGGGTTATTATCCTTATCGCATGACATTAGTCAAACAAGAGAAGGTCTGCTTTCAGTCTACTCACACAGTTTCGATTGAATATTTGTATTCAGAAGGGAGTCAGTCCAACTAACCCTTAACCTATCTTTAAATCGAGCTACTCGCCCGGCTCGCCCCCCGTTTTCCGAATTCTAAATGCGCACCCCTTCCTTCCCTTTAATGTATCTTGCAAAGGGTCCGAAAACTGAGTTTATTACAATCATACGTGGCCGAAAGAGGCTCCTTTGCTCGCACCAGGGGGCTTCCTTTTACATTTATTTAGAGTTCGGGCTTCAGTGAGCTCGCGAAGGGACTGGGGAAAGAACGGCGACTGCAAAACCTATCAAACGGTGCAGTGTGAGCTTGATTGGGAAAAAAACCCTACTCTTGGTCCTTGAAAAAAGCTATACACACACAAAAGGGTTTTGGGAACGCACATTTCTGCTTAGGATTCGGGAAAATATGTTGCTTTTTTATTGTGCAAAGCCCCCCGGAGAGAAAATGTTTCAGGGCAACAACGAAACGAACCATATTCTCTCTTTTAAAGAACCGCTCTAGCAAATGCAAGATGGTCTAGAGGTTCAAGCAAGCTCAAAAATAGAAGAAGAAGCGTCGGCATGCAAGTGGAAAATGGGCTTCATCATATAATCACAAAGAAAGAGAAGGTTTTCCGTCTACATCTGGCTCTCTCAATATTTATCTAGATAGCTAGTTAGTTTTTAGGTGGGCGATCACATTACAAGGGTTATTGCCGAAAAGGTTCGGTTCACTGCAGCGTGGAGAATATCTCAGTAAGCTTGAAGTAACAAAAGCTCGCGTCGCTCGTTCGTCCCCAGCAAAACTTGCACCCCGGTGACCTCTAAATCCTCACTTACAATCTGATAAAGCCGGGATGCGGGATCAAATTTCCCCCCATTCTAAGAATTTTGCGAAGAAGAGTCTCCTCTCAACGTAGTTCTAGTAGTTAACAACATAACAACAGTACCAGGCCCTCCCACAGGAATCATCAAGAAAGTGATGTTTTGATGAGCGGACGTCAAACTGTGAACAGCAGCCAAAATGCGGCCTGGCCTCCAAATCAGGAGGGAGGGAGGGAGGAGAGCTAGTTGTTGGGTTATTCCAAGTCTAAATGGCAATACTAAGTAGATAGGCTAGGTAGAGAGATTCCTACTTAGTAATCACAAGAAGTTTTTGGTTTTTCAAATGCTCCATACTGCGCTGCAGTAGCATAAAGACCCATTTCACCTGCAAAACACAGTCTTTATGGAAAATGGAATTCATAATAAGATATTCAGGTGAGGAGGACCGTCATACACCTTCATCTACGACTATTTAACCCGCGTGGGGCTTCCCCCTCCTGGACTCCAGAACGGAGAGAGAGAAGAGGCTGAGAGCTGAGGCAGCAGCGATGCCCACCTAAGGCGAACCTTGTGGTAATCATTTCCTACGCACATCAAGCCGGCTAAAGTCCGGTTGTTTGTTGATTTAACGGGGGAGCAAAACCCGCACTTTATAACGTTGTGGATATTTGCTGTCACTGTGGGCTGTCAGGAAGGCGATCTGTCTGGTCGTCTTGCTTGGCGGGAGGCAGATCTGTGGGAGGCTGCTGGCTTCACTTTGGGGCAGCCCATTTTGTTACATCACTTCACTCATTTCGTCTAGATGATGACGAGCAGGAAAAAATCCGCCCCGAAAAATCGTCAGAAGCAGAGCAGAATGACATTGCCAAATCAAAGCTCTATTAAAGGTTTTTGCCCGTTGGACGTCGATCCAACGATTTCTTGCTACTTCTACTCCCAAGTCTATGATTCAATTCCTATACGGAGAGCATTGCATCTATCCCGGCTTTCTGGCCGACTACATATTCGATCTGCTTCCTACTTACTATCGTCTCTCCCTCAAGAAAGAAACCATTAGCGTGAGTCCCATTTGGAACGGGACTCCGATGCTGACGCAGGGGCTTTTTAATTGGATTCCATCATTAAGTGAGCGACCATGCGATCATCCATGTGTGTAGTAAGTAACATTACATTACACACTACGAGAAGAAAGAAAGCTTTGCCTTTGCCTTCGCTTTTATTTTTTATTGTCACCATTTCAAGCACGCCGTGAGTGAAAATGGCCTCCATGAATCCATGAATATGTGAGCAGCCGTTTTGTGGCGGCAAATTCAAATTTCCGTCTCCTCATCGCAAATGGCTTCTTATAGCATGTACTACCTACCTAGCTACGCTATTTCAAACTGTACCACTTTGTTACCAGTTTTAAACCAGGGTGAACTGAAATGCGGCAAACATTTTAGATACGACGTACACGTAACGTAGCGTACGCAGAAGCTAACAACGTTGGTGCCATTTAGAAAATGAGCTTAGAAGCCCTCCTCTCCTCCTCCTCCTTTCCATGGTTTGCACACCACTATGATGCTATAGAATGTTGCCCATCAAATATGCATCGCCATTTTACCTATATCCTAGCTTTGGTACAGGCTTGCATGTATACAAACAAGAAGAGAGGAGGGATCCTCATATGCAGGACCGGCAGGAAAGAGAGGTACTAAGAGTTTGAATAAAACATTCATTACGTTGCGCACGGACAGGCAAAATCTATCCCATTTGCCATGCTAAAAGAGAAGAAGCTTTTTAGGCTCTTTTTCCGTGAATTCCAGCAGCACGAGACAACAAATTTCGGGTTGCTTTTTGTGTTTTGTTTCTTGCTCTGTAAAGGCGTTACTTTTTCAATTATTATAGCTGGTAATTTCCAAGGGTTTTTTCTATCTACCCGGGCTCGTGCACGGTCAGAAAAAAAGAAGAGAATAAGGAGAGTCCTTTTGTTCTATTCTCTGGAATTCCTAGCTCTAGACATATTTTTGGAGGTTCTTCAGTCTCGGAGACACATAATTCCAAGACGACTAGCTGCCTGCATGGCTCTGGCAATGACACTGTAATTTTCACGTCAAAACTGTACCTTCCCCAAAAATACTTGCCACTGCCCAACTGACTGTCCAAATTGCAGCCTAGATATCAGAAGGCATCCCCCTGGAGTGTAAACTACAAAATGCCAATAATCGTAGTATAGAGACTAGCAATTTTACAATAAACACGCGTGTTTTCTAAGGAATTCACATGTCTAGCTACATATGGGGACGCCATTTTATAACCCGGTAAGGTGGCAAAAGGAAGTGGTGCTTACCTGCTTCGCTGATGTTATCTCCCGATATATGAGAGCCGGGCTGGTGGATGAGGCCGGGCGTTCCGCCGCCCGAGCTTGGCGAACGGGCCTCATCGTTTCCCAACCCGTAACCACTTAACGACGAACTCGGCGGTCTCTGCAAGATCAAACAAGAACGGGACATGATTAGACAGGAATATTTTCATATATGTAGTGAAAGAGAGCCGGTAATGTTGAGAGCAAACATGGGGAAATCAATGCCGTAATACACACAAATAATGTAATGCCGGCTAGCCCAAGTTTTTCCCGGGCTAAAGTAAGTAAGGGAGTAGTACCCCAATTTCGCGAATTTTCGCCATCACGAAAGTAAGGCACGCCTTAGTTGAATTTGTTCCGGAAATGCCACAAGCTGGCTTCGTTTTAAAGGTCCCATTTCAAAAGATATTTGAAAAATGGGTCCGGGAAATCCGATTTATTTTCCGGGAACGCTTAAAAGCTAAGGCTTCGTTTCTATGGAGAGGGGAGCTAGCTGGCCAATCCATCAGCGAGATGTCGGTAGCAGCTACGCATTGGACTACCAGAGGAGAGAGAGTGTATGTTGTTGTTGTACTAACAGGAAAAGCATTTAGCAATGGTGTATTGCATTATTGTACCGAGAGAGAGCTGCAAGGGAGAACTCAGAGAACACACACTCAATATTATTGCAGAAATAGTTGCAGTACTGCAAACAAAAACTTCCCCTCCACCAAGCTTGCTTCCAAACTCCAAACGCCGCCATGTTAGATGACCCATGTCCAGTCACGTGACTACTTTGTATTATTTCCCTCAATGTCCCGACGATTTTCAAACATTACATTTTTTGAATGAATGTGTTCGGATAGGAGAGTGAAAATCATAAGCACAGTGAGCCGAGAATTTTGACCCCATAGATGACAGCCACCTACTGTTCAAGCGAGTCGCGGCGCTCAAGCTGGAGATTTCAGGTCTTGATGACTGCTATTCAACTGGGTTTTTGAAAAGGGGATCATTCCTTTTGGCCTTTTGTTGAGCAGAGAGAAAAACATCAGTCAGTTCGTCAGAGCCATCAGAAAAATGGTCACAGAGC
>JAAUYL010108357.1_pt1 | contig 11886 bp, 10 predicted proteins | sample 7278011 | NCBI WGS metagenome assembly JAAUYL01 (sample SAMN14350225, study PRJNA611818) | marine sediment metagenome | isolation source: surface marine sediment (1.8m) | place: French Polynesia: Moorea | collected 2018-08 | reverse complement strand
TTACGCAATTCTCCGTTCTATCCCGAATAAATTGGGGGGGGTAATTGCAATATTTGCCGCTTTACTAATTTTATTTATTTTACCCGTCATTAACGCTCAAAATTCTCGACGGGGAAACTCTTTTTACCCACTAAGTCAACTATTTTTTTGGGCTCTCGTTAGAACTACTCTTCTGCTTACTTGAATTGGGGGCTGCCCCGTTGAGGCCCCTTACGAAAATCTTGGCCGTGCTTTTACTTTGTTGTACTTTGTCTTAATAATTTTCCCACCGGTAATCATAAAGGCTTGAGATGCATTGATTAAATAGGTCCTTAAGTTATAAAAACTACTCGCCTTCAAAGCAAGAAATAAGCAGCTAATCCTTAGGCCCTGATGATATCAGATATTTTTTCCTCGTTTGACCCTACTATCAACTCAGCCATATCTATCTTACCCTCGCTAATTTTAACTATTTCTTTATTCTCATGCTTACAAAAATATTGATTATTCCCGTCTTCTTTTATATACACTTACCAGGCCTCCATAAACTTAATTAATGATCAATCTTCTCGCACTCTTGGTAATAAGATCTCTGGGTTTAGAAGATTAATAACCTTCTTGTTCCCTTTTCTTATCACTATTAATTTAATAGGTCTATTCCCCTACGTAATAAGGCTTTCAAGGCATCTTATTTTCACCTTATCCTTAGGCATGCCCATTTGACTATCTCTAATCTTTTCTTCTTTTCTCTTTAATACAAAACAAGCAAGTGCTAGACTTTTACCAGGAGGGGCTCCAGACTGGTTAAACCCGTTTTTAGTTTTGGTAGAAACTATTAGAGTTATGGCTCGACCTTTAACATTATCTTTCCGACTAGCTGCTAATATAACAGCCGGCCATGTAGTATTAGGTCTTCTTGGCTCCTACGTTAGGTTTTCTCTCTGCTCCTCCCCTATGGCCCTCTCTTCCTGGCTTTCGCTCATCACTCAGGCAGGTTATATTGGATTTGAATTAGGGATTTGTCTAATTCAGGCGTATATTTTTTGCCTCTTACTAACTTTATATTCTGATGAGCACTCTAGCTAAAGCTAATTTACTCTGCTTATTTCAATAGACCACAAGAATAATTTAATAAAAATATTGAATTGTGGTTTCAAAAATGTGTGGTTTTACTTCTTGTAATGATTCTTAAATATCTTGTCTCCCCGGCCCTCCCTGCAGCGACCGCTCTATTTCTTATAGCTATTGTATCAAATCTTGTTAGATTGTGGTTATTTTTCTCAAAAAAATCTCTTTTGATAATCTGAACAATCTTAAATTATAACTCTAGCAACTTCTCCCTTCCTATTATTCTAGATTCATGGGGGCTTCTTTTTGCCTCTGTTGTCTTTTTTATCTCTGCTAATATTATAATCTTTTCTTTATATTATATAGAGGGGGACAAGAGCCTATCTCGTTTCATTCACCTAATTTTGTTGTTTGTTGCATCTATAATTTTTTTAATTCTTATCCCAAACATAATCACTCTTCTTCTGGGTTGAGATGGTCTAGGCCTAGTGTCCTTTATTTTGGTGATTTTTTACCAAAATAACAAATCTTTAGCCGCAGGCATAATTACAGCTTTAACTAACCGGATTGGTGATGTTCTAATTCTTTTAGCTATTATTTGGATACTATCACAAGGGCATTGATTTATTTTGTCCCCGTTTTTCTCCGCCTTGCCAAATACAACCGCTCTTATTACAATAATTATAATGGCGGCTATAACTAAGAGAGCCCAAATTCCATTTAGAAGCTGACTACCAGCAGCTATGGCTGCCCCAACCCCTGTCTCAGCCCTAGTTCACTCATCCACCTTAGTAACCGCGGGGGTGTTTCTTCTTCTTCGACTTTACCCCTTTTTATGTTTATCTCCTATTTTTAATGTAATGCTGTTAATCACAGGGTCATCAACAATACTAATAGCAGGAACCGTGGCCACCTTAGAAAATGATATGAAAAAAGTTATCGCTTTATCCACCTTAAGACAACTAGGGGTGATAATGACTAGGCTTTCTTTAGGTATATTTACTTTTACATTTTTCCATCTTATCTCCCACGCATTATTTAAGGCCTTACTGTTTATTTGTGCAGGGAATATAATCCACTTACACCATCACTCCCAAGACCTACGATTTATAGGAAATATTAGAATACAATCCCCCCTTATAAACTCTTGCCTAGTTGTGTCTAATCTTGCCCTGTGTGGAGCCCCTTTTCTTGCCGGATTTTATTCTAAAGATATAATTATTGAATCCTCCTTATTCATATTTTTTAATAATGTTATTACTGTTATGTTTCTTGTTGCTACCCTCCTCACAGCTGCTTACTCCACTCGGTTTTTAATAAGAGTCACTATAGCTCCCAGAGCTTCGCTTCCTATCTCCCCAATAAATGATAAAAGATTATTAATCTCCACTCCAACCCTTAACTTAAGGGTAGGTGCCATCACTGCCGGTGCAATAATCTCGTGATTTGCAATAGCTCCGATCTTAGAGACTCCTTTACCCCTAACCCTAAAAACTATCGCACTTTTTTTAACTCTTGGAGGAGGGGTTCTTCTAATGATCGCAATAACTACAAAATTCAATACTTCCTTAACCCCCATCATCTCTTTCTCTAAGGCGGCCTTCTTTATAACAGACATGTGATCTCTTACCCCAACCAGCTCTCAACTATTATTAAAGCACCCCTTTTTTATATCTAAGGCGTCTTTAAAGCTTATTGATCAAGGTTGGTTGGAAATCTTGGGGCCTCAAGGTTTATTTTGGGGGCTAAGCACTGCTAGAAGCTATCAAAATCAACCTCAGCAACTAGTCATTAATAAACAGCTAGTTTTAATATTTTCGTTTGTTCTATTCTCCCTACTTTAAAATTAGTGTGGTAAGGCCTTACCACCATAAGCTTTACCCATAGTATAATTTTATTACCCTAGCTTTTCACGCTAGAAATTTGCTCTCAATAGGTCAGAATGTAGTTTAAATAAAACGTATACTTTGGGAGTATAAGATCAATAAACCTTGTTTTCTGATTTAGTCATGTATAGTTGTTATAGGCTAATTTATGTCATACTCTAGGTTATCATTCACCTCTCTTATAATAGCCGCCTCAATCCTGAACATTCTTCTAAACCGTCGTCACTTACTACTATCATTATTGAGACTAGAAATTATGATTCTAGCCTTAGTTTTAACCATCAGCTTATACTCACTAATTTTTTCATGTCTTGAGACTTTGTGCCTTTTAGTCATTCTGACTTTAGGGGCCTGTGAAGCTAGCTTAGGTTTAGCTTGCCTAGTTTTAATAACCCGTTCAACTGGTAACGACTATGTCTCCTGTCTTAATTTTAATAAATGCTAAAGTTCCTGTTCTTGCTATTAGGTGTTAAGTTCTTGATGTTTTCATGGCCTCAAATCTTTTCCGTCCTAATTTTCATAGCTATAGTGAATCTTGTTAATATTATGTCTCCTTCCTTTACTAATTGTCAATTGTCAAATCTTTTGGCCTTAGATGTTACCTCTTGCTCGCTCATTTCTCTGACTTTTTGACTTTCTGCCCTTATGTTTCTAGCCAGCTTTAAGGTCTTGTTAACAAGCAAAATACCTGACCAATTTTCAAATATAATTCTACTGTTAACCGTCACTTTAATTATAAGATTTAGTGTTAATAGATTTATGGTGTTTTATATTATGTTCGAAGCTTCTCTAATCCCTACATTTCTACTGATTCTAGGTTGAGGCTACCAGCCTGAGCGGCTCCAAGCAAGAATGTATATGATGTTATACACTATTGCAGCCTCTTTACCCCTCCTTTTATCTCTCTCTATTTTATACTCTAAAACTGCTTCTTCTTACCTCCATTTTAAAGTAACTAATATTTCCCCTACGCCATGAGTTATTTTTATGACTTTAGCATTTTTAGTTAAAATGCCCCTTTATTTATCGCATCTTTGATTGCCAAAAGCTCACGTAGAGGCTCCAGTTGCAGGCTCTATGATTCTTGCAGGTGTTTTACTAAAGTTAGGAGGCTATGGCATCCTCCGGGTCTCCTACTTAAGGCAACTGATATTAAAGCCCACACAAGAACTATTTTTATCTATCTCTCTATGGGGGCTACTTGCTACGGGAATTATTTGTTTACGACAACAAGATAAAAAATCCTTAATTGCTTACTCCTCTGTTGGCCACATAGCCTTAGTTATTGGTGGCTTATACTCCTTATCCAGATGAGGGGCTTATGGGGCGATTTTAATAATACTTGCTCATGGAATCTCAAGTAGTGCCCTATTTGCTCTAGCAAACTCAAATTATGAAAGATCACTAACCCGAAGATTCACTTTAAACAAGGGGAATCTTATATTATCCCCTGTTATAGCAATAAGATGGTTCTTGGTTACAGCTGCTAATATGGCTGCGCCTCCCTCTTTAAATTTAATAGCAGAGATTTTCCTTATCTCTTCTATTGCTTATGTCTCAAAGCTTATAGCTCCAATACTAGCTGCCGGCAGATTTCTAGCCGCCTTATATAGATTAACATTATATATCTCTACCCACCACGGTGGTCCAAGAAACTTTACTAACCCTAGCTCTTCCTTTTTCTCCCGTAATAAATTAGTAGCTATTTTCCACATCCTCCCCCTTTTTTCCCTTATTCCTGTAAGAGGAATTATTTTGATCTCCTTACACTAGAACCTAAACTGCAAACTTAGGACCGGCAACAAGCCTGTAAGGATCTAAATATAGTATAACTATTACATTTAACTGTTAATTAAAAGATAGATAAATCTTATTTAGGAGTTAGTGTGGCAGATTAGTGCACTAGGTTTAAGCCCTAATTATAGAATATTCTCGCTAACGTTAAACTTTTCTATATTTGCTTTTATATCTTAAGTATAATATGTACGTTTTCCTTCCAAGAAAAAAGTTTGCTTCAAAAGATATATCCTTGGATGGTTAATTTAAATTAGAATAATTAATTTGCACTTAATATGTGATATTATCACCATCCAATGAATACTTACCTACTTTGTTCTTTATTAACTTTCTTACTTGTCTTAGCCGCAATAGCCTTTTTTACTTTATTAGAGCGAAAAGTTCTTGGGTATGCTCAGCTCCGAAAAGGCCCAAATAAGGTGGGGATTCTTGGTCTCCCCCAACCTCTTGCAGACGCAGCAAAGTTGTTTACAAAAGAAATCACCTCTCCAACTTTTTCCAATCTAGCACCTTTTATATTCGCACCTTTTATTGGCCTCTTACTGGCTCTTATTTTATGGATTATTTCTCCCTCTCTCTCCCCTGCCATACACTCTAAATTTGGTATCCTCTTCTTTTTATGTGTCTCAAGATTGAGCGTATACACTACTCTCGCCGCAGGTTGGTCCTCTAACTCTAAATACTCTTTGCTTGGGGCACTACGAGGAGTAGCTCAAACAATCTCATATGAAGTAAGAATGTCATTAATCTTGCTCTCGGCTCTTATTTTACTATACTCATTTAACCTCCAGGAAATGCTCAATTCGCAGGCCACTTCTCTGTTTTTTGCTTCAATATTATTGTTTTATGTTTGATTTACTACAACCCTAGCTGAAACAAATCGGACTCCATTTGATTTCGCGGAAGGAGAAAGAGAATTAGTGTCTGGATTCAATACAGAATACTCAGGGGGAATATTTGCCTTGATTTTTATAGCTGAGTACACTAATATTCTTTTTATATCCTTATTATCAATAAACATCTTCTTTTCAAAGTTAGGAGGTCCCGAAACAAAATTAATTAGGCTGATTTTAGGGGTTTTAAGGTTTTCTTTCTTGTTTATTTGGGTTCGTGGCACTCTACCTCGAATGCGTTATGACCAACTCATAAGGTTAACCTGAAAGTCCTTCCTACCTCTTTCCCTAATATTGTTGTTATGTGTCCCTAACTTGTTATAATAATCTGTGTAACCCTGGTTTATTTCTATGCCCCTTTGCCCTTACAAGTATTTAATATTTATATTTAATTACAGAGGGTTATTATAATCTTTTATGACTCGACAACCCTTTCATTTAGTAGAATTAAGACCTTGGCCTTTAACAGGCTCTATCGGTGCTTTAGTTTTAGTGTCTGGATTAACAAGATGGTTTCATGGCAACTCCTTAATATGTTGTATAGGAGGGCTTATATTAATCTTACTTACAATATTTCAGTGATGACGAGACGTAGTTCGTGAAGCAACTTTCCAAGGACATCACACCACTTATGTCAACTCCGGGTTACGGTGAGGCATGATTTTATTCATTATCTCTGAAGTACTTTTTTTCTTCGCCTTTTTTTGAGCCTTTTTTCACAGCAGTTTAGCCCCAACTCCGGAATTAGGCTGTACGTGGCCTCCTGTTGGCATCTCTCCTCTTAACCCTTTTGCTATCCCCCTTCTCAATACGGCAGTCCTTCTTGCCAGAGGAGTAACTATTACTTGGGCTCATCACAGTCTCATAGAAGGCAAATTTTCTGAACAAGCCCAAGCACTGGCCCTAACAATTTCTTTAGGAGGGTACTTTACTTTTCTCCAAGCAATAGAGTATTTAGAAACCCCTTTTTCAATAGCTGATAGAGTTTATGGATCAACATTCTTTGTTGCAACTGGGTTCCATGGTTTACATGTTTTAATTGGTTCCTCATTCTTAACTATTTGTTTAATCCGAGCACTCACCCATCAGTACTCGGTTAGCCACCATTTTGGATTTGAAGCGGCCGCTTGATACTGGCATTTCGTTGATGTTGTTTGAATCTTCTTGTACTTATGTTTATATTGATGAGGCTCATAAGAAATTGCAAGGCTAGAAGCCCACAAATTAAGATTTTGTGTTATAGCCCAACCCCGTGGTAGGCTTGTAATCTATAAGTAGTATATGTATCTAAATTGTTGAACTTTCGCAGATAAATACGACCCTACTATCTTTTGACCACTACATTATCTTATGGTGTACGCGCACTCAGAAATTTGGGTTCTGCAGAGGGAAACCCCTAAGATAATGTTGCTAACTTCTACCTTATCTCTCGTTTATGTGGCTGTCTCCTTAGTCCTCACTACTACTTTTAGTTACTACAGCCAATGGTTCTTAACCTCACCTCCTCTATTCTAGCTCTAATGCTCCCGACAGTTATTACTGCTGCTGCTCTTGTTTTATCCTTTCACACTTATTTAGATCGAGAGAAATCCTCTCCGTTTGAGTGTGGGTTTGACCCTAAATCTTCGGCTCGACTCCCTTTCTCCCTCCGATTTTTCCTATTGGCCGTCCTATTTTTAGTTTTTGATATTGAGATTGTCCTTCTCCTACCCTCACCTCTTATCCTCCCCTCTTCAGCGAGAGTGTTATTCACTTTTCCATTCTTTGGGTTTCTTATTATCCTAATCTTTGGACTACTCCACGAGTGAAATGAGGGCTCTCTAGACTGAAGAAAGTAGACTTTAATGCTCACCTGTAGTTACTCAGCTTATTTAGATTACATAAACGTCATATTTAAGTTACTTTTTAAACCTAGTAGGATCAAAACTACAAAGGGTCTTAGTCAGCCCCTCTAATAGCTGAGCCAAAAATAAAGCCTTACAAGAGTTAAATAAATAAGTTTTGTGTTATTCTCTCAGCTTTATTTCATGTGTTTTATAACCTGACGTTTGTTGCTTATTAAATAGCTTAATCAACCCCTTCGTTTTCTGCGTTACCCTTCATTCTATTTATGGTTATAATGTTTTAGTTCATAGCATAATTTAATGCCCTTCACTTACAATGAAGTCATAGCTTCAGCTTGTACTAAATTTGAACTGTAAACTAGCTATACGCCAGAAGAATGGATTACATTGATGTTGTAAATTATAGGATCCCCCTTGTAGCTTATATAATTTCAATAAGTTGGCAGAGTATTGCACCTGACTTAGGATCAGATCACAGAACAAGTTCTACTTATTAGTGGTATATTGAGCCTGATTAAGGTTTAACTACCCTTACTATATGATTGTTATGTTTTGGAAGCTTATAACAGCGGCGGCCTTTTAAGCCGTAGATGGGTCTACCCCCAAGACTTTATTCTTTTAATCTACACTATTCTTACATTACGCAACAGCGGTCTTACATTTATAGGTTTAAACTATGTTTAGTACAACTCTATTACTAGCTATGATACTACCCCTTCTACCTTATCTTTCCTTAATGCTCTCTCTACTTTTCTCAAGCATCGTCCTTCTTGTTTCCTCTAATAATTGGTTGTTTATGTGAGTGGGCTTAGAGTTAAACCTTATGGCCTTTATCCCCCTCATCTCGTGTACAACTAATAACCAAGAGGTAGAAGCTAGAGTTAAATACTTTTTAGTTCAGGCAGTAAGATCTGGAGTGCTTTTGTTCACCTTGATTATTAATTCCTCACTCCTCCCCCACACTCCCTCCACTGCGCACTCGAGCCTTATTCTTTTATTGTGTCTCACTATAAAAGCGGGTATGGCACCCTGTTTTTTTTGGTTTCCTCAAGTTATAAACTCAATAAATTGATTCACTTGTCTGATCCTTTCAACCCTACAAAAATTTAATCCTCTTTTTTTACTTTTTACACTCTTGTTTTCCTGGTCAACCATCTTGGTGTTGGTCATATGCGCCATAAATAGGGCTGTCGGGGGAGTTGGAGGGTTGAATCAGACTCAAATACGCGCCCTTTTGGCTTACTCTTCAATTGGCCACATGTCCTGAATATTAGCAGCATCGAGAGTTTCCTCCTCACTTAGCTTGTCATATTTAGCTATCTACATTCTTCTGACTGCTTCAATTATGTTAATAATAATTCAACTGTCAAAAGTGAGAACTAATCAATTTAGCGTATTTTTATCTAATTCATTAAAGCTAAACGCCGCTATACTTTTATCTTTACTCTCCCTTGCCGGGCTTCCTCCCTTACTGGGGTTTTTCCCTAAATGATCCGTCATGTGTTTCTTATCCCCAATATCTATGTTTCTAGTTAGAGTCTTAGTTTTAGGGTCCTTGGTTACTTTATTTTACTATCTCTCTGTATTCTTTTTAAGAAGCATTAGAGGCGTGAAAAGTACAAAACCTCTATATTTTGCTCAATTATTTTCTTCAAGCCTTATTTTTAGTTCATCCATGATCTTAATCCTAATTGTTTTGTAATCTACTTAGAGAATTATGCCCCACTTAAGCCCTCTTTCTTGAATTCTTATGCCCCTATTTTCTTGGTTTCTACTTTTATCTCTTCTCGTCTCCTCTTTTTTCACCCCAGCTTCTTGATCTATTCGCCCTACAGTATCGAAATCCCGTCTTTTGTTAAAATCTCTTAAAAAAATGAATTAATTAGAAAAACCAATAATTATGTAAAGACTAAACCTTTAAGTGACTCCTTTTCTACTATGGTCCACACACTTCTTCTCCTTCTTATTTCATCTTCAATATCTATTATTTTTTCCCTCTCCCCACTGTCATTAGGTCTATGAGTAATTTACATTGCGTTCCTGTTGACTCTGTTCCTTTCTCTGTACCTCCCATCGTGGTTTGCTTTTCTTATTTTTTTGATTTATATTGGGGGGCTGTTAGTAATGTTTTCTTATTTTGTAGCAATTCAACCAAACCAATATCTCTGACTGGCAAAACTGATATCTGCTTCCTTTTTATCTTTTCTATACTTTTTTTTCTTGTCTTACGAAAACTTAGAATTGCTTTCTTTTTTTTCGGCCCCTTATAGCCTCTCACCAGTAATAACTAACGCAAATACTGCGATCATTTTGTTATTAGGAGTTAGCTTATTTATAGCCCTCATCGCTGTAGTAAAAATCACTTATTCCTCGAAAGCCCCCTTACGACCATTTATTGTGATTTAATAGCGTTCAAAGATTTATTTACTTGCCAGTCGCTTTTAGTTAATATGCTCCAGAGATGCTAGTATAAAGCCATGGGATATACTCCAATAAATACCCTCTGGCTATAATTTGGTTCTAGTTACTCAGTTGGCTACTTCTTATTTCTCACATGCAAGATCATCAACCCCGAAAACTCTATCCTTAAATAACTTCCTTTCTGTAAGCTCATTTTCTGTTCGCCTGCAGTGATAAACCCTGAAACATTTACTTGAATAAGAGACGAATATAGAAATAGAGTTGGTAAAATGGGTGCCAGCAATCGCGGTTAAACCCTGGACTCAAGTCAATTTATCTCGAGAAATAGTATATTAAGAGTCAAACATATAGCCTAAAAGGTGCAATCTTAAGTTATTATTCCCTCCTTATCTCTAATACATAACTAATAAATTGAAAGTTTAAACGGGGATTAGATACCCTCTTATTTTTCAACTTTTTATCCTAGTCTCGGGTAGTAAGCTCCTAGAGTTAAACCCAAAGAACTTGGCGGCACCCTAATCTAGTCAGGGGAACCTGTTATTTAATTTGATGATCCCCACTATTGCTCTCTTTTATTTATGCTTGTGTATGGTCGTCGCAAGTCTTCCCTGCAAGGGTCCGGCAAAAATAAGACCTCTACTCTTATAAGTCAGATCATTATGCAGCAATATAAAAGCATAAATGGGTTACAACCTTTAAAAGACACCGACGTGGAGAAATATCTCCACCCAAAGGTGGACTTGAAAGTAATACACCTTTAGAAAAGATGTATGAATTAGAATCTAGGGCGTGCACAAATCGCCCGTCGCTCTCCTCCGGAGAGGAGATAAGTCGTAACAAAGTAGATGTATTGGAAAATGTGTCTTAGCGTATAATGCCTATATAATTTAATTCGTTTCATCGAAAATGGTGCCTACTCATACACTAACTAGATACAATAGCGTTATCAGACTGCCTATTATCCCTCACCAAGAACCCCTGCAAGATATTAATTTAAGTAGCTTAAATAAAAGCGGAACACTGAAGATGTTTAGATAGCTCAGCTCTTAAGTGTGGTCTCCCTATACCTCATTTATACATACCTATATGTGAAAGCCCTTAGTTTCGGCCTAAGAAAAGGGAGTCAAATTCCCCACATAATGTACCATCGTGGCTCTACGGGAAAGCTTTTACGATTTCTGGCAAGAGGTCTAAAATTTTAAGTAATTATTTTATAGTTACAAAGCCTATACTACCCTGATTCACTTTACCTTTGTATAACTATAGTTTACTACTACTACTACTACTAGCTTCAGGCTTTATCTCTATAAAGCAAGACTAGAAAGCTAATTTGAGCGTTGGTCTTGTAAGCCAAAGATTGGGCTATCCCTTTAGTCTAACTTTAATGTTAGAAAAGGTGAACAAGAATTTTAGCACCTCACGATTAGAGAAAGCTTAACCTTTACTCGGATCACATTCCTGTCTACTTATGTCTAGTATCACCTATTCTTCATGCTCTAACAGTAATAGCCCTAAACATTCCATATAAGTATGCCTACTACTTATTTTAAAGGGCTTGCTTAATCTTTCACTTAGTTTGGCACACACCCGTAATAGTGTTATTTAATATATACTGCCCTTCTAGGTCTTACAAGTGAAAGACATGCACGTGGTTTGTTTAACCGCCAATCAAGACCAACTAAAGTAACCGTCAACAATAGAAGCCCTCGTCCTATTATAAATAATGGTGTTAGTAAAGGCACTCAGGTACTTTTATTATGAGTTTATAACTCACGTTAAGCTTTGTTTCGGAAATACTTGACTTTGAAAGCCAATATAAAGTGTTCGACTCACTTAAAGCTTATGATTTTCTTGATTATTATACAGAGTTTTCTGCTAAGACAGGCTGAGCAGACCTGCTCAGCCTACGCTCAAGGAGGCGGGAACTTTGCTTCAGATTACCCACCTACATATACACAGATACAGGGACTAATGTATATATCAACACGTATATATTTT
>JAAUYL010091399.1_pt1 | contig 11897 bp, 4 predicted proteins | sample 7278011 | NCBI WGS metagenome assembly JAAUYL01 (sample SAMN14350225, study PRJNA611818) | marine sediment metagenome | isolation source: surface marine sediment (1.8m) | place: French Polynesia: Moorea | collected 2018-08 | reverse complement strand
TGTGAAAAAGCAAAAATAGCAATTATTTTCTTTTCAAGAAAAAAAATTAAAACATGCAAGGTGTGCAATTAAAAAGTGATGAGCATGTGTGAGCAATGTTTGTAAACAAAGAAAAACCTGATTTCTTTTGTTTTTGTTTACATATTTCCCAATTCAAAATGGCGGCACATGCTGAGCATCATGGCATATTTCACTGAGATGCTCTGATACACTGAGATGAAACTGAGACGCCTAAAGCATTGAGATAATAGAGGGCTCTCTAACACGTCTCAGTTTTTACCCAGCTTTCCCAATTTGTTTTCTTGCAACTCAAACCTCTTCCCTACAAAATCAGAAGTGCAAAATGGCAAAGGTGGGCAAATTCAAAGTCTCAGTTTTCGCGATCTCTATGATATGATGCGCTCAGCTCTCAGCTTTTGCTCTAGGCTGAGACGTTTTACATATAATGACAAGTCTCAGTTTTCCCGCTTTGACTAGTGATTTTCGCCCCGGAATTTGAGGGAGATTTTGAGGGGGAAATTCCCTTTGGGAAATAAAGCGGGCAGGAAACTTATGCATATTTGGGTGCATGAAAAGAAGACGAAATGATTGGCGTTCTTAAATTCGGGGGTGCCCTTTAGCATACTTTCAAACGTGTTTCTTCCTCTAGTTTTCACCCAAAAATCACAGAATTTCGTGGGGCGCGTGGCAAGACCGACATGCAATTCTCCCATCCTTTATCTAAAAAATTCAAAAATATAATATATTTATTTTTAGATTTGATCTTGAACTGACGGCCTTACCGTTTTGTTTTATGAATATGTAAATTAACTGGAGAAGCCTTGAAATAGATAAATATTTTTTTATATTATTTACCATCGTGAGAGTCTGCCAAAGGCAACTGTGTAATCCACAGATTTTTGTTCGATTTCAAATTTGCTCTGAAGTCGTTCGCATTCTTTTCAGTCCTTCTTTTTTGAATCCTATCTTATCTACTAAAACCACCTCTCTTCTAGCATTTCAGCTTTTACGTAGTTCTTATCCCATTATCACGGTTGCTGTAGGTGTCACAACTCTCGCTAGTGGAGTGGTTAAAAGACCAAGTAAAATGCTGTATTTAATTTAGATTCTCAGGGATTTTTCTTACAGGTTTCAACAGCATTCAAACTCGGAGTGAGTACAAATTTTGGCGAATTTTTGACCGCTGCAAAAGAGTTATTAAGTCACAAAAGGTCCAACTGTCAGTCAATCCAAAAATCAGATTAGCTGCAATAATGTACAGAATGGCGTTGAAATTTCTCGTGAAAATTATGGATTATTGACAAAATTCTACCTTTTATCAGTCAAGTTCATCAAACCCTTGGAATTTTCGCAAAGAATGAAACAGTTTTGCGCGTAACATGTATTTAGATACTTTGCTTTTTTTCTAGAATTCTAAGCTTATCTAGGGTTTTGATCGAATTTTTAGAGGGAGGCAGGACTTTTTGGACCTCTGGGAACCCAGAAAACTTCTACTTATACGCATGAATGAAAAAGTTAAAAAATCGACTCCAGTTTGAGTTTGACATCTTTCTAGTTTACGTGCTCCCGTCGAGCTTCGGCTTGTTTTCCTAAGAAAAAATAGAGCCTAAAATGACCAGAGAAGCCTGTGCGTAGAGTTGATGCTTCAAGTCTCTTAACAAAAGATCTCAGCGGTGGCCGAAAAACTTGACCAACTTTTACCAGTCCAAAGTCCGGCGCTCATTGAAAACGAGTCTTAAATCCTAAAAATCCGAGCATCTGCGTTAAGATCTACATATTTAGATGTCGGTTGGAGGTCACCTGCTTTTTCTAGCCAATTCAATACAGATGACTTCCAAGAAGCCTAAATAAGGAAAACTGGTGAAATCAGAATAAAAATATTTTCAATTGTTTTCCTTGCAATTAAAACACTAAAAAAATTACATGCATCCGTCTGGTCATTTCACGCTCATCAAGCTTTTGGGTTCGAGGCTAATTTTTTGTTGGAGATTTTTGAAAAATTGCAAGCAATTCGTTGGAGCGATTTTCCAGTGCATACCTAAATAGGGTATGGACTAACGAGTGGAACCATGTTCGAGAAAGGAGGGCTTCTGTATAGTTTGTTACACTTTGATAGCTTTACTCTTTTGGAAGCAATGCATCTTTATAATAACGTCAGTTTTGGTCAAGCGCAATTCACCCAATGCAAACTTATTTTACGACGCTACATCACGCGAATAGACAATAAGTAGAGCAAACTAGAGGCACTTACTTACGGCTGAAAAATCGGGATGCCTGAAACTTAAAATGATCTAATCTGTAAATTCTTTTCTGCACTATTTTAACATACTCTGCAATGACGTTTTTGAAGTGTGAAGATTTTCTACCCAGGCTAACAATTCTGGGAAATATTCCGAAAGTATTTTGCTAGGGTCTAGAGCTTGCCCCTTTGTTCGTGTTTGTTATTATTAGCGGGAACGATTTTCCGTCTTGTTTTTATAGTTCCTTGGTAGCAGCCTCTGAAAAATGGCTAGGAAAGTTAGCTGCGGCAGTTTCAAAACCTGCAATTTTAGCCATAAACCTTTTCTCGGGTTAAAAAGAGTTCTCCTTAGAACTGAGTTATGGCAAAGCATTAAAATATTCCGGCTACTTTAAAGCAGCTTTAATACCGGAATTTTGACCACATTAGCAAGATTTCTCTCGGTCGCAAGAGCCCTCTATTTTTACCCATCCCAGGCCCCTTTTATGTTACGAATTTTCACTACCTATACCGATGATTTGTAGCCATTAAACGTCTATAGATGGCGCTGCTAAGAGCAATTTAGAATTTTTAAAAAAGTGCACAAAGTAATGCTGTAATGCAATGTAATATTAGACCTTGAAAGCATTTAGGAAAACTTTAAAAAATGGGCCTCGTGACTAGATAATTGGCTGTATATGAGCATTTTGCTGTTGTCAAATGACACTTACCTTCGGCTAATATAGGGCCAGATATTCTTATGGTACAGGCAGAGGCATAGATCAGGCAACCGTCTTGCTCAGGTTGCGGCAATTTATTTATCACTGCAAAGCTTAATGAGCTCAAAACAAAGGAGGAAGTCAAGGACTGGTCTTAACCCAATTTAAAGCAGGCTTCAATTTAGACAACCACACTTATTTAGAGCTGTTTTAAGTGATATCGTCTTTAAAAAACGTGCGATAGTAAATATACACTAATGTGCAGCTATTGAAGCAAACATCTATAAAATGTGAGCATTGTTCCAGCTTTCAACCTTAAAAAATGCAATAAAAACCTTTAAAATTCCGGCTAGAAAAGGAATTAGGAAGTATATTTTTTCTCTCGATTGTAATCGATGATTTTTGCATATCACTTGATAATAACTGTGATTAATTTCGAAACGGTTATCCAGGAAAAATGTTAGGGTAATTTCAGCAAGAAATATGCCTTGTGTAACCATATTCGAATTACACACTGAAACGACATGCACGAGCGGCTCTTATTTTAGCGCAACTTCAAGAAGGTATTTCTGTGTCATTAAAGTTGAGTTTTAACGAAAAACTCATTTTCAGCCAAAAAATCAAAATTATTTTTCTGGTGACTTCAACGCGCGGAAATAAAAAAAATGCAATTTTCTAATTAAAACCGAGCTTTAAATGATGCAAGAAGGATTTTACACATCGTCATCCTCATCTAAGGCTAAAGACGGTATCATGTACATGTAAACATTTGATTTATAGATGTTTTCAGTAAAGAAATGCTGAAAATCTATGAAGAGCGCCATAGTAAAATAAGGGGACCACCTAGAGCGATTCGCCCCGGTTTTTCGCGTCATGATGTATAAGAAAACCCTTGCGCTGTAATATGACAATGACCTGCTAAGCTAAAGTTGTTACAGACGCGTTCTTTTAAGAACCACTGGCTATTTTAAGGCATAGACAAATAACTTATTTTCCTAATAGAAAACCTCTGTAGAGTTTAAATACGCACACGAACACGGCATTTTTCTCTGTTTCTTTTTGCTCTGCTTTAATGTCGAGGACACAGTGTTGGGGGTAAGGACAATTAAAAGACAGTCCCCCATTTTTAAATGCGAAACCATGAATTGTTATGATGATTAAGCTTGGAATTCGTGTTTTCAAGGGCAGCAAGCAATATTTAAAAAATCCCCCATGTTTTTAATGGCTTGCGAATTTTTCCTGGACCATCATAGCTTTTTTTAAAAGCCCTGGCCACTTCTTTTATCAGACGTCGTCTCCTTCGTCTAGCCAATTTCGAGTTATCATTTCTTTTTCAACAACCACTTGCTCAGACAAACAAATTGTTTGGGAAGGTAAAAAAGAGCTACATAAATGTTTAAGGCCATTTGACCAAATTTTTGTATGAGTTCGAAGCGGAACCCGTATAATAAAAATGGCCTACCTTAAGTCTTTTTATTGCCCTCTCCTTAGAACTGGAGAGAGGAGAGTTATTAATGCGACGGTATGTATCTGCATATCAGCCATTCCAAATGCATTGTGCGTGCCCACTTTGCGAAAACCAAAGTAACTTTAAGCACAGAGTGTGACAAATGTCCATGTGGTTATGGCATGATCTCTAAATATGGAGGCTCTTTTCTATGGCACAAGAGAAAGTGAGGAGAGGTGATAGAGAGATATTAGCTAAAGATAGAAGAGTTCTGTAGGGTGCGAGCAATCTAAACAAACGTTTTCTGTAAAGGCCAATTGTGACTCTCTAGGTTGCGAGCACCTATACATGGAAAGAGAGTGACCAGCAAATTATGTGCCGTAAAATATTAGGCCCCCCTCCTCCATTGTACATGTCTATTACTGATCGGATTCGATAAGGGGTGAACACTGGCTCTCCTAAATGTATTGGTTAGTAGATAGAAAGTATTGCCAAAATCTTAACATTGCATGAAATTGACAGGCCTGTACTTACCGGATAAAATACAGCTCTTTTCAGTTTTTGGGTGTTGGCTAGACCAAAACTCTTGGAGGCAATTAAGTCGATCTTAAGAAGAGAAGATGGTCGAACAAAATCTTTCCGCCATATGCCTCAAAAATCTTAAGTCTGCGCTCTCACTTTCTCGATAAGAATCAGCTTTGCTTTTGTCGATTTTTATATAGATTTTTCACCGCAGAGAGCAAATGAAATATGATGTTGTCCGCTCTGGTAGAGGTTTTCACGAAATTTTTAAAGTGAAATCAATTCAGTTCACAGACAAACAAGTGGTCAGCATTTTTTTCTCCGTCAAGAAAAATTAAGAGTTCCCAGAATTTTTCCCAACATTTGACAAATATCTCCTATGATGAGCTAGGCACAGCTTTAGTACTGCAAATACTCCTGGCCATAATGAGTTTTAAAACCCCATTCTCCTCAACAAAAAATCTACGCGTCAAGCATGATAAAGTCTTCTCATTTGTTAGCCATCTTTAGTTTATTAACTTTCTCAGAGACTTTTTGCCAATGACCACCACATTATCAAGGTTAATAAGGCTCTTAATCAAAATAAAATCCAGCAGAGTTTTCTGATTGGAAAAACGGAAAAGCATTATCATCACTCAAAAATTCTTGTTTGCATTTACTGCTATTTCCGGTCTATATTTGTTAAAGCTGCAAAAGTGCCGAAAAACCGCTTGTTTTCAAAACAACAACCCCAAATCAAATATAGTCGACTAAGGTCTAGAAATGAGTATGGTATCCCTGCTCTTGTTGTTGGGATTAAAACGATTAAGCTGAGCAAGCGGTCCTCTGTTCGACTCAGCGGGTTATGAAAAAGTATTTGACAGAGCCAATTTTTGGTGGAGAAATCGACGATAGATTTTCCGTTGGCAAAGGACTCTTGAAACTGCTCTGACACAAGGATTATCGTCGGTCCATTTTCACAGAAAATAAAAGTATAAAAGAGATTTTGCGACAAAGTAAATCAACCAGAAGGGAACAGCTCATTTTACCGATATTTTGAATGGACTCTCAAAAATCGACTTTTTTTCAATTAAATTGGATTTTCCTTTTTATTCATGATTTACCGATTTGAGAATGTAAAAATCCTTTTCATGCCTGATTTATTAAGACGTTTATCACATGTGACTAGGGAGAATTGTCCATCCTTCAACAAAGGAATGCATGCACGATTACTACAAGTGCTTGGATTTTAGATATTCAAAATGAGATTTGCTTTTGCAGATGCATTTTATTGAGTCGTATAAATATTTTTTTTTCCAGTTCGTGGAGCCCATTTCATGTGATGTTTCAAAATGGTTGGACGTCCAAAGCATGCATATGAGAAGGGTCATTGGCGAAATGGCCATAAATCTTTACAGGCTTCGCTCAAAAATGTTCCAATTGCTGTTGCTTCGCTCGAGCAGAAATTTCTCCTTTGCAAACCAGTATTCAGGCACACGTGATTTGAATATCACACGACATTTTTGTCAATTGGAGCTTAGCTTCAAGGCTTTGGACCTCTACTTGTTGACATCCAAAAAAATCAAACAGAACAAAAAATAACCAGTTTGTTTTTTTCAAAGGCAGGTAGCTCGTTAGTTTGCTCATGTCAATTGGGTGAGACAGTTTTGGCGGGCAAAAAATCAAAATTCCTGGCGTCCCGCATTCGCGTTTTACTGTTATTTCTCTAAATAAAAGAAAAGACTTGTAGCGCCATCTATTGGAGAAAAAGAGAAGCTTCCTTGGTCATTACAAGAAAATGCCCTATCTGCTGCTTTTATCTTAACGCACTGAAGAGCTCAGTGTGACGTTTTTAGCTTTGGTGTTCGATTGTCACTTTTGTCTCGTGACCCCCCTTGTCAATTTCGCGCATCTTAAAACAAGATTTGTGATCTTTTTGTTCCCGTTTTCTTTTCAGCCATTATTATGGAAAATACCACAAGCCGAGAGAGGTATGTCCTTATGCTTAAAAAAAGTATATTTTAAAAGAAAACATTTGAGTAACTCAAGATTTTTGCTACTCTATACGTTGTTAACCACAAGTTGGAGATTTTAACGCGAGGAGCTCCTCAAGAAAAAAACGAATCTTGGCACATTTTTGAGTGAGCTTCTTTAATTGGCGTAGAAAAAAAGTCTTTCTAGGCTTTCGACTTTTTAAGGGGCAATTTCAGGGGAGAGATCCAGAAAAAGTGCTGCCAGATGTTTGACACAGACGACACGGTGAGGTCTTCATAAAATGCCTGTTTTTGAGTGTATTTTGGGGCACAATTTCTGGTGACTTTCTTTAAAAAATACACAATAATGAAAATAATTTTTTTTGGCGTGTAATATTTTTTTTAATTGAAGGGTAGGTATAACAACAATTGAATTGAGGTTTTATATTTTGTGTAAAAAGTAGCTCAGCTGTATTTTTATCAGCCTAGATCATCTCTGAAGACTGAGAAGGTAACTTTTCTGTTTCTTAATTCTGAACAGCGTCTTTCTTTATATTCTGGTGCTCAGGAAACCCGAGTAACGATATAGTCACAATTTAAAAGATTGTCTCTTTCATACAAAAAAGCAAATATTTTCCGGAAATAATACTTACAAAAATATTTTTTTGAAAATTTAGATATTTTTTGTAAATGTTAATTTTTAAATTTTCCGGGAAAAATCGTTAGAAATTCGTGATATTTCAACCCACACAGTAGCTCAAAAAATCTGTCCCATAATTTTTAGACTGGAGACATTTTTGGACTACGGAGCAGCATTATCAAGATTTCCTTTTTTCGAGCTTTTTAGCTGAAACAAAACTTTTCCTTTAAAATCTGCCAAATCTGTTCTATGCATAACGAATTTCTAAAACTAACCCCCATGAGTCGTGTGAGAACATTTTTGAAAATATCAAAGGTTTTTTTTCTGTTTTGCTGAAAGAATGGGTGATCCGTCAAGTTATTTACACAAAAACCTCCCATTTTTGAAGTCAGGAAAAGCTATTGAAAAATTCTAAATAATTTTTATACGGGGAGGTCAGTTGGCTCTATACTGAAACTGGCGTGCTATTTTTAATGTCCGAAACACTTTTATTTTCGGGGCAAAAACGTTTAATTTGTTGGGCAGAACAATAACAGCAGGCTTTTGAGGGATTTTTTGAACGGGAATTGTTTTTGAATCCCCTGAAAAACATATCTTTTTGACAAGACTGCTGACATGGGTCAAAAATTAATGAATTTTTGTGTTTCACCTAATAGAAAATATGCAGGGGAAAATTGATTTTTTTGTTGACGACCTTGACTTTTAATTCTGAAAATTCAGAAAATATTTTGACAAACCAAAATTGTAAAGCAAAAAAAGACAAAAAGGTGCTCTGAATAAAGTCCATCTCAGCACTTTGAGAGCTCGTGAGATAAATTAAAAAGTGCATTTCAGGCAATAAAATGTTTCCAAACAAATAAAATACTATAGGCAAAATTCTGTTTTCCTGGCTATTTTTAACAGCATTTGACCACTGAAGAGAGAGTCTTTTCTTGATCTTTAAAACACTTTAATCAAATGCACCAGCTGAGCTTGTTTATTACCAAACCAACCCTTTGCATGCTGAAATGAAATATGCTGGAACAGATTGGCTCATAAAATTCCAATGTATCGCAGAGTTCAATTCTGGATTATTCCCCCTCTTTCTCTCTCCTCAAACGATTGCAAATGCAAAATGTCGAAAATGTCGGATTTCGAAATTGACTTTTTGCCGGACCCCATTCTCAGCTCAAGGCCCTGGTCACCTGATAAAACAGAAGTAAAATCTGTTTCTTTTGCAATTGAAAGGGGTCAGAACAACAATTACCTTCGGCATTCGGAGAGTTCGAATTTTCATTTCATTGGGTTGCGGCCGACGAAGTGGTCATAGCGTTCTGCTCAAATCCGCGCGTTGAGCTCTCCACAGTTTACTAACAAAATTCTGCCCAAAAATCGGAGAGACTCGCTCATTCTGCACTGCGGGGGACCTATGAACCACAGAGGGCAAAGCTGGTGACAACAACAACCTTTTGTATAACTATTGGGTTTGGTAAGGGACCCTCTGTGACCTGTAGGGACAACATCACAACAAAACCCTTCAGGCTCTCCAGAGCTCGAAACCAACAATTCACCCCCTCTTCGCAATGTTGAATGTTGGGGGATAGATAGAATTCTTCAGTTGTCGCCGATCCCTCGCTCCGAGCAGTCGTGCAATATTTTCACAGATTTTTTCCCAACAAATAAACGGAAAAAATATATCAGAAAATCCTAAACAGTTTACCAAAATCGCAACACTGAGGTAAGAAATCAAACAATGCATACTTGAGGCTCTAACTTAAAAAGCTAGAGAAAATCCTGATACTGACAATACTTTCGTGAAAGCTACATTGAATCAAAAGTACATTTTGCATTGCTAGTAATTGAAATACCTTCTTAAACTTGAACCACATTGTTTGAGTATAACTTGCTAGGTAAAATACAGAGAGATCTTTATTTTGCTTCAGTTGTGCATGAGGGAAAGTTTTTATGTGTGAAAAACATGCGATAAATTCTAGGAGAGTGACATACTGACATGTAATTTTCATATTTTCCAGGATTAATACCCAGTGCTTCAACATTCTACATCTGCAACGAAATCAAAAAGGTCGAAAAGTCAGCCAGCTCTCACTGGGTCAACAAAGGGCTTAGCGGAGGATTCAGAAATATGGCCGGCTTATTGTGCTACAACGATTTGAATTGGCGGATCAGCGTTTTGCTGGCATTATTCTCCTCGCTCGCTATTCAAAACGTTCGGGGAGATGGAATGCACAACATCCACTGGAACTCCACCAACTCCTTCTTCAGGAACAAGGAGAACTCGAATGTCATCAAGGTGAATGGAGGCAACCACCCCTGGGAGTACGATCAGGTCAACATTGTCTGCCCCGTTTACAAGCCGGGCTCCAGTACCGCTCGCAAGATGGAGCAGTACATAATCTACAGTGTGTCAAAACAAGAATATGACACATGTCGAATCACACAGCCCAATCCAAGAATCATTGCTGTTTGCAATCGCCCACATGAGCTGATGTACTTCACCATCACTTTTCGATCATTCACACCAACCCCAGGCGGCCTCGAATTCAGGCCAGGGCAAGATTACTACTTCATCTCAACCTCTTCGAGGACAGACCTCCATCGCCGAGTGGGTGGGGCATGCTCCACGAATAACATGAAGATCACCTTTAAAGTGGCTGAAGACAAAGCTGCCAATCCTTCAGCCTCGCTGAGGCCATCGCTCGACCTCTCAAAAGTGAAACAAGTTGTCAAACAGGAGCAATCGCGGCAGAATTTCAGTTTCACCAAAAAGACTTCATCAAATTCTTTTGGTGGAAGCAGACCACCTACGTCAACTGCGGGAACACTCTATTATCCAATGCGAGAAATGGCAAAATTGAGAGAGCTCGAGAGACAATTTGTGCACAAAAGGAAGGAATTTTACTCAAAAATGCAAGGAGACGATCCCAGCGCCACCACCATCACGACAAGAGCCTCTGCTTTCAGCTCAGCTACAAGTTTAGTGAATTCTTTGCCAATCTTGGTCCTGTCATGTATATTTGTTGGACTCAACAAACTAAGATGATGAGGCTCTAAGAAGGCATTTAAAACTGTGATAAAACTAAAGTTCTTAACCTGAAAGCCTTCATTTTTAAAGGTTCCTGTGATCAAAGTTTGCCATATAATTGTTTCTATCGTTCATAATGCAAATAAATTCAAGCATTTCAAAACTGTCTTTGTAACCACTATTTCATTGCACTCAATTGTCTCTCATAAAACTCTAAAACCAACAAATGTGTTGAGATTTTTAATTGCACAAAAAGTGCTTTGTTTTATACTTGGAAGCCTGTGGCTCTAAATATTCACAATGTACAAAGCTAATTAACCTTATCAAGGGTAACTTCCTCCATCCATCAAAGCGAGTTAGTTTATTGTAGAAGGGGCTTAGGGAGTCCAATTAAACCGGAAATTCAAAGACATTGACTTGGATTTCCGGTTCGTACCTTGCCAATTTCTTTCTTGAGGGTATAATTGCACTTTTCGCAAATAAGCCGAGAGCATGGAAGATTTGAAGCGGAGCGAGATTTGACCTTGACATGGCGAAGCGATAAGTGGGGATTATTTTTTGCCAACTCTCATCTCGAAAAATCAAAAGATTAGCTTGGATACTGCCGGTTAATTTGACCTTTCAAAATGCACAGCATTCGACTTCAGCATCTTTATCTAGCCATTCTTAACCGGGGGCCAAATTTCGGAAGTGATCATTGAAGTTTTGGGCTTTACCATAGTTACCAAGTCCTTGACAGGTCATTTAGCAGGAAAATTGGTGGGCATTTGTTATCCGCTACTTACTTTAATTTCCCCTTGCTTTGAACATTTATTTAAAGGTACATTTTAACTTGATTTCGATGTTGTTTTCATGGTGGCTGAACATTGCTTTGGCATGCAAAATACCTAGGAAAAAAACCTGAATTCAAATTCAAGTCGTCACCCTTTTAATGCTCAATCTCGCCGCAAGGGTGGCGCTGTTGTACCACACCCAGCTTTTCCACAATTTGTTGATATCAAAAGCACAGCTTGAGCCCACGTGCCTGAATTTTGTTTACATCCACACGCGGTCAAAAATGTAAACAAAACGGGGACATTTACAAAAGAGGTTTCGAGACATTTTTCCGCCAAAATGTTGCGAGAGATTTCCTGACTCTTTGGGGGTCTCTCCCCACCAGCGTGCCGGTCAGAAATTTGGCGGGAAATTCAAAAATACAACGCAAGTTGACCCGCACTGTCTGCATATCAATGACAACACCTCTTTTCCCTCGACCCACCAGCTCGTTTGATTTAAATTTGTAGCCAAGAATCTAGAGATGTTTTTATTTAAGATATAAGGGATTTCTTAAGGTAGATCAGCTTTAATACATTTGATGACAGACGTGCATATGCCCAC
>JAAUYL010034673.1_pt1 | contig 11903 bp, 12 predicted proteins | sample 7278011 | NCBI WGS metagenome assembly JAAUYL01 (sample SAMN14350225, study PRJNA611818) | marine sediment metagenome | isolation source: surface marine sediment (1.8m) | place: French Polynesia: Moorea | collected 2018-08 | reverse complement strand
TTGATTTGATTTTCTTTCCAGGGTCTCCAAGCCATCCGTTGCCCGGCCGGCTTGGCGTTCGACATTGAGAAGCAGACTTGCGATTGGAAGAACTCCGTTGGCAACTGCGACGCAAAGACCAGGGAGAAGAAAGTGAAGCCCCTGCTCTTCACGGACGAGCCCTTGTGCCAGGAGAACTTCTTGGCCTGCGGAGACGGCAACTGCATCGAGAGGGGCAAGTTCTGTAACGACGAGCGGGATTGTAATGACGGATCGGACGAAAATGCTTGTGGTTAGTATACTTACTTCTTTATCATCTGGTTGTTTCAGCTTCTGTAGTGATGCTTGATTTTCCATAGATATCGACACCGATCCGAACAGGGCGCCCCCTTGTGACAACAATATTTGCAAACTGCCCGACTGCTTCTGTTCCGAGGACGGAACCCAGGTCCCCGGCAAGTTGTGCGACGTCGGCCCCGCGGGCTCCAACTGCCAGAACGTCCCCCAGATGGTCACCATCACCTTCGACGACGCCATCAACAACAACAACATCGACCTGTACCGCGAGATCTTCAACCGTCAGCGCAAGAACCCCAACGGCTGTGACATCAAGGCCACCTTCTTCGTGTCGCACAAGTACACCAACTACTCGTCCGTTCAGGAGATGCACTATCAGGGTCACGAGATCGCCGCCCACTCCATCACGCACAACGACGACGAGACCTTCTGGTCCGACGCCACCGTCGACGACTGGGCCAAGGAGATGGCCGGCTCCCGGTTGATCATCGACAAGTTCGCCAACATCACGGACAACTCTGTCGTAGGATTGCGTGCTCCCTACCTTCGTGTGGGCGGCAACAACCAGTTCACCATGATGGAGGAGCAGGCCTTCCTTTACGACTCCTCCATCACCGCTCCCCTCCAGAACCCGCCCCTTTGGCCATACACCATGTACTTCAGGATGCCCCACGTTTGCCACGGCGATCTCCAGAAGTGCCCCACCCGATCCCATGCCGTCTGGGAGATGGTCATGAACGAGCTTGATCGTCGTGAAGATCCGACCGTTGACGAGGACCTTCCCGGATGCGCAATGGTCGACTCCTGCTCGAACATCCTCAGCGGCGACCAGTTCTACAACTTCCTGACGCACAACTTCTACCGCCACTACGACCAGAACCGCGCCCCCCTCGGCCTCTTCTTCCACGCGGCCTGGCTGAAGAATAACCCGGAGTTCTTGGACGCCTTCCTCTACTGGGTGGACGAGATCCTGGAGACCCACAATGACGTGTACTTCGTGACCATGACGCAGGTGATTCAGTGGATTCAGAACCCGAGGAATGTCGACGAGGCCAGGACCTTCGAGCCGTGGAAGGAGAAGTGCGCCGTCGAGCCAAGGCCGGCCTGTCTCGACCCCAGCTTCTGCAAGCTCTCCACCAAGGAGCTCCCCGGCGAGGCCCTCCACTTGCACACCTGCGTGAGGTGCCCCAACAACTACCCGTGGCTGAACGACCCCACGGGCGATGGGTTCTTCTAATAAAATCAACTCTGCCACTGCTGTCGAACTTACTCGATCGAGACTCGAGTACGAGAAATGACCATTGATTGACCTCCCATCATCTTAAAACTAAAGCAAAAGTTAAAACACTTCCACAATTGCCGCTGGAAGCCTTTAATGAATAATTATCACCACCGTCCACCGCTGTACTCTAAAACACAAATTATTCAATGATATGATACGCACGATTGTATTTGTTCTAATTCTCTCGAAATAAAGGAGAGCAAAATACCTGTGGTCTGTTCTTTTTAAAGGCGTGTTTTCTTATATTTTCGCATCTCCGTCTCACCTTAGACGTTTTATAGATAACATTCAACAATTTCTATGCCGCTATTCGCTTCATAGTGGATTCAGCATCATCACCATAATCATTATTTCTTATTAATCAGTTCGTAACAAACAGTAACTCCATAGCTTTTGAGAATATCTCGCTCTTTTATGTTATGCTGTGTTTTGTACTCTGAGAAAGTATTCATTCAGTTCACTCCTTTCATGAAATTGGGGTGATGCTCCTCGTGAGATCAAAGTCCATTCTGCCCTTCATGACGGCGGACAAGACGAACTCGGCGTTGAATATGGACAACTTGGCCCTGAGGACATCCGCCACAATATGGAGATCGTGCTCACATGTTATGATGATGTAGACGGGGTCGCAGTTGGGCTTATTCAATTCCCTGATTCCGTTCACATCTCTCCGTCTCTTATTGTCAACTTTGCCGCCAGCAGCTTCGATCACAGTCTTGATTTTCCTCCAGGACGGAGCAATACTCGGAGTCAGGTAAAAGGTTTTGCCCTGAAGAAAAAGATAATGTTGTTAATTAGGAAAAAGGGTACAAAAGATTGATTTGCTTACCTCAAAGAGCTTGTGCCGATCTGGCTTCTGGAGAGTCTTTAGCAAATTGCACCCGAACGTCCGCTCGAATCCCGAGTCCTCCAGCCGGTACTTTGAGATATCAAGGACCTTCTTCTCCTTGTGGCTTTCCCGAATCCAATCGGCTTTCAGGATGAACTTGACGTAGCTCATCGCGGTCAGGAAAGAGATGGTGCGCACCAACTGGGGCATGATCAGGTGGGTGGCGTTCTGCGGGTGACTAGTTAGCTCGAGGCCGACCTCCTTGGCCATTTTCTCCAGTTCTTGCAGTTCTGACTTGAGAAAACCGGAGAGAAGAACAACGGGTTTGGAGCCGCCCTCGGTGGCTGTACCGCTAGTCGCCGAGTCAGACTTGTTCTCGTGATTAGTTGTCGCCGTCGGAGGAGGGCCCGTGCTGCTGTTCGAGTTTTCGTCTCCATTTTCCATTTTGGCATCCCCGTTCAACTGGCTCGTGTCAGTCGACGAGGGAGTCTGAGGAGTCCCGGCCTCACTTGGTGTTTCACGACTGTTGTTCAGCAAAGCCTGGTTGATCTGACCGGTGATTGGATCGATCGCCGAGTTCGAGGTCGTTTCGTCGGCCTCGCGCATCCTCTTGGCCTCCTCCTTTTCGAGCCTCTGCTTTTCTGCCTTCCTCTTGATCCGAGCTGGTGGATTCGCCTTGAACTTCTGATAAGTTTCCTGAAATTATTGAATTGACATTGGGTACTTTGCTTTCCAGTTTAAAATATTTTTTCCTTACAGGTGTCACTCGAATGGGTATTTTCCAGGCCATCATGAGAGTCTGCACGAGGTTGTAGTCGATCTTGAACGGGTCCTCAAGACGAAAGTTTTGATACTTGGGGTTGTTCATGCATTGGACTGCATTCATGCTTCCGAAAAAGACGTCGTTCAACCACTGTATCGAAACCGTTGGTATCTTCCATTCCTTCGCCTTCCTGAATTTCTCACTTTCGTCACTGAAAATAAGATCAAGGTTAGGTAAAAACTCTACTAACAATTTGCTTGCAAGTATGTACCTTCTGCAAATTATCGCATGGTTGTGCTTTGTGAAGTAGCTGGTATACTTGGCACCGGTTATTTTGATCATTTCCTTCACCCAGTCTCGATCTCGACCCTCAAAGCCAGTCAGAGTCAGGATCATATTCTCGCACGGTGGCTCGAAACTGGAATGAGAAAATATACATTGAACAAGATGCAAACGTAAATAATCATGAAGTAAATAGCTTACTTGGCAGGTAACGGGAAGTGAATGGCCTTCCAGGGAGGGAGAACCTTTTTCTTTACCACTATGTCATTCAGCCAAAAGGCAGTGACGAGACGTTTGCCCTCACGAAGAGCTTGCAGTGACAACGGACCGTCTTGGTTTTTGCACAACAAGTGAGTGATTCGAGGATGGTAGGCATCCTCAACCTCGCCACCGAATTGGCGGATGACTTTGCGCCAGTCGTCGCAGAACTCACTGTCGTCAGGGTCGTCGGGATAGTCGCAAATGAAAAAGATACATCCGAGAAGGCACAAGTCGGGAGGAACTGGAAGAAGAGAGGAAACATTTGAATCATCTCTGAAAAAGGCTGATTAAGTACAGTATTCGCTTACGCTTTGTGGCAGGATCGTGGCCGTGAAAGAGAGGTCGAGGCATGGGGGGTCGCGGGGGCTGCGGCTGGGGTGGCATCCCAACAACAGGTCGCGGGCCTCCGGGCGGTCCATAGCGCGGGTTCATGCCATGGGGTGATCCTGGGGGCATCTGCATTTGAGGCTGGTGTTGGGGTGGCATGCCTTGCTGCTGGCCGGGCGCCATCATGAACTGTTGCGGGCGCTGAGGCTGGCCGAACATTTGCTGCTGTGGCGCCATCATTGGCGAGTGGGGATTGGGAGGCGGTTGTTGCTGCTGCTGTTGCAGATTGATCATCTGCAAGCGGTTGGCCGCGGTCCCATCGGGAGCCATCCCGCCCACTCCTGGCGGAGCCTGGATCGGACTCTGAGGCGGTCCTCCAGACACTGGCATCCCTGGTTGTCCCGGTTGTGGTGGCGCTCCTCCCCGGCTGTTGAGCATGTTCTGAAGCGCGACCTTCGTCTTTGTCGTGTTCGGACCGTTCTGACCAGGCATGAATTGAGGTTGATTTGGTTGCATTGGAGATTGAGGGGCGACACTTGTTGGCAACGGAGCCCGAGGACCGACCATTTGCTGTTGCTGCTGGTTGGGAGAATGCTGAGGTGCCTGTCCACCAGGGCCAGGTTGTTGTTGTTGTTGATTTTGATCTTGCTGTTGCTGGCGCTGCATTTGGAGCCGCTGGAGGTGTTGCAGCTGCTGCGGAGTCCTAGGAACTTGAGCGAGTGCTGGATGCGTCTCGCCGGACCAGGTCGGTCTCACCATGCCTGGACCAGTAGAAACAACGGGCGATCCGGGTTGTTGTGGTGATGAGTGGGGTGGTTGCACAGCTCCTGGCGGTGCTTGCCCGGGTTGTGGTTGCTGCTGTTGAGGCTGCGGTGGTTGGCCTTGAAACTGTTGAGGCGGTCCCCCGCCTTGGTACGGATCTTGTTGTTGTTGCTGGCGAGCCATCATCTGTTGCCGCATTTGCATTTCCTTCTCATGCCTGAGTTTCGCAATGAAATTGGCTTTTTGAGCAGGATCCATTGTCTGGAGCATCTCACGTTGTTGATCCGTTAACACAATCGTGGTGTGCTGCATCATTTGAGGAGGTCCTCCTGGACGGTTTGCCACTAGCAAGTTTCTCTGGGCCAGGTACTCTTGCTTTTCTCGAGGAGCCATTTGGGAGAATTTGGCTCGGTCCTCCATGCTGAGAGATGAGATGTGCTGCTGAATCAGTTGCTGTTGGCGCATCATCATAGGATTTTGCTGAGGCCGGTGTTGGGGTCCACCCTGAGGTCCCCACGGCTGAGGCTGTTGTTGATACCCCTGCTGTTGCTGGCCATACTGTTGTTGGCCCTGTTGCCACTGTTGAGGGTACTGCTGTTGCTGTGGGTATTGCTGTTGCTGCTGTTGAGGATACTGCTGCATTTGTTGTTGGGGTTGCATTTGTCCTTGTTGTTGTTGCTGCTGCTGCTGCTGCTGCTGAGGGTCCATTGGCTGCTGGCCTCCTTGTGATTGAAGCTGCTGCTGTTGTTGAGAGCCGTCACCTGCTGGACCCTGGGGTGGAGGAGCAGGTCCTCCATGCTGTTGATTGGGGGTTGATACTGGGGTCGGTGGCGTGTTTGTACCCGGTGTTGCTTGACCACTCGGAGCTTGAGAAGTCGGTGGCGTGGGAGCCTGAGATACTGCTGGGTGGCGGGGTGGCTGCTGTGAGCCATTCGTCACCGGGGGTCTGACGCCGCCAGGTCCTCCTGGTCTCGGAGCCCGATTTGCCTGATTCGTGTTGGCTAGCGGTGGCTGTTGGCCTGGCACGTTAGGCCGTTGAGACTGCTGGCCATGTTGTTGTGGAAAGTTCGGCTGTAAAAGTTGTTTGTTTTGTTGACTCCCAGTCGAATTGGACGTTTGCTGCCCTGGAAGTTGGGGGCGGGGACCTGAAGCCGTTGCTGCAGTTGTTGTCGTCGTTGCTCCACCAGGTGTCGTTGTCGTGGTAGCTGTTGACGAATTGACATTTGGAGCTGGAGTTGGATTTGTTGAAGAAGGCACAGTCGCTTGAGCAGTAGCGACACTTGATGAGGCTGATGTCGTTGGAGCAGTTGTCCCAGTACCTGTCGCCATTGTGGGCTGCTGTTGCGATGCCAATGACAAAGTTGTTGTCGTTGCTGTCGCAGTCAATTGTGGCTCTTTGGGAGGTCGTTTCTTCTTCACCTTCCTGGCCTCGGGAGCAACAATCGGCTCGCCCGGTCTGACAAAAAGGCGTGGATGGTATGGTGCCGGTGACAGTAGTTCGTTTTGGTTCACGCACTCCGTAAGGTAGTCTGGTGACACTAAGATCAGTTTTGTTGTGGTTCTTGTCGACGCTTTCTCGAATTTTGAACACGTCTTGCTGCTGCAGACGAGATGGGTCGTATCGGAACGCAGCTCTCTCGTGAACGACCCGCCACGGGAACACACTAATGCCCAAACAGTCTTCACATCCTTTGTGCTCAGGCCAGAAACACTGAAACGGAGGCCTCGAAATACGTGGGTGCTTGATACTTTGGCTGGGACGGCCTCGAAGAAATTTAAAGGAAGCCACTTTTTGCACTTGACTGAGCCTTTGACCCAATCGTCCCCTCGCACGACTGGCTTCTCGTAAACATCCGAGTTTTCTTGCAAGGCGTCAGGCTCAGCATCGTCTCCTGCCAAGATGTGCGTCACGCTGTCGGATATGTAGGTTTTGGCTGTGGCTCCTCCCGATTGAAGAAGCTCTTCCGTCTGAAAGAGGAAAGAAAATATCGTTGTAGAAATTGTCCCAAGACAAGATTGGTCATGTGGACAGCGCCACCCCAACTGTCATTGACAGAGGAGAGCTCTTTCTCACCTGCTCCTGGAGAGTCCCAAGAACGTGATATTGGACCTCCTTGAAAAACTCGGGGGAGGGCACGGACAGCTTTGCGCCGTCTTTGGCGACTTGCGCCATCACTGCGACGTTGCGATCTCTCGACTACACCATGAAAATCACGAAAAACTCATTTGGAAAAGAATTTGAAGCAACGAAAACACGATTTTGTTTGTTTTAGTTCCTTGGCGGCTGACTGAGTCTCGACGTTTCAAAACAAAGTCGCCACCCTTTTTTCGAGGCGCAAACCTTAAAGACATTGTAAAAAATAAATTGTTATTGATTGTTTCAAGCTAAAATCTTAATAAAAAGTTTTTCACTAAAATGACATCTAATTTTAAAGTCTAACTTTTCTTTGAAGTTGTGATTTTAGCAAATTACGAGACATTTATTTTGCCTTAATTTTCGCTGTTTTAGCCAGTTTTCGGCTTGGTTATTCTTTCTGTCCGACGCTACGACAGCGACGCTGCGGCAATCTGGAGGGAACGAGGCGAAAAATAATTGGTAAGACTGTAAAGTCATTACAAAAAAGTCGACTTTTTAAAAGCACAAAAAATTAGAACATCTTTAACACTCTACTGACAGTTATTTTTCAAAAAAAGTTTAAGTTAAGAACAGGAGATTTTACTTTTTTTGTAGAAATAAAACAGAATTTCATCCCTTTTCTCCGGCGTTTAGACAAGTCATTCTCAGCAGAAAAATAAACAAAAATTGAAGAAACTTTGATTTCAGAAATCGGATTTCAAAAATTCAGTAAGTGAAGTCCTCCCTGACAGTTTTGCCCAAGAATACAAGAATAAGGTAAGGTATCAACCGTCACCAATATCGTCTAGTTGCTCGTTAGAAGGTTGATGATATTGTCTGGATTTTTTTCAGAAATCATGCTGGGAATCACGGCTGCTCCGAAGGCTCCATTGCCGGACTATCAAGAGTTCGCCGGTCCAGTTCAAGCACCCCGATTCTCGCCCTACAACGATAATGGCGGAACCACTGCTGCTGTGTGCGGCGAAGATTTCGCTCTGGTGGCCTCAGACACTAGGCTGACAGACGGAGGATACGGCATTCTGAGCCGAACTCAGCCAAGATTGTTCACATTGACCGACGAAATGTGCTTGGCGGCCACTGGATGCTGGGCCGATGTGGTGACCTTGACAAAGCAGATGAAAGCCCGGATTCAGATGTTCAAGTACACCCACAACGCGAAGATGAGGACGAAGGAGGGCGCCCAAATGTTGTCGAACATGCTCTATGCCAAGCGCTTTTTCCCCTACTCCGTCACGAACATCCTTGTAAGTGCAAGCAAACTAATGCCAACTGTTCCCAAAGTTAAAAGCTTTTTTAACGAATTTCTCTTCTCTTAAGGCTGGTCTTGATGAAAACGGCAAGGGAGTCATCTTCGGGTACGACCCTGTTGGATGCATGGAGTCCTTGACCCAGTGCTCCGGTGGAGCTGGCGTGACTCTCATGCAGTCACTCCTCGACAACCAGATTGACAAGCTTAACCAGAAGAACGTCGAGAAGCGTCCCCCGACCCTCGAGGAGGCCGAACGGTTGGTCCATGATTGCTTCATTTCTGCTGCTGAACGCGAGATCCATGTCGGCGATGCGATTTGTATGAGGATCATCACCAAGAATGGCATCGAGGAAAAGATTGTGGCTCTGCGTCGGGATTAATGTCTTAAGATTATTACATTTTTTACCCTTTAATACGTTCGATAATTGTTCGGTATGCGTCGACAAAATTGAATAAATGAATTAATGCGAAGATTACAAGTATCGCTTTTCGCTATCTTCGCTTTTGATTTTTGAGATTTTGAAAAAAAATGTGAAACTGCAACAAGCGATCATTTTCGCCCTTTTCAATTTCACAAGAAAATCGTGAAATTGTATCATTTGTATGAAGCAAATAATGCAGATGTGGAATTTTTCCCTATGCCATTTCACGATTTTTTCGCAAATGTATATATTTATTTCTTATAGGCAATGTTATCAAATATCCCAACTCATTTAATAGAAATCTGATAAATCTTATATTAATCGAATCCGAAGAACGATAAGGCCTATTCTTTCGTCGCATCATTCCACTCGGAGGATATTCCCAGCGAACGAAGTTGGTGCTGAACAAAATCCAGGAAGTCCACGTCCGGGTAACCTTTGCCGTTGTTTAGCTTGATTGACGTCTTCTGCTCGATCATCGGGTTCATGATCAACTCGCCTTCGGAGATTATGAAGAGGAGCCTCCTTGCGAATGCCTGTTTCAATAGGTTGGCAACTTTGCTCCCGCTGAAGTTGTGAGGCAGGTAAGTCTCCAAGGGGAACATGGATGTCTTGTACGGCTCTCCGGGATTGGGATGAGCTGATCCTTGGATCCCTTCGGGAAAGTCGTAAGCCAGGACGAGAGTGTGAGCCTTCGGGAACCCGGGCAGGGTTTTCTTCAGCGTCCGCACCTCCATTGTCCCGTTTTCGGGCTGCGGACCTTGGGCGATGTTAAAAACGATCTTGCAGATTGGACATCTGGTTCGTCCGGACTTAACAGCCTTTTCCTTGAAGCATGTCGTGTGCATTTTGTGATCGCAATGGATCATGGCAACCCAGGGACCCCGTTCAATGTTTCGGCAGACGTCGCACTCCTCGAAGCCTTCGTTCCGGAACGGGATTGCGAACAGCGATACCTTGCTTTGCCTCATCAACTTGTCCGGGATGCTGTTGCGATCATTCTGAATCGGCTTGCAGCTCAGGTTCAACGACAAGGTCACCGCCTCCTCCATCCGTCCTTTGGTCACGCCCCACACCACGCAAATGTGCTTGATTCGGTTGAAATCTTTCTTGTCCATCTTGGACTTAATGGCGATAAGATCCAGGAATTTCTGGAGGTCCTGGCCAACATATGTCGCCGAGAAGCTGATCGGGACAGGAGCAGCGCCCGTCTCCGCGTCACGGAGAGCAATGTACTCCTCCTCTTGGAGCAGCTCCCTCATCTTCACGTTGCTCTTGATGAAGTTCGCCCTGAACCTCAGGCAGACGATGTTTGGCTGTAGGCGAAACCAGCTCCGCAGAATTTCGGAGGTCAGAGTTGTCACGTCGACTTCGATGGGATTCGACACGTCAGCGACGGCCTCATTTGTCAGAGTCCACTTTAGGGCGAGGTCGTTCTTCATCGAGCTGAGGATTCCGGATCCACGGACAACATCGAGCGTGAAGTTCAGGATTCCAAATGGCAGAATGGTTCTTGGGCTGGTCGCACGTATCTGCCAGTGATCAAGGCTCGAATAATGAAACGCCTTCACCACCATAATCGCGAGTCCACGATTGAACGCCTCTCCGGGATGCTTGCTGAGCACAATGCCGACATCATTGAGACTGATGATCTGGACATCAAAGCCCCGTTTGGCTACCTTAACGAGGTGGTCATATTGACCAGCGTAGAAGAACAACCTCTCTTTTGTAGTCCTCGTCTGAGTGGCCTCGAAGGTTGCTTTGAGCTCGTTGTAACCAGCCTCTAGCTGCGGATTTTGGATCACCTCGATAGACTCAATGTTGACATCGACGGTTAAGCCTGCAAAAAAAGGAGACAACTACTCGTACATATCAAGGCTATTTTTCCAATTTGCTTACCGGATATATTGCTGGATTGGGAAATCTTGTAGCATTGCCGGAGGAACGCTGCCTCGCAAATAGCCGCTTCCCGAGGACAGTCTGGATCGCTTAGAGTCTCCACTTTGATGAGTGCCATCTCTCGAGGTCGTCGGTCTCTGGGTGGTGGGCACGGTGGTACGGGAATATCAAGGGGTGTGATCAGATTGCCGTCGCTGTTGTTTTTCTCAGCCATAATGTCACTATCAGCGGTGCTTTTCGACGCGTTTGACCGTTTAGAATGTTTTTGTTGAGCGGGTGAGCGGTGACTCAGCTTGAGAGTTCCGGTTTTGCTTCTGTTGACGGCTTTCGAAATCATGGTGCGCTGCTCTCCAATAAAACTCAACCTGATAAATTCAACTTACGTCAACAAAAATATTCCACAAGTAAGAAATATGTACTTGATGATCTGTTTTTATGATTCAGCATAAATGCAATGTAAGAAAGGCGGAGCTAAATGTCTATTTTCTAGATCAGTAGATAAGATTTGGCATTTCCGGAAAATCCATTTATAAATAGACATCCTATAGTCCTACCTTCAACTTTGAAAGACAGGACAACCTGAAAGTTTCTGAAGCATAAAACAGAGATGTAGCGAAAAGTCAAAGTTTGAATCGGACGAGGCGATTATAACCATGCGTCCCTATCTTCTGTTGCGGAACGCGGTTTTCAAAAGATTACGGTCATGCTATTTCCATTCCATTTTAGCATCCATTTCGGGCATATATTTTGCTGCTGATCATGACCGCTTCGAAACTCTAAGTAGTAATCCAGGGCAACGTTCCATTTACAGATCAGTCGCTTACCTTAATGAGATTTGGAACGAGTTGGGTTGGAATGCCATTAGATTATGAACAATTTGAATGTTAAAATAGAAGAAAAACTCGGCTATCGTGGGACTGTAATTCATCGTGATAATACCACTATAAATTAATGGGAAATGGCTAAGGCTCTAAATTTTCCTTTCAAGCCCGTGAACTTTTAACTTCTTTAAAGGGATTCTCCAGCACTGGCAGTAGCTGGTGGGTGCTTATCCAAACGAAGTCGACACAGCTCATTAATAAAGAGCTCTACTTTGCATGTTGTAAACTCGACGACACCTCGTATAACAGGAGACATTTGTTTCAAGTGGCACGAGGAGACACCAGGCCAAAGTTTGCCACTTTCAAGCGACACAAACAAAGCAATGGATATAAAATATATTCGTATTTTCCTATATTTTTGTCTTGCCATAAAAAGTGCAGGGGTAATTTTTTGTTCCTTTTTTGAGACTCGGTTAAATTGCTGCAGAAAATTTCAAGTTAAAGTTGTTCTACTTTTCATGGGCTTCTAAACTTCAAACTTCGCTATACAGGCTTCTCCTGGAAAGAGCTTGTAGAAAGAGCAAAAAAGTCCC
>JAAUYL010023052.1_pt1 | contig 11918 bp, 9 predicted proteins | sample 7278011 | NCBI WGS metagenome assembly JAAUYL01 (sample SAMN14350225, study PRJNA611818) | marine sediment metagenome | isolation source: surface marine sediment (1.8m) | place: French Polynesia: Moorea | collected 2018-08 | reverse complement strand
GATCGCGGTCGTTAAGATCAAGACTGAAATTGTTCCTTATACCTAGGTTAGGTATTTACTTGTTTGTCCTTGACTAATGGTTGGTTTCATTCAGCACACCACCAAACTTCAGGGGTCTATAAATAGAAGTCAAAACTATTTATAACGTCAAATTGAAAGCAAAACAAACGTTTGAAAAATCAGCCCTTAGTAGTTAATATTTATTAACGACCTCGTAGGTGTAATAAATCACAGATTGTTCGTCTATTTTAAAATCAGGTTTCATGAAGGTTTCCTTTCTTAATTTTGCTGTACACTTTTAAGCTACAAAGCTGATGTTAATGACGCCCCGTCGGTCTGGTATTTTCATTATGCAGGCCGGTTTCATCTACAGAAACCCTTGCATTTTGAAAAAAAAGTTGGCGAAATCACGTAGATCGTCCCCAAGGCATTAAATACTTCAAGGCCGAGGCAGTCTTTTCTGGAAAAGTTTCTTGATGCTGTTGCACTTAAACATTTTATCCTCACTTTTATTGTTATAGTAACATTCATAATCCAAGTGTTAATGTGTTTCTCTTTCTGATTGATTATACTGTGCTTGGACAGTCTTCATCTAGCAAGACATATTAATTGAATCTGGGCCCTCTATAAATAGCGCGAAACATGAGCTTTGGGCAACTCCGATATGGAGTGATTCCCAACGGAAATCATTGACCCAATTCAATTTCTCCCCTCCGCAAAGAAACTTTACACTGAAAGCGTTCTCTTCTTCCAACTCTTCTTCATATTCTATCAAGAGATTCAAAGACTACTTGTCTTACTTTGTACCAGACGGATATTTCCTACGCTTAGGTCACAAAACCTTTCCTAAGAACAATGTAATTCACATATCACAATAATTACCATATATTTTCTACAAGCTTTTAAAAGTACTGTGAGAGTGTGCAAATACATTATTCAAGGACAGAAATATCAAAAAGCCCTTTTACTCGGCTCCACCTTCCTCTTCCCCACCGACATGGTCGTCGTCGTCCTCAATCTCGTCATCATGGGTGCCTTCGGCGACATCCTCGTAATCCTTTTCAAGAGCTGCAAGGTCTTCTCTTGCCTCAGCGAATTCGCCCTCCTCCATCCCCTCGCTGACGTACCAGTGGACAAACGACCTCATCTTGTACAGGAGATCAAACTTAGTGTTGAGCCTCGACCAGGCCTCCTGCATCGCCGTCGAGTTGGAGAGCATGCAGCAGGCCCTATTGACCTTGGCCATGTCGCCGCCGGGGATGATGGTGGGCGGCTGGTAGTTGATCCCGACCTTGAAGCCCGTCGGGCACCAGTCCACAAACTCGATGGTCTTCATGGTCTTGATCTTCATCACGCCGGCGTTGACATCCTTGGGCACGACGTCGCCCCTATAAAGGAGGCAGCAGGCCATGTACTTACCCGCCGTCGGGTCGACCCTGACCATCTGGTTGGCGGGCTCGAAGCAGGCGTCGGTGATGTCCGAGACCTTCATGGTCTCGTGCATGGCCTTGTCGGCCGAGATGAGGGGCGCGTAGGCCGCCATGGGGAAGTGGATCCTCGGGTATGGCACCAGGTTGGTCTGGAACTCGTTGAGGTCCATGTTCAGGGAGCCCTCGAACCTGAGCGAGGCCGTGATCGAGGACAGGACCTGCGAGATCACCCGGTTGAGGTTGACGTAGGTCGGGTTCCTGACGTCCAGATTGCGGTTGCAGATGTTGTAGATGGCCTCGTTGTCCACCATGAAGGTGACCTCGGCGTGGTCCAACGTCGTGTGCGTCGTCAAGATGGAGTTGTACGGCTCGACCACGGCGCTCGAGATCCTCGGCGCCGGGTAGACGGCAAACTCCAGCTTGGACTTCTTGGGGAAGTCGAGGCTCAGGTGCTCCATCAGGAGGGAGGTGAATCCACTTCCGGTTCCACCCCCAAACGAGTGGAAAATCAAGAAGCCTTGGAGGCCCTGGCAATCCTCCGCCAGCCTTCGGACGTTCTTGGACGTTTCCTCGAGCAAGTCCTTGCCGAGGGTGTAGTGGCCACGGGCAAAGTTGTTAGCCGCATCCTCTTTCCCAGTGATCAGCTGGTCGGGGTGGAAAAGTTGGCGATAGGTGCCCATCCGGATCTCGTCGATGACGGTCGGCTCGAGGTCGACAAAGATCGAGCGGGGGATGTGCTTCCCCGTGGCCGTCTCCGAGAAGAAAGTGTTGAAGGAGTCGTTGCCGCCCCCGAGGGTCATGTCGCCCGGCATCATGCCGTCGGGCAGGATCCCGTGCTCGAGGCACGCCAGCTCCCAACAAGAGTTGCCAATCTGGCATCCGGCTTGGCCGACATGGATGGAGATGCACTCTCGCTAGAAAAGACCACATTTAGATTAAAGTACTAGATATCTATGTAACAGTTAGATACCTATCTATATGGTACTTTAATTTGGATTAAGTTGTTTGTCCTACATAGGATTGTCTAAGTACTCACCATTTTTGTCTGGAAATGAGAAACGTGGACCTTCAGGCGTTAAGGAACCCTAAGCTCCGACTGGCTCTCTAAGTTTCAATCTTTATAATTGCTTACGTCCTAGACAATTACAGAGGCCTGGTATTGATGTTTTGTCGTCCACTTTTGTTAAAAGTGTAGTATAGCTGTACCGGCATATATGTAAACGAGAAGGTTCTGCCGCTGTTGAAACAATTGAATATTTGTACGTAAAGAAAAACATAAAAATGAAGCTCATCGATTTCATAAAGAGGCCAAGGGACTGCTCATTATCCATTGACCAGTGGCCTTTTTCACCAAAAAAATCTGTTTCTTTCAAAAATGATTTTATCTGTTTTGTATTTTTCTGGAAAATTGTAATTGTCCACGAGTTGTCTCAATTTTTTTCTCAATGGAAAAGCAAATGTAACACACTACATTACAGCAAATATCTTGACAGATTCCAGGAACCAGCGGTCCCCAGCCGTTCTCTGTGAAGCACTCATATTTGATTTGATTCTTTTTGACTGAATTGACTTTAATTCTTTTAATTTTTCACGATCAATCCTATATCTTTTGTTTTTGAAAAACACATTCGCTATTCCTTACCGAGTACAATCTTCGTTATCAAAGCAGCAGTCCTCATGATTGGCCAACGCTAATTCACACATACCATTTCCCAAAAGTGGTGCCAAGTGCAAGTTGCATGTTGGACAAATACTGTTGGGAGGAAAGCACCAGTCAGATCCAGACTCAGGGAAGCACTCATTTGAGAACAATGTCACTTCTAGACGTTATAGTATGCATTTGCTGAGGAATTTGATCTTCTCAAGTGAAGTTCTTTGACCTGGGCCTGGCCAAGGCCTGTAATAACCATTATCCTCAATACGACTTTCCGTGCTCTATTTTGTGCAACGGGGAGGAGGTCTCCTCACAAGCGGATTTTGGTATGGTAAATCCAATTTTAGAACGAAAAGGACACACTATATATATATATTTCTATGACTATTTGTACAATCTTAGTATTAACATATGTGGTGTGGATAAACACAACTCCAGACAAAATAATTTCAGTTCCGGATTCTTGTTTGGTTGACTGGAATATGCCTGTATTGGTCATAAAATTTGTCCTTAAAAAGGCGCTTGACAAACACGTTGAACTTTGATCCCCAAGTCGGATATGCAGTGTCTGATGGAGCACCTAGAAAATAACCGTATCTTTGCATGGTTGATACTCGCACAATGGAATTTAGAAAAATAAAAAAGGAACATAGAAAACTGAGAGGTGCATACTACATCAAATGTGAACAGGACTAATGTTGGTTTTTTTTTACCAGAATCCCCACGGTTGAAACAGTCTCCGGCGTCGTAGCAGCATTCCGGATCATTCAACTTGTCCTGACACACACCGTCCCCTATTAGACTTTGAGCATACCCACATCCCAGACAGACTTCAAACATCTGTTCATCGATGGTAGTGGAGAGCTGCGGAATATCCGGCAGTGCGGTAGTTCCTTCACACTCACCAAAATCAAAACAGCATTCTGCATTGTTCAGGTACTCGTCGCATTGTCCGTTTCTTAAAAGGGAAGAAATATACCCGTACCAAATATACCTATATACATTCACACTAGCACGTTTCACCTGAAATCCAAGAAAAGATTGGCCGATACCGTACAAGTTGGACAAATGAAAGCATTGTCAAAGTAGCAGTCAAAACCGTCGTAGCAGCAATTTTCAAAGTAATTGGCTTTAAACGTCAAAATTACCAAATAAAGCTTTTTAAATTTCTATCGACTCAATCATTAAGCCACCTATGTCACGGTCGCAGATCCCATCACCTAACCGGTCCCAAACGGTGGTGTCCACGCAAAACTTCTTGATGTACGTCGCCGGGCAATATGGCTCCAATCGAGCCAACGGATTGCTGGTTGCATGCTCACAGTTTCCTCCTGGGAAAAAAAGCAAGTTCATGGCATGTTAATTTAATTATTCTTAACATGTACCCGAGTAACAACACTCTGCCACATTTAGGTGGTCAACGCATTGGCCATCTTTGAATTGGGACTGATGGTAAAGGGAACAGGAGGGGCACTCGGCAGCAAAACTTGTCTTGCAATCTTGACCATCGAAGCAACACTGGCTGAAAAGCATTTGTGGATCGCATTCTCCGTCATTGACTTTGATCGGGTCAATTCCCAGTTCCTACCAGAATGAAAACGCAAACTTACAAGGGGGAAGAAATCTAGAAATAGCAAATCTTGTTGACTTACAGGGTTGGCAACACAAGAGGGACAAGAACAGTCACCAAAATCGAAGCAGCAATCGCGTGTCTCCAGATCCCGATCGCATTGTCCATCGCCCAACCGCTTCACATTCTTGTATGGACATTGGGGGCATTTTTTGGCCGAGTCGACCCTGAAAAAATAAATCATAAATTCAACCTCATCCCTAACGAAAAAAACTAAAACACAAACAACTTTACCATTCGAAAGGACAGTCGCCACCATCATAGCAGCAGTCCCTTGTAAGCAACCTCTCATCGCAAGCCCCGTTATTCAACAGTTCAATAATATTTTCCGAACAACCGACTATACATTGCAATACCAAGTCTTGACTAACCGTCATGAGTGAATTTTTCCATTTGTGCATATAGTTGATGTTACTGAAAAGAAAATGTTATCATTTGATCAGTTATGCTGACCTGGTTTTGCTATTAAAGCATAAGACAAAATAACTTTACTCATGGCGAATATCCTGGTCGCTTGTGCTCAGTAGCGGAGAAACATCACAATCACCTCCATCAAAGCAGCAAAAACGATTATTCAACTCTACGATTGAAAACTTTATGTATACCTTGTTGAAAGGCATTTGATCTGCATCAATCAGACATATTCATCTGTGTTCTTTACTTTAACTAGCTAATTTTCATTTGTGTAAAGACCCAATTTCAACTTTAAAAAGTCATTTCCTTGAGATGTCTGTTCTCTAGATATACTGACCCTGGTCACAAAACCCGTTTCCAATTTTGTCATCAACGTCCTTTGTAATTGCTTGCTTTTTGATCTCGTCGCCCATCAGGAGATGCTCCAGACTATTGGTAACTGTGGAAAACAAAAGTCAGTGACTAAACCTTGATAACGAATCTGGATTTTACCATAAGGTTTGCATGTGGCACACGCTTGGCAGTCGCCACAATCATAGCAGCATTCCTGAAAGCATATAAGTTGACTTTTCTACTCAGATCTGACAGTTTTTTCATGTGACTGGTCTTATGTTTACACCTTGTTCATGAGGATTTTGTCACAGACCCCATCATTCAGAAACTCTGACAAGGCTGTGTAGGTCTCAGTAATGCAATTTGAAAAGTAGCACGATTCATAACTGTTATCATATCCTGCCAATAAAACACACCACCATGCTTGAAAGAAAAATCCAAGAACTTAAGTCAACTGACCATTTGGACAGCTCTTTCCGATTGGATCCTGGACACAATCTCCAGCGTCAAAACAACAAAGTATAGTGTCAAATTCTTTGTCACAGACATTGTTTCCCAACTTGGCTTTTGATAGGGGACTTTTGATAGGAAATGCTTATTTTTTAGCTGTATTCACATTACAATTGCATTTCTATTAATATATCTAAGTACTTACCTGTGAGAAGATGCCATTGGGCAAGATGGACAAAGTTTTGCTTCCTCGATACAGTCCCAACCATCAAAGCAACAATTCGCAGTATTGAATGCCTGGTTGCAAAACCCATTTCCTGTTTGGTGTGTAGGATCATGGAAAGTTGAATGATGGAGCTCTTAATTGGTTCCAAAAATACCGATCTCATCACGAATTAGCTCAGGCATTGTCGCACCCCAATCCAGAGCTGAGAGAATTCCAAAAGAGTCGAACCCCAAGGGATCATAGAAGGTGAATCCGGAGTGCAGGATCTCAAATGGTGTGCATGTTTTGCATGGACAATCCCCAAAATCCATGCAGCAATCAAATGTATTCAGCTCCTCGTCGCAATGTCCATCCCCTAAAAAGCATAAATGTAAATCAGCATAGCTATACTACCTTAATTGCAGTTAATCTACTCACCTAACCAAAGCTGCTGTTTGGGGTGATTGCAGGTTGGACATCTCACGCAGTCATCAGAATCAAAACAGCATTCCAAAACATTCATCTCTTTATTGCAGGTCCCATCGCCTGAAAAAATAATGTAAGATCTTACCCACATATGACACAACAAAAACTGGGAGGCGTATCTACTTACCTATTTTCTGTATGTCTCCTGGGCAGTCTCCTAGGCATTCTGAGGTCTCGAAAATCTCGTGGAATCCCATAATTTTGCTTTTAGACCTCATTTGCATTTGCTCAATTCTTGTGTTTCCTCCACTGAGATGGCTATTTCTCAAACTTCCAATTAGGGACTTATCTTAGGTTCACCAAAGTATTAATTCCCTAATTGCTCAATAAAGACAAAAATAATTACCATAATGAGCATTTTCCTGTTTGTAACAATCAAAGCCATCATAGCAGCACTCCGCTGTGAAAAGTGCTTTGTCGCAATGGCCGTCATTGAACTTCTCTGCCACTGTTGGTCCAAAAGTCAGGACACAGGTTGGACAGTCCAAGCTGTAGAGTTGACAACAAGCTTGTGGGACTTTGGATGCCTCCAGGGCCTGTAAGAAAAAAAATAAGGCAAAAAATCAATTGATGTTAGCTTATGCCCGAATCGGGGACAAAAATGCCTACGTCATCCGGGCAACAGATCGGACAAGCGTCAACCAATTGCCTTGAACTCATTTCAGAACATGGCATTTTGACTTGCATCACCTCCTTGTTGCAGTCAATTTCATCAAAACAACACCTCTGGCCATTGGCATCTGATAAATTGTGGGTATTGTTGTTGTTCTTACGTAGTCAAAATAACTTTTCTGTGCTAACCTAAATCACAAATTCCATTGTTAAAGTCGATGTCCTCGCAGTGCACATTGCTACATGGTTTTCCAAGCAGTTGGTAATCGATAATCACTTTGTAAGAGCAGTCGCCACCATCATAGCAGCAGAGGTCATTATTCAGTTCCTGGTCGCAGATTCCATCCCCAGTTCGATTGCCTGCCTCTTTATATGGGCACTACAAAAAATGGAAAGGTTATATATACTTTTTTGGGCTGAAACAATTAATATTGCTGAAAGTTTACCTTGTAGCATGCAGTCTCTAAATACGCTGGAGCAGTAAAGTTTTCCAGTTGAAATTCCAGTTTAGATATTTCAGGCGTTGTATCAGCGCAATCTCCCAGGTCATAGCAGCATTTTTCCGTGTTTAAAACTGGATCACAGACACCATCATTCAACCAAAGAAGATCTAAACAAATTCTTTCCAAACAATTGATACAGTTAAAAATAGTTATTAAATTGCTAACACTTTTCTTGGCAGGAAGGGCAAATCAAGCAGTCACCCCCGTCGAAACAGCATTGTACTAAAAATATATATATTTAGATACTCTTGCCTAAGATTAGTAAATGTGCTATTAACTTACTTGCGTTCAGTTTCATATGGCAGATATTGTCACCAAGATTTCCAAGAACCAGGCTATGGTGTTTCAAGCACTCTATAAATGTATCAAGGGGTCAAAAGGGAAAGTCAACAATCCACGAAATTTTTTCTTGCCTCCAATGGATTCAGATCCAGATTCATTGCAGGTGAATTTTGCCTGTCGCATTTGATCCAACTTGTATTGCGCGCAACTGGGACATATTTTGTCCTCCAACTTGATTCGCGTCTCATCGCAATCGGTACCATCAAAGCAGCATCCCTCGTGGAAAAACTCGACCTCACAAATTCCATTATTAATATGAGTCCACGCGTAAGGCTGGACCAGATCAAGTTAAAAAATTCGAGAAAAAACTGAGATTTTGCGAATTTTCTTTACATATTTCGAACTCGTGCACCCATGGCAATCGTTGGCACAGTCTCCGCCATCCATACAGCAAGGGTAGTTGTTGAGGAAACTGTTGCAAATTCCATCACCTTTAAGAACCAGAACCGTAAAATATCACTTATGTAAATAGTACAATTGGAGTAAGAGTTATCGGTCTATTTTTGTACCAATTCTGGAGAATTCCGCGTGCTCACAAGAAGAGCACAGGACCTTCCCAACCGAGCCCTTATCTAGCGCTTGTTCAGCAGACAAAAAGTCCTAAGCAAAGAACATAAAAAATGCATGCATTGTTTTGCAACATTATGCTCAACAGATTTGCAGTCTTCTCCATCATTGCAGCAGTCGATGTCGTAAAGGAGATCTGGATCACAAATTCCATCATCTATCTGGCTCAGTTTAGGACATGAGTTTCCCATGTCAGTGGAAGATAGGGCTGGACACTTTTTCCTGAGGTCCAGACAGTCCCCACCGTCGAAACAGCATCTTTAAAAATAGAGGATTTTTTTGTGCACGACAAGTCTAATGGATACATTTGGTGCAGAAAGAACTTGCCCTTCGACATCTAGACGATTATCGCACACACCGTCCCCAATCTTTATCATGTCCTTCTTGTCTGCCGTGCAGAGCAAGATGCAGGTTGCTAGTCTTGATGCAAAAGAAGGAATATCATCAACAAACAAACAAACACTATCAAACTGGTCTAAGTACGTTTCACGGCAGTCTCCTCCATCATGGCAGCACTCAGCATTATTTAGCTCCTCATCGCAAAATTGGTCGCCAATCCATGTTCTCTCAAAACTGCAGGTTCGACACTTAATGTCTACCCAAATAAAATGAGAATTAAGCAGCTTGAATAATTTCCCGGCAGCCCTCTTGCTTTCTTGCCTATTGTTACATTCTGAAAGACATTTTCCTGCAATGTTTCGTTGAAAAAGTCGATGCTTAGTTCCACGCCAATTCCTCCGTCTTCTTTACTGTTATCATAAATGCAGGAAACATAACAGCAGTTATTTCCAGATGAGTTCGCCAACCTTTCAGCTGTAGTAAAATAAGTTTTAGAAATCTGGTTAAATGCTTGCAAGGGAATTTCAATTTGACAACCCTCCAAATATACCTCTTTTCTTTTCCTTCTTACCTGCCTCAGAACATCTTAAATCGGAGTTACAGTTGCGACACAACAAGTTCATGCGGGCAACGTCTTTGAGAAAAGTAGCATTCTCTTTTTCTTTAAAATAGTAGCTTGAATGGATTTGATAAATAATTACCTTGCATGAGTATGACTTCTGGTTGACTTGTAGCTGTGACAACACTGAGGCTACTGCTGCTGTTCTCAATATTTGCGACTCCCGGTTGGTTTTCAATGCTCTGCACATCCGTAGTAGAGAGAGGGTCGTCTATCACATGAATTTTAATGGGTGATTTGTTTTTTCCTGTATTTGGGTTTGTCTTCGGCAAACTAGAGTCGGCATTTTCTTTTTGAATCAGGAAAATAATGAGAAGATTACTACTCTTACTCTACTATCAGTGTCATTTATAGTTACTTACCAGGGGCTAGAAAGGATGTCGTGATATTGGAATCAACGAGCACAAACAAGAGAAGGAAAAAAATGGCAAACAGAGAGCTGACAGCCAGCAAAACTACAAGCCACTCAACCAGTTTAATTTTAGTATTGTCTGGCATGTTAGCAAAAGGTAAGTATATAGATTTTTGTGCAATGTCAGTCATATCATATGAGGATTTAGCTGTCATATCTATTTAGCTTTAGAGATGCACTTCATGATTGACTTTTCAATGATTTTTATTTGCAATCTGGTACACAAATGCAATTGCAATGTCAGGTATATTTATGGAAATATGTGAATATATATATATATATATACTACGTAGATATCTGTTCAGATGTTTTGGTTCATGGATAGTATCAAATTGCTAACCGAACATTTGCTGGCAGGCAATAACTGACCAGTAGCAAAAGCAAAAGTCTGGACAATTGCTGACACCCGCGCAGTTCAACCCAAAGTAATGCTGTGAATGATTGGAGTTTTTTATATTGGTTAATTGGATAACATTGGCTTTTGAAAAGATATTTGAATAGAAATATATCTTAACAAAAATGGCAATTTTTCAAACAAAATCAAGTTTAATCCCAAACAAATGTGTTTAAGGAAATAGATGATCTGCCTAAATACTATACAAACTCGTATCAAATGACTTTTGGATGTGTTTTTCTAATACAAGTATATATTTAGTTCATACCACAAGTTTGCATTGCTATGATGTGCGTTTTCAGAGTATAATAATTGGTACGGTGCACGAAAACCCAAAAAATATTTTACAAGAGAATAAATTGATACTTGTTACGAGTATAAAGGACATGAAGCCAGGCCTTGCAGCATCATCATCTCATAAAGCTCCCCTCCATAATTTCATCAATTTAGTTGACAGTTGTGCAATTGGTTAGGTAGGTTGGTAGCAGGACTGCCGAGTGGAATGCTCTTGGCGCGATCTTTTTTGGATACAATGACCACTGACAGGCCAAGTCAAAGCAACGCAGCGTCCATACCTGGCCTGAAAACTCGTACATGCCAAAGCCGCCAAGAATGAAGGCTGTCCGCTTGTCCATGCTGACCACCATTGCTGAGCCATACACTTCGTTGGGTAGGTTTGGTCCTAGAATCAAAGCCAGGAAAATGAAATCTATATTCTATACAGTCCAAACAACTCCAACATTCTACTAGCCAAGAGTTACAATAAGACATAGGTCATTACTTGCTTCATACAGGAGAAAAATCTCTGTCTGGCTAGAAATCGTTAAAGACCACTTTAAGGGATAATAAGAAAGGGTCTTAATAGACTAAGTACTATCCCGCTTTATGTACTCTCCTACCTGGAAAATACTCGTAGTACACGCATAAAAAAGACCTAACTGAAGATACCAAACTTTACGGATCCCAGTCTCTAACACAGTGATCAAAAACTATTTTGGTGCCACATCATCGTGTATGAACCTGACGGTTATGTGTTAATTCAATTACCATTGTGCCAGGCTCCGTTTGGCTGGTCCCAAATGATTGTCTTGCCTGGCCAGCGCCCCATTGCGGCAGTCATGACGACCAGAGGGGTGCCAATGACTGAATCAATCATCTTCCCGCAAGATGGGTAGAAGACGCTGTAATCGTAGCCTACAACAACATTGTGGGGATTAACACTTGATCACCCACTTTATATGTAAAATAGCGTTAAAACAAATCAGACTATTAAATTAACCCCTAGACATTACCCCACCAGGTATATAAAATAAAAATCCCTAGCTACTTATCTTTTCTTCTGAAGGATTTTATGTTGGAACAAATGTTAATTAAGTCTGCTTTTAAAGTTACTGGCATTTCAATGGGTGAGTTGTCACATATGGGCCAATTTGAAGGGAGTCAATTGTCAATGAGCTACCTAGGAAATCTAAATGTTCGCCAAACACAAATTGATTCCTCTCTATCCAATACCACAACACTGTTGGTG
>JAAUYL010033828.1_pt1 | contig 11922 bp, 9 predicted proteins | sample 7278011 | NCBI WGS metagenome assembly JAAUYL01 (sample SAMN14350225, study PRJNA611818) | marine sediment metagenome | isolation source: surface marine sediment (1.8m) | place: French Polynesia: Moorea | collected 2018-08 | reverse complement strand
GGAGCTGCTCCCCCTCCTCCTCCCCCGCCTCCACCTGGGCCAGGCGGAGCACCGCCCCCTCCTCCCCCTCCTCCACCTGGAGGGGGACCCCCGCCGCCTCCTCCACCTCCAGGGGCGGGGCCCCCACCTCCGCCACCTCCACCTGGGGGTGGTCCACCCCCGCCCCCTCCTCCACCTGGGATGGGACCCCCGAAACCAGGGGGCCCCCCTCCCCCTCCCCAACAACCGGTCAATTTGCCCCAGCTGGAGACCCCCAAGCCCAAGACCAAGATGCGCACGTTCAACTGGAACAAGTTGCCCGTGAGCAAAATCTGGGGCAAGAAAAACATTTGGTCATTGGTTGTGAAGAAAAACGAGAAGGCGGCTCAAAAAGCCGAGAAGATGATCGACTTCCAAGATATGGAAACGCTGTTTTGCCAGCAGGCCCCCGCCGCCCCCGTTGACCCATCTTCGGCTACCAAAGACGCTCAGGGGGCGGCCGATGACCAGCGCAATAAAAAGCAAAAAGACGAGGTAAGAATAAGAAGCAGCCACCATAGCTTCTCTTTGACAAAAAGCGTCGGGTAATGCGCAAAAACTGTAAACTCTCGCCACCACTAAAAAGCTGATGGCCTCTAGAGCATTCCAGTGTTCCGGAAAAGAACGCTTTATGCAACGCAATTTGATACGTACTTACTACCGCCAATTAATTTCGAAATATTATGTAGGACGATGGTGGGCCGATCTGAAGCCTTATGAAATAATTAATTTCCGAAAACAATCAACTTACTCTAAAGTAGGTTTTCTACTACCGAGAGTGACACAAGGCGCTGTCGTATCAGATTTTATGGTAGTGGGTTTTCAGGTGAGCAAAAAATGTCGGCAAACATTAGAGAAGAGTCCACTCCATCCTTGATGCTGAGCTCAATCCATTCATGGCAGACAGCTAAAAATACTTGGGAAGATACATTTTGGGTTAAAAAGAAAGAACAAGAACAGCAAAAGATTACACGAAATTAGTGGTGAAACGAGGCAGGCCCCCTAACCTTAATAGAAATTTTAGCTCTTTTTTGAGTTCTCCGCAAGAATGAAGGTCTAATCAAGTTACATAAATATAGAATCTACTTCTTTTGCCACAAAAAGCCAAAACCAATTTGATCTGAGAATAAGTATAAATGAATGTTGCTAGGCTGTTGAAATAAGAGACGGCGGGAATCAAAATTATTCAATACCTTCTGTTCTAAATATGCTAAAAAAGTTGAGGAACAAGGCACGGTCACATGATGCTACTTATTCAACAATTTGTGGTCATTTAAAGTCCATCAAGAATATTTACTATCTTGTGACGCAAGAGTAGATGCATATACGATGATCATCAATGTAGAGCCTGTTGAGTTGAAAATGGCATTAGAATGGTGCAGGTTAAGTAGCATTTTGGGCATTACCAAAAAATACGCGCGGCGAAGAGCGAGCAATGGCGTTTTTGGGCAACATTTGTCTAACTTTTTGTCCATTTCCCTCCTACGCAGGTCAATTTGCTCGACGGCAAAAGGAGCTTGAACATCAACATATTCTTGAAGCAATTCAGGAGGTAATTTTCAATTGCACTTTTATTTTCGTATGCTTCTCTATTAATGATGGCTTGTTTTAGTTCGAACGACGACATAATCCAGATGATATTAGACGGCGAGCACGACGACTTTGGAGCCGAGAAGCTCAAGGGTCTGATGAAAATTCTCCCGGAGATGGACGAAATCGAGATGCTCAAGGCCTATGACGGAGATCGCTCGAAGCTCGGCAATGCTGAAAAGTTCATCCTCCGACTGGCCGATGTTCCAAAGTAAGAACCACGATCATGATAACACTGATCACATTCACCAAAATCCATTCTTTGCAGCTATCGATTGCGAGTGGAAAGCATGCTTCTCAAGGCTGAATTCGAAGCCAATGTCAGTTTCTTGGACCCGTCAATCGAGGCAATGCTGGGGGCAGCCGAAGTTCTCATGGGAAGTCAAAAGCTCCAGGACCTCTTCTACATGGTCTTGATGGCAGGAAATTTCTTGAACAGCGTAAGTACACAATTATGAAATAACACTTTGTTTTCGATGTTGTATTACTTTATTTTACAGGGTGGTTACGCTGGAAATGCAGCCGGCATGAAAATCTCCTCGCTCCATAAGTTGACCGACATCCGGTCGAATCGACCAGGATTAACCATGTTGCATTATGTGGCCACCCAGGCCGAGAAGGCCAACCCCGAGCTCCTGACCTTGCCGGAGGACCTATCCATCCTTGATGATGCGTCAAAAACCACGTTAGAACAATTGGGCATGGAGGTCAATCAATTGCACAATCAAATCAACAAGATACAAAATCAAATGAAGGCGCCCAACACCCAGGCGGACGTGCGTAACCAAATGAGTGAATTCCTACAGGTAATAATCTATTGGCCTTAATAAATTAACTTAGATTTACTTAGGGAGTACAAGGGAGGGGCATTTTTTAGATGCTCGTTGAGAGTCATGATTTTTTTCGAGATTTTTGCACAAGTACTCCTGAGAGTTATTTATGATTTATTCACCACACCCAAGCCTATCCGTAATTGGTGCAAAAAAAGGGTTACGTTTGGATAGGGTGTGTGGGTTAAACTCAAGAGGCAGAAAAACTGAACTGATGCCCTTTTATTGAAATGTTTTGCCAAATTTCAAATTCCACCACCACCCTGAAATTTGCATTTTTAGAAGATCATCGTTTTTATTTGATTTTTTGTCTGTTTCAGTACGCTTCGAAGGAGGTCGAGTGCATGAAAGAGGCCATGGAAAACCTAAAGAAAACCCAGGGAGAGCTGGCCGAATTCTTTTGCGAGGACCCGAACACGTTCAGGATGGAGGATTGCTACAAATCTTTGGGATCCTTCTGTCACAAATTCAAGACGGCCTGCTCAGAGAACGCCAAGAGAAGGGAACAAGAAGCTTTGGCCGAGCAGAGGCGAGTTCAAAGAGAGGCCGAGGAGCAGATTAAGAAATCAAAATCAGCCGGTAAGATCCACAAAAAATCCAAGGCTATTTTTAGGTCAACCTTCTTCTAAGGGGCATTTTTTTCGTGAAAATGTAACCCACCAAAAAATTAGGGTGAAATATAGGAGCGGCGTAAATAGCCTTTAATTTATAGCCTCGTTGCAGCCTCTACTCCTTTTTATGTAGTCTTTCACGAGAGGCATATTTTTCGAGTGCGTTTAAAAATAACGCATTGTATGGAGGTGCCCAAGATAAAATGGGAACAGTAAAACGTGTTGTAAAATAGTCTGCAAGTAATAATGTTATGCACCAACTACACAAAACCCACTACAGTATTTTACAGCTATGCAAGGTCAAGCTTTTGAACATTGGGAGTCCTTGCTCCTCCTCCTCCAGGACCAAGTCCAAGTTTGGGGTAGTAGTAGTATCACTATTTAATACTTAATTCGTCTTACATAGAGGGTCAGAGCGCGCGTTGATCAGTTAGTTGTAACATCGTCCAGTTAGATATTGCTCCCAGTCATCAATGCAACGCGTTGCCTGTTTTTCAATGCAACGCGTTGCAATCTACTCAATAACGTTACTGAGTAGCGGACGCGTTGCATCTCAAAACAACGCGCAACATGTTGCATAGATGACATGGAGCATTACTCGTATATTTAACTTTTGGGCAATGCCATTCCGCCATGGTTTTGCTTCATAAAGGGTGCTTGAAATAAAACGATGCCCTTTGTGAAAGCGGTATATAGGTTATAGGAACATGGTGTCAATCGTGCATGTCTGAGTTGCCAGCACACCACATTTTTGGGCTACTCAAAAACCGAAAACGTTACGGCATCTGTGCAACCAACAATGATTCAGGCGGGACGAGCAGCGACGGGTATTCTATTGCCTTCGCCTTGCGCAACTTCTTCCGCGTTCTAGCTATTGCGTTATTCTATAAATACACTGCTCAAATCTGGCCACCTGCCGGCCTAAATGAAATAGGATAGTAAGTACATCGTACATATTCGAACCGTTTAAAAGCACTTTAACGTTGCTGCTGCTATTGCAAATTCCACGTTAAGTTTTCGGGGAGGACAAGGCCTATTAATTTTTCCAATGCCATCATGTCAGAAGACATTAAGATGCCTCAAAACTCAGTCCCCAAATGCCAACTGCTTCTACTTACATACTCAGGGAATTTAATCGATATATTTAAAGTTTAAGGACATGCAGATCAGAGCTTTAAAAATATTGGGCATCTCAAAATATGCATTTTACTTCCATCTAACCTTATAATTTACATGTTGGTACCCTTTTTTACGAGTGAAATATTTAACGACTACCCTACCACCATTTCTTTACAAGTCACGCGCAAACTTTTGTCACATAATTAGGGCTCAAGCTTTAGATGGTTACCGCCGGCAAGAATTACTGAAGCATATGCACTACTTTATTTTACTTTTCAACCACCTCAACGTACTCTAACGTACCTAAGACGTGTTCGTAATCCTATGACGCCATCTTACGCACAATTTACAATAGGCCGAGCTGATGCTATGTTTCCAAAAGCTCTAACGATGTCGTGAACCATGATTCACTCTCTACCAGATGCTATTTAGTTTTATGCCTATTGACTAAAAGTTGAGCTAAACGAATTGGAAGTCTAATTTTGCATGGGAATCATCTCAGGATAACTTGGCAAATATTTACGTAGAATCAAAGTCAAATGCAATTTTGAGCACAAGAGCCCGAAGATTTTCCGCTTTGGATTAAGGTTGAGAGGGGTCGTGTTTTTATGGCTGCCGGTGTACCATGACATGACACAAAAGTACGACTAACATATCAAAGAATGTTGTTGTTGTCGTCGTCATTTTTTCTTGCTGACATCAAATTGGATGATGAGGCAAAGAAGTTGCCATACCACAAAAATTGGCCTAGCCGATTTTTGGCTACGGGCTCTAGGATTGGGTGACTCTAAAACGACAACATGTATGCCCTTAAAATCATCCTTGAAAATTGTCTCGGTTTACGACAATCTTCCTTGACAAAAAGTCTTATAATGCTCCTATCCTATTTTTTTGTTTCAGCGAGCGGACTTGCCGATCAGGACAAGGCTTTTAATGGTCAGAACGGCCAGAATGGAGAAAAGGATGATGGTGGCGAAGAGGTCATGAATCATCTCATGTCCGACATCCAGTCGGGCTTCGTCCAGCGTCGCCTACCCGATGGCGGTTTCAAGCAGCAATACTCCCCGATGGTCATGCGCAAGTTCAAGAAGTCCTTGGACAACACGGGGGGCGGCGATCCCGACCATCCCGACAGCAGCATCGGGCTCAACTCCCCGCGTTTGAGTCGCAAGAACCGGGGTGGCTCTTTCTCCGGACCCTCCCTGCAAGACCTCAATGGAGAGGGCGGCTCGCTAAATTCGCCCAGTGTTAACCGAAGACGAAGATCAAGGATTCCTTCCGAGGAGGACGATCAGCTGATCAACTTCCTGGTGACCGGCAAAGCTGATGACTCCTCGGTCAAGCGCAACCTCTCCGTTGGCAATTTGGTGGCCGAGTCGCAGCAGAATTACGGCAGCCTCGATCGCGGCCTCATGCGGAGGTCGCGAGGCCGTCGACGTCCGGAGATGCTCAACATTGACAACGACCGCGACCGCTCGGCTCCTCTCGTTCAAACGACCAAGCCAGAGCAGCCACAGAAACAAGAGCCACCCCCGGTGGCCGACAAGTCGGGCAAGTTCAAGAACAGGATCGAGTCTTGGCTCAAGGATGCCCAGGACGACGCCGACAAGGCAGAGCAATACCTGGACAAGAAGAGGGAGAAGAAGGGGGAAAAGAGTGCCGTTGGCCAAAAGAAATCCCTCACCAATCCTGACCAGGTCGATGTTCTCAGCGCTATGGACGCTGTCGAGGACGCTTCCGGCAAAAGAGAGGCTGCCAACCCGAGAAAGAAAACGCCGCCAGGTTCCGACGATCGAAAGAAATTGATCCGGGAGCTTGGACGCAAACCATCTCAAGAGAAGGTGTCACTCTATGTGAGAAAACCAAGCGTCACCGAGCAGGACAAGGCTGGCAACAAGGATGGAACAACAGAATCGGCCAAGAAGTTTATCGACTCCATGACCAGAAGATCCATGGAGGTTCCTGCAGACTTCTTGAACACGATTGAGGAGGAACGGAACAAGTCCCCTGTAGAGGCCAAGGACAAACAGACACCTGGCCAGCAGTTGGCCAAGAAGTATCCCTTCAACCGGACCAACACCCCGAACAGCCTCCGCGAGCATTTGAAGGAGACGCTGACCAAGAATCTCGGCGGGAGTGCCAACGACATTGCCGAGACGATTGAGCACTTCAAGAACGACGAGATCCTCGACACTTTCAACATTGACAGTGAAAACATCGAGACGCCCCCAGCACAGCGTCGGGGTGTCAGGCAGAGGAGCCTGAGGCCGAGCCCGGCCTCGATGTTGTCTGCCGAGGCCGGCATCTCCGAGGCTGGCAAAGACGAGGACACGATGTCGGTGACCTCGGAAACGAGCGGCAAGCGGAGGAACAAGTTCCGCAATGTCGGTGGCGATGGCAAACCGCTCGGCGATCGCGAGATCATGCTGAAGAAACAGCAGCAGCGCTCGATGGAGGAGGCCGAGGCTGAGGCCGCCAAGAGAGAGCTGGAGGACGAGCTGGGCTCCGGCCTCTTCGATCGATTCTCGGCCGCCAGGAAAACGCTGACAAGAGGATCCGTTCGCAAGAAACGAGAGGACGGCGATGGCGACACGAAGAGCTTAAACGAGGTCGCTCTCAACGAGCAGAAGAAGAGCTCCGGCGATTGGCGGTCACGTCTGGCCTCGAAGTTCAAGAAGTCCAGCATTGACCATTATGATTTGAACGTCGGAGGCGATAATGAGGAGGGAACCCCCAGCCTCAATTCCTACCGGAAGACCTCGGATGAGTTTAACAATGTGCCTCCGGAGACTCCAATGACGGAGCCGACCAGAAGAAGGACGTTAAATCCAACGACGGTCTCGACCGCGAGGCCGTCGAATGCCATTGATCGAAGAGGCGATCGGGCACGTAGCGTTGCCACCGAGGTTAACAACAAGCCCATCGTGCACAGGAGGAAGACGTCGTATGGCGGAGACTACGACTCCGAACTCGTCGACGGCAAGTATGTCACCTCCGTTCCGATTGTCGACGACAAGGACGATGGCAACATCCGGCCGGTGCATCGGGCTCCACCCCGAGGCCTCCGCGACCTCAAAGCCGCTCCGTCGACCTCGGCAAGGGACTCCCTTATGGAGAGGCTGTCGCGTTCGACCTCGGTGAGCAACGACCGACGTCCGGCCTCGCAATCTAACAATGTCTTTGATCGGCTCACGACGTCGACGAGTAATGGTGGCAGTCGGTCGAATCTATCCGGAGGTGGCTCGAATAGTAACAGTCCAGCGCGAAGGGCCACCATGGCCAATGGCAGTACAACGTCATATTCGAGGCCGTCGAGGCCCACCGAGGCTCCTCCGGCGGAGAAGCGAGGAACCTTCACCAAGATCAAGGACATGACCAAGAATCTCAGGAGGAGCAGTCGGGAAGAGGAGGAAGGAGAGGACCAGAATGGCGACGACTATGTGGCGCCCCGGAACAGCCTCACACTCTTCAACGACGCCAATCGTAAACCGATGACGAGCTTGAACAAGATGGACAGCCCTAGCAGGAACAGCATCAACTCCAGCACCAGATCCTTGCACAAGGACTCGCCCAAGACAACCCGACGGTCCACCACTTCTACTTTAGGTAAACAAACTCGATCTTGTTCAAGCATTGCAAGTCAAAGTACACAATTTTACTTCCGGTTGTTTTACGGAAACGGATCTTTTCAGGCGTTGGTTTCATTTCCAGAAAGCTTTCACTACCTTTTTGAAGTGAACGTTCACGTGTCAGGATGCATGCAAGTACAAAAGTACAACCAAAACTTTGTGACCTTGTTGTGTTCCCATTACATAAATTGCTTTTGTAAATATCGCATCTCTGCAGTAGTCCTCAGCCAAGGGAATGAGGAAAAATGTCGCTAATTTTTGTCATTGTTTTTTTTTTCAGAACCGAGATCAAACTCCAGTCGAATCACCCCATCAAGACACATCGGTTCAAGCAACACCAACTTGCGCAGTTCAAAGGAAAATCTCAGCAACTCGAGCTCTTCCGTTTCCAACAGGTAAAATCGAAGAATTTTTCTGTGGAATCAGAAATGTTTAGTCAGTTTTTTTTCCTTGTCCTTACAGCCAACAAGATCTTTCGAGAAGCAATGGAATCAAACCGACCACATCCAATCCCAATATCATGTCGACCTCGAGCGCCCCGAGGTCGAGTCCGATGAGGATAACTTCTACAGCAACCCTGACACCATCAAGCCCGTCCAAAGCAAGAAGGACGACGCCCAGCTCGAACCTCAGCTTCATGAAGCCGACAACCTCGTCGGCAAAGAAGTTGTCCAACAACGTCACGGCCTCGATGTCCTCGACGGCGACAGGACCTCGAAAAACTACAGCCACAACCACACGTCTAACTACTTCGAGGCCGTCCCGCCGGTGATGAGAACATAAATATCTATCTGCAACAAAAATATGCATGCCGTCCAACCATACCATATTTTAATGAAACGCTCACAAAAATCACTTTAAAACATCTATGCAAGAAAAACTCTACACATTTGTGCCATCCCGATTTTCGAAGCACGGAGAAAATCGGCTCCTCCATAAGTAAAATATCTACATCCGATCACGTTATATCTGTGATAATTGAAACCCCCCAATTGATTTACACAAAAAATGTCAAGAAATCGTACTAATAAACTATTCTGTTCCTTATTCTTAAAACACCTTTTATTTGTCCTTTTGTTAATGCCTAAGACAAAAATGTGATTTTATTGTATTTTATGAGCTCCAATGGTAATTCGCAAAACATTCTTGATAACAGTCGTTCCTTCCAAAAACCTGACCTTTCGTTCATTACAATTGCTTAAAAGTTTTGAGGTGACATGGTTGTAATTGGCCACGCTACTTTAAAATTAGGCTAGTATCAATTAAAGTTCATCCTTCTTTGTCTCCGAGGTCTCCTCGTCCTCATTGGTGGCGACATCAGCCTCGAAGTTCTCAGCAGTGAAGCTCTCAATCTCCTCATCGTCATCCACAGCCTGTCCAGTCTTCTCCTCTTCTGTCAAGAAGATACTGGAGTGCCTGTTGATCCAGTCCTTGACTGACTTGTACGACCTGTCACCCTGGTACTGGATGGGATCAAACTTCTCGTAAGCGCTCAAGAAGAAGATCGAAGGATAGCCCTTCAGCTGAGGGAACATGTATGGTACATCATTTGCCTCAGCATTCATTTTGCCAAAGACAATGTTCTCATTGTTGGCAGACATCTTCTTGGCAATCTTCTTGAACACAGAGTCAAACTCCTTGCAGTGGCCGCACCAGGGAGCATGGAAAAAGACAACAGCATCCTTCTTGACCTTGTGGATTTCCTCATCATAGTTGTTGGCCACCAGCTTAAGGACAATACCTTCTTGCTTCTTGGGGACTGGGAGTGATTTCATGTAGGGCATCTGCTTGCCAGTCCTCAGCTCTTCAATAAATTCAGCAAGGTTGTCAGCCTCAAACTCATCATCAGGAATCTTCATGCGGAATTTCTGTTTCTCTGAGAAGCAGGCAACATTGACATCAGCACCAGAATCCTCAAAGCCAAGCTTCTTGATCTCTTCTTCATATTCATCCTCATTGCAGATGGCAAACTTAAGATTGGATCCAACAAAGCTCTTGGCCACCTCAACAACCTTGTTCCTGATATATTGGGTCTCCTTGACATACTGGTGGTCATAGTTGACATCATAGTAGATGGTGATCAAGGGTCGCTCGGTGTACTTAAACTCATTTCGCTTTGTCCTCTGGCCAACCAGGGGAACAGAGTTACGTCTGATGAAGCTAATGATCTCCTTGTAGGTGGCAGACTTCTTTGTCAAGGTGTATGTCTTGTTTTCATAAGGACTCCAGAAGATCTCGGGCATGAAGACAGCAACAGTCTCCAGGTCAACCTTGAAGGACTTGGCAATGCTCTCATCAAAGGTGTGCATGAACTTGAAGGTTCCTCTCATCTCATTAGCAGCCACCAAGTACTCATCATAGAGATCAGACTTGCCATTGAAGAAACCAACAATGGACACCTCAGTCCGGTCAAAGTTGTTGGTAAGACCAAGGATGTGGTTCTTCTCTTCAGATGGTGGTTTGGCTTGTTCCTTCATGAATTCAATGATGTTGGCCTTCTCCCTGGGACCATTGTACTCATAAACACGACCCTTCCTGAACATCTTGAACATTGGCCAGCCTCCAATGCCATACTGGTCAGCCAGTTCCTTCTCCCGGGTTCCATCCACCTTGGTCAATGGGATTCCCCAATCCTTGAGCTCTTGAGCAGCACCCTTGTATTCTATTGGAAATACATTTGATGATTCATTGATGAATTACGAAAAGACTTCTTTTGTTTTAAGGTCTTACCTGGCATCACTTGCTTGCAATGCTTGCACCAAGGTGCATACCACATGACAAGGGACAACTTCTCATTCTTGACAAACTTGGTGAAGTTGTCAGCTGTGAGAGTAACAACTGCACTTGGGGGCGGTTGCCAGTTGGGGTCGTTCAGCTTTTGCATGTACCCAATGATGCCTTCAGAAGTCCTCTCTCCGGAGTAGTCCTCCAGCTTCTCACCCTTCTTGAAAACGGTGAGGGTGGGGAATCCCTGAATCATGTGCTCCTTTGCCAGCTCGGACTCTTTGGTGGCATCAACCTTGACCAAGTAAATGCCATCCTTGGCGAGGACCTCAGCTGCCTTTTTGTACTCTGAAATATAGAAACTTGTAACAACAAATCCAACAGATGGTCGAAAAATGGTGTTTTTACCAGGCTCAAGCTTTTTGCAATGGCCGCACCACGGGGCGTAAAATTCAACCATGACCAAATCCTTGGGTTGGACGAAGTAGGCAAAGGTGTCCCTGTTCAAAACGGTCACGCCATCATGGTCGACAATGTGATAGTTGCCTTTGGGGGTCTCGGCGGGGTTGACATCACTCTCCAGCTCTCCATCATTGGCCTTGAACGAAGGATCAGAAGGTCCGTCCTCTTCACTGGCAAAGACCAAGCCAAGAAGCCCGAAGGCCACAAGGCACTTTGACAACCACATAATCTTGATCCAAATGTCTAAGCTAAGCGATGTAACACAATTAGATATGAAGCTTAAACTTTAAAAATCAAAAGAACGAAGCTTTGCCAAGCTTGATTCCTACCGCGAGAAGGAAGTTAACTTAGTGACGTTGACGAGAAAATGTGCTGACTACAGTCAGGTCTCCCGCTCCGGCTTGGATACAATTGTACCACATGGACCAATAGAAAAACGACAAATCCATTGGTAGACCGGCACCCTCCATACATACACACTACAATAAACAATACAGGTTTCTCCTCTTAACGTACATATAAAATTGCATCGGTAACCTAGCAACATGTAAAAATCCAATGAAAGTTGTTACAGTGCACTTTTTGACTTTTAAGATGCACCAATATAACTTTGTAGCGCAACAATGTCCGCCATCAGCACGCAACCTTCCTTTACCTGCGTAGCGATGCATCTGCGTAGCTTTTCGAAATCAATCATTTTCTTTATTTGAATATTTTTACGGGATAATTTTAATGTTTCTTCTTTAAAACAATAAATCCCTCAAAACACCTGTGTGCCAAAGAAAGCAATTGCATAAAGCAAGCAAAACAAGGGTCCCAGAAAAAAACCAGACGCTTGGGTTATTATCATTTTCTCCTCCTCTTTGGTGCTGCTGAATGCAATTGCGATGGTGGTGGTGTTATTTCATACACAATTATGGCTATTACATTACACACATT
>JAAUYL010027722.1_pt1 | contig 11942 bp, 10 predicted proteins | sample 7278011 | NCBI WGS metagenome assembly JAAUYL01 (sample SAMN14350225, study PRJNA611818) | marine sediment metagenome | isolation source: surface marine sediment (1.8m) | place: French Polynesia: Moorea | collected 2018-08 | reverse complement strand
TGGCATTCAATCTAAGGTCGAGTCTCGTGGTGGCCATTTCATTTAGCAATGCTTTTTATCACTCAAATCAAAGAAGAAGAAGGGTTCTTGCAAAGTTCAAAGCCACCATGGTGATTTTTGGTGGTCAGAAGATGACTCGTGTGTGACTGAAACAAGTCATCCAGCAAGTTTCACAGGAAAATGGCGATCAATTTTGGACTTGTACAGTCGTGTCAAAATCAAGTCTGAACTTGCCTGACTCTTTTTGCCCGGAGATTTGGTTGTAATAAATATGCACCGAGTCATTTCTGCGAAACAATTCTCGTTGCCTAAAACGCAAAGATCTTGGAAACAACAGTCCAAGATATTCCTTAATTTGATTGGATCTCATTACAGGTTGACCAATAAGAATCGAGCAAAATGTGGGCCCTACCAGAGGAGATATGAAAAATGAGTCAGTAGAAGGAAAAGGGCATTTCGGTTTTGACACACAACAAAAACTGCTTGGTCACACAGATTAGAACTTCAAAACTTTTTTTTGCCACGGCTGTAATAACTTCTTCGTTTTTAATCCCCTTCGTTCTCGCTACTTACCTTGACGTTTTTGTCTGCTTTTAGCTGGAGTAAAGGAAAAATGTTACAGAATAATAATTTTTGCATACGAATGGACTGAGAAAAATCGTGAAAACATCCCCTCACTCCGTGGGGAGTCCCTCTATTCTTATGTAAAGTTGATGTGACGCTACCTGGAATTTTCATTAATACCAAATTAGCAGGTATGCCTCACAAAGGAAAGACTTTTTGAAGGAGAAAACTAGGTGTTGACTTGATAGTGAATGAAGTAATCTGATATTTTTACGCTGACTCACTCCCAGATGATCATTTTGGGCTTTTCGAAATTAAAACAGCAGCCCTATTAGTTGGTTATAGTGATCCGAGAAATTTTCTCATCTAGAAGAAAATGAGTTTTCTGGTACGGTTCGATTTTGCCTCCACTTCGTCTTGTTCAAGAAAAATTTTAGCTTTCTAGAAAATGAGAAAATTTTGGGCTGGCCAAGAACTTATTGTGCAAACTTGTTCTCAATGATTTCCCCACCTCAAACCCCAGGTATGCTACACAATATCCCAGGTTTTGTATTGGCGGTGAACCTCATCTAGCTTCATAAATAAGAGGATGAGTCTTGTAGATAGTTGTACTCAGAATCATTTCACATTCTTGAGGTAAAACTCTTTTGTAGAGAATCGAACTTAAACACTCCGCAAAAATGGGTGTCCAGCATAGGATAGTCATAACCACATAGGGTGAGGTCAAATCTCTGAAACACATAAATCTGCTAACCTTTTCTCTTTGTGATATCAAATATTTTGCTTGCAATTACACAAAAAACACCATTGAACATCAAGCATTACCAATTGTAACTGACCTTTACTTGAAAAGAATTCATCTATGCAAAATCGGTGCCATGAGCTGTTGTTTCGAATCATACCACACGCCAACGACTTCAAGACGTATCTCCCCATTGCAATTTTCATAAGTGCATCAAAGTGAGAATGAAATATCCAAAAATCGGATATATGACTTATGCGGAGATCATCTGAATGATTTCAAATCATGAAAACTCGATTTGAAATCAGATTTTTATGATTTCACTCAATAACTTTTATTAAGTGAGACCTACTTCAAATCGAGTTTTCATGATTTGAAATCATTCAGATGATCTCCGCATAAGAGACGGACCCCCTGCCTGAGTTGATTATCTTTTATGGAGACCGATGTGGATGTGATCCTGACCTCTGACACTATACCATAATGACACCATTAGCGCGCAGATTATTCGTGTTTCTTCTTCTAATTTCTAATAATTTCCCAGAAAAAGGCGTCTCTCCAATTCGGAATACTGCACGAGACTCGCTCGAGAAACGTCGAAGGCTCGAAAATGATGATGATGTTGGACCTGCCAATTTTGTTCCTGAGGTGCAAAAAAATGGGGCTGGACGAGTAAAATTGATCAGGAACCCTTTTTTTCCATCAAGGTGGAGCCACTTTGGGTCGATTTTGGGGTAGGGATAGGCAAAAGTTCTTTAATGTAACTTGAGAGCATTAGGACAGGCGTGGCTATTGTCTTTTCACTCACAAGAAACCCAAATAAAAAGGCAATTAAGTCCTCTTTTTGTTTACGTGTTTTTGCTTAAAGGGGTTTTTAAAAGCAGACAACAAATGATACTTTTTTGCGCCCATTTGCCTGAAAAATGTATGCGTAAACCCATTCAAGGCTAGCCCCTTGACCTCCAGCTCTACAATTCAAAAGAAACAATTGTCCCTTTGTCAGAATTAATTAATTAAAGTATTTATAAATAGTCAGCAGTCTCAATAAATTAAAGTAACCGGAGCTAAGCGTTTTATGGCTGGAATTTCCGTTGCATTATTGTGCAAATGCATTTAATTTCAGTTAAAAATACTAGTATATTTAAGGATGTTCCACAGAACCCATAAAATTGCGCTTCTCTGGCCTTGTTTTCGAACATCGAAAAGTGTCTAAACATTGCGTGACGTTTTTTTGAAAGATGCTTTGTCCACTTTCACGAAAAAATGCGTTTTTGAATCATGATGCATCGGCGGAGGTCGACCGCTCCCAAGAAGGGAAGTGCAAGGTTTCGAGATGAGCCTCCTAGCTAGCGGTCATTTTTCCGACAATCTGGGTCACAATCCTCTTCAATTCCCGGGGTCAAATATGTAGGTTAGCCCCTACCCTCCAAGCGGGCATGTCAAAAGATAACCAACCGCATGTGAAAAACGGAGAACGAGAAGACACGACTGATGAGCAAGGCCTGCAGCAAAATTGGAGTCCAAACGCTAAAGTAAAGCAAGCAAGATTCTCTATGAATCTTGTATGCCTATGTACTCGATCAGTTTACCCAATAACCATCCATTTTCTGGGAGGGACAGAGCGGGTTTTTGACCTGAAATGCAAAGATTTTCATTCTAGTGACTTCAACGAGAGGTTCAAAGAACAAACGGGATTGTATTGCGTAACATGGGTGTGGTAATTGGAGTTTTTTAACCGGAAATACCAAAACAATGCCGTGCTCAAGCTGAGGATTTCTTGTCTGGAATAAATACATATTTTCATGAACAAAATCATCAATCATTGGAGAGGAGGCCGAGAGGCTAATGACATGACAAGACCACAAAGTCTCCCTTGTCGATGATCGTTTCAAATGAGTCCTTTTCAGTCTCATTACGGAGTGAATGAGCTTACATTTGTCACCTGACCCTAGTGTCATTTTTTGCTCCCCATCCATTTGCCTAAAGGTTTCTTCCTAGTATTTTTTACTCCTTTTAACTCACGGATGCTGTTAAAAACAACAGGAATTTTAGGCAGTAGGAAGGCCTATAAAATGTACCCCCTTCTCGAAATGGCTTCTTTTCAGCCGAGGCAATTTAAAGTAGAGAAGTAGGTTTTCACTTGCTTGTTGGTTTTTAATGTCATTTTACCTAGCGGGGAGCTGCAATAAATGGGCTGGGTAACGAAACTTCTCAGGTTCCAAATAAATAGACAAGAGGCTGGCATTGCTTAAAGTTAACCAGCAAAAGTGGGACCAGATGAGCATTACACTCTCCCCTTTAACAGCCAAATCCTTTGCTTTATAGCCACAAGTGAAACCAGTCCTGTTGACAGTTGACACATAGGGCTCTTGGAAATGTGGGGAATGCTTGTTTAAGATTCAGGGCTTGGTTTCTTAGTCTTGTATACCACCACACCTAGAATGTAGTCTCTCATGGAATGGTACTATAATTTTTTCATGTCCAGACAAAACCGAGCCAGATCCTTTAAAGGCAAGAGAAGGACACCCCAAATGTAGATCAATTTGTCTCTGGCGAAAATCGGGTAAACTGGATACATTTTTGTGCGTCTACCCAGTTTACAATTGCATTGTTTTTCTTGCTGAATGTTTGTGCTGCCCTGTCTTATATTTTGGTATTGGACAAAGCAGCATTATTTTATTGTGTAGGACGACGAGTTTTTCACAGAGATTACGATCAGGAATCTTGTTTCAAAATGGGGGTAAAATTGATGTCTGACATGGAGACGATTTTATGAGCTAGCCTCTATTGTTATTTAGGACAAGCCTATTAATAAATATCGTCCAAAAGGTGACAGAGATATGAAAAATTGAGGTAATTTTAAGCTTAAACTTGATTTTGAGGTGGTTTCTAGGTTGGTAGGTAAGGAGATTTAAATGAAAATTTCCCGCTGGTTTCTAAAGCACCCTTTCTTTAGGTAGGATAAAAATGGACTTCTTTAGCCATTCGTCACCATTACGCCGGTCAACAGCGGGTGGCAGCCTAATATTTAGGGGAAATAAGGAACTGCGGAAGCGTATTGCAAGTTTGGCAATTGTGTGCATCTTTGCATTCTTTGTTTTAGCAAATTGCAAAGGAAATCTGGTAGTATCATAAACTCTGCTGCACTTCAGTTCCCAACTTTTTTCCTTATAGCTATCTTCCATGCTTCTATTTTTAAGTGGCAGTGACGGTGGCCGATAAGCATCGCCTAATTTTGGGGTAATAACATATACCCGAGCCCTACCTTACCTCCCACCACAAAAATCAATGTGAACCAGAGCTAGAGGCGGTTCCCGGACAATTCCCTCCTCCCCATGATACCCTACAGGATGGGGGGATGTTTTGTCGTATCACACCGTATATCATAGTATTGATTCTTGCGCACACGTACTCTGCAATTACGGTGGTCTAATTGTCCTGTGTAGGTTCTCCCCCATAAATTCTGGGGTAAAGTAGCGATTTTGTACAATCCAAAAGTCTGGAGGTGATGGATGATCAAGGCATATTCGAGGTCAATATCTCCTGAGCTTCATCATTATTATTTTCATGAGACTCCGGGACGGCAGGAGCATCCATTTTCTGGAGAAAGCTGATGTACTTCTTTTTGGACATTCTGGGAATCAATTTAAAAAACTTCCATCTCTCTACTTGAATTGGAAATTCAAACAAGGTCATGATGTCGGGCTGAGGTAAAATTCAATTTTATCAAGCGTATTGTTCATGCGGAGCACAGATTAGGCTGTCCGATTTGACACCTTTTTCACTTTTTTCCCATTCCCCATCTCGTGGCACCCCCGAATTTATTTCCTTTACTCAACTGAAGACACATCTTTGTTCTCTTTTTTATATTTGGGGACCCTCTCCATCTACTAAAATCCATCGACCCAACCTTCTTTGCGGTAATCGGCATTGGCATAAATCCGTCCATCCGCTCCTCGACGGATCGAGTTAACCGCAGCGGAATTGCCCCACAAAGTCACGTTGTGCCCTCTCTCGGCCAAGCCATTCAATGTTTCCTGTCAAAATATTGCCTTTAATTGGACATAGCCATGCAATTTCTTACTTATACCATTGAGAGTCCCTTGTTGTACATCAAGTTCATAGGCGCCAACTGGTGGTGGATCCTGACAGCATCTGTAGCTTCTTTTATGTCTTCTCCAAGCCAAAGGTTTCTCAGCGCAACCTATATAAGTGTTTATAGCTGAGGTTACAGTTGGTTATCAAAGTTTTCTATTGCATACCAAAGCCGTTTGTGTGGTAATCTTGGTTCCTCCAGAAGCACCAGAAACCATGACTACATCACCAGTGGCATCATCTATGATGAGACTGGGAACTGTAGATGAGAACGGTCTCTTTCGGGGACGGATGAAATTGCTAGGTGAAGGTGGGACGCCAAAGCTGTTTGTGATGTTAGGCGAACTAAAGTCGTCCATTTCATTGTTGAAAATCACGCCTGTTCTTGGTGACATTACAACTGCTCCAAAACTTTCAAATGAAATTGAATTTTCATGAAAAAGTTTAGAAAATGTAGTTGATGTGTGTACCTTCTGTTGATGGTGCTGGTGCAAGCCACAGCATCTCCATTTGGTGCAAGAACACTCAGGTGAGAAGTTCCATGATCTTCAGGGATTGAAAAGTCTGCTCCATAGTATGTGGCATTGTTTACAGTGAAGGTGTCATTGATGCTGAGGTAGGTCTTCATGGCAAAATCTTCGGACGTCAACTCTTGGGTCAAGTTAAAGACTGCATCGGCAATGTCAGAATCAAAGGGGTCTCCAAGATTGCTTCTGTGACCAAAAGCCCATTTAAACGCCTCAGTGATTCTGTGTAGGAGCAAAGCCTCATCATTGAGATCATCTTCAGTGAAGTCATAGTGGTCCAAGACATTCATAACATAAGCTATCAAGGCTCCAGAGCCTGGTGGTGGTGTCGAGTACAAAGACAGGCCTTGCTTTAGTGATACTTTCACAGGAGGGTCCCAAGTAGTCCTGTGGATATAGCATTGATGGATCAAAGCATCTTATTTTGTAAAGTTGGTAAACTTACTCATATTGAAAAAAGTCTTCTCGGGTCAGGATGGCTCCAACGGATGCCAGATCTTCCAGCATCAGGTCCAATGTTTCTCCTCCATAGAACTCCTCTTGCCCACCAATGGCAATCTTCTCCAGAGTCTTGGCCAGATTGGGCCAGGTAAACACATCATCATAAAACCATGGCATATTGGTTTCAGGATTGATAAAGATCTCACTCATTCCAGGATCCTTGATGATGTAAGAGTATTTCCCAAGCAAGTCACCGCCAACTGTCTTTGTGATGGGAATGCCAAAGTTGCAAAGATCAATTGACGGTTGAATGAGACTTGCCCAAGTGATTTCTGGATTACCATATCTTTCTTTTGCCTCCCACAGACCTTTCAGTTGTCCAGGTGTGGCAATTGCCAGTCCACCTGAAAAGTTGGGGTTTTTGATGACTATTGATGTAAATAATTGAGTTTGAAGTAATTGATACTGACCAAACAGTGGAAGGTTTGGATCATCTCCGAACATGTCTTCAGTTGCTGCTAGTGGAGCACGTTCCCTGGCTGTCAAAGTGACAACCTCCCCAGTCTCTTTTATATAGATTGTCATGAAGAGCCCGCCGCCCAAACCCATACTTGATGATTGAACGACTCCATTGCAAAACAGGGCTGCCACGGCTGCATCCACAGCAGTTCCACCCCTCTCCAGAACATCTCTGATCAAAAAATACTATTGTGTAATAGACATTTGTAAGCTGAATGTGTTTTGAATTTATCCTTACTTGCCAATGGTTGCACAGGGTTTGGAATCTACTGATACAGCAGCTTGGGTATAATTGCCCAGCTCCCCAAAGCAGAAAATAGACGGGACAACAAAAACTAGCACACAAATTAGCTGTTTCATTGTGGGTGATGTGAGAGTGACATGCGCTTTTCAGGATTACTGCTTAGCAGATAAGGATGTTATTGACCTTTAGCCAATCAATGTTAGCTCACAAGTTGCCTTGCAATCTCAACATTGCACAGTACAAATTGTAGCATTGCATTGACAGATACTGACAAATCATTTTTTTAATTCTTTAAAAACCATCGACCCATCCTTCTTTTCTGTAATCAGCATTGGCATAGATTCTTCCATCATCTCCTTTTCTAATGGACATCACAGCAGCATGAGCAGTTGAAATTGTCACATTGTGTCCCCTTTCTTCTAAGCTAGCAATCACATCCTGTAGTTTCAGCAGAAAGATTAGTGAAACGTTTGTCACTAACTTGTATTAAGTTAAAATACCTCTGACAATCCCTCATTGTATCTTAAATTCATTGGGGCTAGTTGATGATGGAATCTTGTTGAATCTGTAGCTTCTTTAATTCCTAATCCAAGCCACAAGTTTCTCAAGGCAACCTAAACAGACATTGGTTTATGTTCATATAAACATGCAAGGACCCATCTTGATACCAAGGCACTCTCAGTGGTGATCCTGGTGCCACCAGAAGCTCCAGTAATGAGCACGACATCTCCAGTCTCAGAATCTACTACCACGGTGGGACACATTGAGGACAGTGGTCTTTTGCCAGGACGTATGAAATTGTGGGGAGATGGAGGTACACCATAGATGTTTGTGATGTTAGGAGAGCTAAAATCGTCCATTTCATTGTTAAATATCACACCAGTGCGTGGTGACATGAACCCTGATCCAAACCTGAAATAAGTATGTTTTAGAGGACATTTTATTGAAACAAGACTGTTACAGTCAGAGGCATGCGCCTGTTACGGTTTGCGGCTACTTTAGTTAACTTAAGATCTCTGTTAAATCTGTCCCCTTTTCTCTTTCTAAAAATCTGCTGGATCCGTTAAAGTGTTACAGAAAAGCCTAATATGCGGGCATATTTCGGTGTCCTGACAAGGAGAGGTCCAATTTTGTGTTATGTCCTGATAAGGAGAGGTCAGTTTTTTTTACAAATCCGCTAATAACCGCTAGTTACCGTCGACGGATCCGGTACTTACCGCTACCATAAGATGCGCCTAACTAAGGTTGACAAACGTGCAAAGTTTCAGCCGGATCGGCCCAGCCGTTTTGAATATTTTTGCAAAAGTGTGGGAGGTGAGGTGGGGTGAGGTGAGGTGAGGTGAGGTGAGGAGCAAAAAAGTGATTCTTAAAGCATGCGCTTACGCAGTAAGCGCATGCCAATAAATACAATCTGACATACCCGGTATTGATTGTACTGGTTACTGAAACTGCGTCTCCATTTGGACCAAAGACTGACAGATGTGTCGTTCCATGATCTTCTGTCAGGGAAAAGTCAGCTCCATAGTAACTGGCATTATTAACTGTATAGCTGTCATTAATGCTAAGGTAAGTTTCCATGGCAAAATCTTCTGAAGTCAGTTTTTCCACCAGTTCGTTGACTTCTTGAGTTATATTTGCATCAAACGGGTCGCCAAGTCTGCTTCTCTGACCATATGCCCATTTGAAGGATTCAGTGATTCGATGAATGAGCAGAGCTTCATCATTGAGGTCATCCTCCGTCAAGTCATAGTTGTCCATGACATTGAGAATGAAACCATTGATAGCTCCAGATCCAGGAGGAGGAGTAGAGTAGGCATTCAAGCCATTTCTCAACTTCACCATTGTTGGAGCATCCCAAGATGTTCTGGAGATAATCAAAATATAAAGAATCAATATTCATGCCTTCAACCAAGAAACTTACTGATAAGTAAAGAAGTCATCTTCAGTTATAATGGCTCCATAGCTTTCAAGATCTTCAATCATAAGTTGAGCAGTTTCACCAGAGTAAAACTCTTTCACCCCACCAAAAGCAATCTTCTCCAAGGTTTCAGCCAGATTTGGCCATGTGAATGTGTCATTGTACTTCCAGACATCATCTGTTTCAGGATTGATGAAAATCTCCCTCATTCCGGGATCGTTCTTGATCCTCTCCTTGCTATATTCCAAGTCAGATGCAACGGCATCAGTGACAGGGATGCCATACTTGGCAAGATCGATGGAAGGTTGGATGAGACTTGCCCAAGTGACTTCAGGATTGCCATATCTGTCTTTGGCCTCCCAGAGACCCATCACTTGTCCAGGGACAGCGATGGACAAGGGACCTGTAAGATTGTCAATTGGTAAGAATATCGACACCTGGATAGAAAATAAAAAACCTCGTCTTGACAATGATGGATCATCAACAAACATGTCCTCAGAGGCTGCCAAAGGAGCTCTTTCTCGGGCAATCACAGAGACAACCTCTTGAGTTTCTCTCAAATATATGGTCATGAAGAGTCCACCTCCAATCCCCATGCTGGATGACTGGGTTAATCCGTCGCAGAACATGGCTGCCACAGCAGCATCAACTGCATTTCCGTTTCTTTCCATTACTTCTCTGTAAATGTGGGATGGTTACAATGCAATAAAACATTGAAACATGATGCTCATTACCTTCCAATAGAAGCACATTCTCTAGAGTCTGAGGACACTGCAGCCTTCGTGTAATTGCCAAGCTCGCCAAAAGCTTGAATCAAACAAGCCTGGGCCAAAATGATACTGATCAAAATCTTTGTAGTCATCCCTGTGTCAAGTTTAAGCCAAAAGTGATCTTGTTTCGGGAATATTTAAATACCAATTGTATTCCATGACCCACATCTATCTACTAGATATTTCGATATTTATTTGAGAGTACAACTTTGACATTGTTTGCTTGCTTATTTGCTCGTACCTTCTCACTGAAAACAAAATCAAGAATGTTCTCTCTGTTAAAAATGAAATATGGAACACTTTTGTCCCAAAAAGAGGCAGATAACTCAACACTTTACGAGTGCCAAATGGTCCACGTGTGAGCTGAATTACGGCCAAATTCTTAAAAGGGCTTTTTAAAACTACAAGTGTCGCCGTCGATAAGCCTTATCTCAATCCTTCTTCACTAAAAATAGCATCATTATATTGTAAGAAAAAATGCATTTTTGAGCCATGTTTACTTGAGGGAGGAACAAGAACATGGTATTAAAATGGCCAGCGGCGGATACAGGAAGGGCGTTGCGTTTGCGTTGCATTATATTTTGTTGCTTTGTCGCTCGTTGAAGTCACCGATTGAATTGTTACACCGCGCCCTTCTTCAATTCTTCCCCTCCTCCCTCCCCTCTTATTCTTGGGAGAATTATTTGATTGTGATCCCGAAGATGGTCACAACTAAAAGCTTATTCGTGTGCAGCAAAACATGAAATAACCGATGTGGACGTTTCTAGCGAGCCGCGCCCTAGTTTAAAGTAAAATAATTCCAGATTATTTGTGCCTACTAAAACTTCAAGCTGAGAGAAAACTAAAGAACTCTTTCGATTGATTGCCTTCAACGCTGCGTAGATCACGAAAACCGGGACCAACATCAACTGCACGACCTTTGGATAAAAAGTCCTGGCTTGAAGTCTATGACAAGCTAGCTTTGCTCGTCGTTTCCAGCAGAGTTTCTCTAATTTTCAATCATGGCGCCACTTCGGGGGGCCATCCCGTGCCCAAAATAAGTATACTTGGGTGAGTATAATAAGCCACTATGCCACTGATTGTCTATACGTTCGGCAATTCGCAGCTTGGTGCAACCAGGTAATTTGGCTTATGAAAGTCTTATTAATAGGGTACTAGCAATATTTTCACATGATTACATTAACTCTACTGATGCACTTACCACCTGGGTTTTGCTTGTCTGTTTGGAAATTACCATTAGGAATCCGCATTTGGGAGATTCAAATCAAGAAGCTGGCTGGCAATGGTGTTTTTTTAAAGTTTAATGAAACAAAGACTCCCTCCCCCCGTCTTTGACGTTGGCTACCTATTATAAATATTTGCAGCTTGGCTCGATCATTTGACTCTAGCTAACTCTACGACATGCTAATGCTCAGCTTCCCAGGTCCCTCTTATATCATGCACGCATTGTCTTCGTCCATTTGAAAAACTTTCATGACCTTACAAAGTACAGACCCTACCCTTCCAACTAGTTGGAAAATGCCTGTTATTTTCTCCTTTTGAGCTTCTGATTTCTCAGAATTCCCCCCGACTTTGCATCGTGGCAAGCAAAACCAAGTCTTGGAAAAGTGCTTGAGTCACAAAAAATAACTTTTTAGGGCGGGGGGAGAAGAGGGGCTTGGCAGTTCTCTCTTCTGATTTGAAGTAGCCTCTGCAGGGTGTTATTATACGTCATTATGCAATAGGAGTGAGTGAGTAAATTCAAAATCCTTCATGCCCTTCTCATTATTTTTTTCTTAACTCGATTTCGGCAGGAGGCACAGTGAATGCAAAATACTGGCCATGCCGGTGTTTCATCATACTTGAATGGCAGGGAGCAAACAAACAAATCAGAGAGGAGCTGCAAGGGTCCAATATATCACGAATGAATGTCTACTGTTCTAAACCTGAAGCATCCATCACACCCATTATTTCTCATCATTGGTAGAGCAAAAAAGGGTAACTAAATAATCTTGGTGTGTTGTTTGTGAACCAGATTTAACCAGGTTGTTGCCAAATATCTAATTAAAATCATCCTTCCTTTGAAAAGGTCATTGGGGCAGAATCCCCTCCTTTTATTTACTTATCTGACATCGCGTTTTTC
>JAAUYL010000320.1_pt1 | contig 11944 bp, 11 predicted proteins | sample 7278011 | NCBI WGS metagenome assembly JAAUYL01 (sample SAMN14350225, study PRJNA611818) | marine sediment metagenome | isolation source: surface marine sediment (1.8m) | place: French Polynesia: Moorea | collected 2018-08 | reverse complement strand
AGGCCCACCACTGGATAAACAAAAAGGGTTACCACAGTTGTGATTATGACTTGAGGGGAGCAGCAGAGAAGGAGGACCTGAAAAAAGTATAGGCATCTCAAACATGGAGCATACGAGCATTTTTCTGTTCTGGATTAGTAATACCTGCTGATAGAAGATCATTTGGTTGACAGCACGACCCTTCTTTCGGTTGAGAAACTTGAAAATGTTCCTTATGGAATACAGGGACAGGAGATAGACTAGAACACTGAAAGGAGCCAGTCCAATTGCTTCGTAGAAATCCAGAGTCGGAATGTATTTTTCAGTCTGAATGTGGTCCACTTTCCAATCTGTATGCCCTGAAATGTTACCTCTTACCATGATTGCCTTACTCCTACAGAACTGTTTGTCAAACTGAGCTGTTTCACAAATAGTATCGTATCATTCTCTGTAAACAATGCTTGTACTTATTTAATTGTTCAGAATTTGTTACGGTTAGTAAATCTACTTAACATGCCTAATAAACAGCTGCATAATGACCATGAGGGAGTACTTAGCTTAAGTATCCTCTAATAACTCATAAATATTGACTGACTTATGACTGATAATGTTTAACATATCTTATCCTAAAAGCCTGGAAAGCTCAGATACCTAATTGGTTTGAGTTGTACCTTAGCATAGCAAGGGTATTTATGTTTTGTTTATTGTTGTTTATAAGACTGGAAAAATGCTCTTTGCAGCGATTTCAAAACACCAACATCAGCCACACTTCTCAGGAAATCGCTGTCCCCAAGAAGATAGAATGCGTTGACCAAGTGCAAATGGAAATACAAGTAGAGCAGCCAAATACGATCGCGCAATTTGTTGACGTCTTCGTCCAGGTGGATTTTCAAATTGAAAACAATCATAAGGATGACCTCCAAAAACCATTGAAGAACATTCACAGCAAACATAATGCCATCTTCCCTTAAATATTAATAGCTTAAGTTTAAAAAAAATAGCTGCTAAACGAAATGAATTACCTTTGCCTCCTGGCAAATGCCTTCGGTGTGAGCAAACTCTTCACATCTCTTGTCGAAGATCTAGTAGACCTTATGATTTGAACAATGATGAAGATTTCAGTGACATTCAAGCTGGTCACAACAAAAGCAATGCCGGTCAACTCACAGAAAATCTTCGAGAAAGACCAGGCCTTTTTGTTACCACAAAGAGAAATGCCTTCCGGCATGAAAAAGCTACTTTCGTAATGACCAAGACACACCATCAGATCATGGCCATTGTTGTGTGCTAACTTATTAGTCCACCTAAGGCTGTAATAAGTCAGGAATGGAACAACAAACTGGAGTCCAATGATGACATTGGCAAGATCCTTAAACAAAACCAAGGTTATTTTTGCCATTTACTTTTTGTTCTGGGTTTACTTACTTGAGGAGTCCAGCCTCGCTTGTGCAACTTGTCAGAATGGATAACGCAAATATAGCGAAAGAGTGATAAGTAAAATGAGGAAGAGGTGCTCACATTGACACTGAACATTGCCATGAAATCAATGACGTAGCAACCAACTTCTCCTACAAAATTCACGACCGGGTAAAAGAATAAGCTTATCACTGTGGTATTAATGATGTTTGGGGAGCAGAATAGAAGAAGGATCTGAAAATAAATGGAGCTAATTCAAGTAGGATATATTGGAATTATAAACAAGGTGTACCTGTTGATAGAATATGATTCGATTGACTGCACGACCCTTCTTTCTGTTAAGAAACTTGAAGATGTTTTTCATCATGATCAAGGACAACACATAGACAAAAACACTGACTGGAGCAAGTCCCAATCCTTCCCAGAATTCCAGAGTTGGAATATATTTCTCTGTCCGAATGACAATCAATTGGAAATCGCTTAAATTCATGATCAAGCACCTGATCTACTGAAACCTCTTTTTGAAATAATTTATTTACGTAACTTGCTAATAATATTTCCACCCACCTGAAACAAAATTGGTTAAGTTTATTATTTGTTTTGTTAATCGTTGCTTTGACGACAAATGGAAATGCTAATATTTTTAAGCAACAAGGATCTTTTTGTTTTGTTTGTTGTTTGCCCGCCTATTAAAACCGGTGTGTTGTCAGTGTTGGCAAACGTACAAAAGAAATCAAATTGATAAAAGAGATGCCGCTCAAGCTTTTAAAGGAGCTGTAAAAAATCTGCTGCTCGCGGATGAAAATATATTGCCCTATGGTGGTGATGCTTCGATTTTTCGAGGTTTGGTGCCAAGACGACCTTAATATATTGGTCATTAAGTAAATAACCGCCATTTATTTCTAGAACGAGATAAAAAATGATTCAATAAGGTTTTTTAAAAAATACAAAACCATAATGATTTTCTAGCTTTTTAGTAAAGTAAGGAACCAACCATGCTTTTAAAAAGTGCAGTTCATTTAAGATAGCAAGATAGCGCACTGATAACTCTCCACCCTGGCTGTAAAATACTGCAACTCTAGAGTTTCTAGTTTTTCCGGTTATGTAGAGCTTTCTGTTATTTGCTTTTTCATGAAATTATTTTCCGGAAAAATAATTTAACAGTAAAAAATCGTGAAAACACCACTTACAATCCAAACAAGGAACCCCAAAAAGAGGAGGTTTTTTGAAAGGGGGATGTTGCTTGAGATATACAGCTACTTTAACCAAGCTCTCTCTCTAACGAGCTCCCAGGATCTAAAACTGGCTTTGCCAACACGTGTTGTTCTTGTCAGATTCCCCCATAGCATGCATGGTTATCAGTCTTGTGATGTATATTTACCATTTTCCCTTTTAAAAATCAGCTCTTTTAGGCTTATCTCGCTAGCACACCACCACAAAATGCTCTTTTTAAAACGAAGGTGCTCAGTGGATCAATTTTGTATTCAGAATATTCAAAGAGCTAGGGTCAGAAAACCTATCTGAGAAATGATGGTCTCTCAAAAGAAGCCCAACAATTATCCATTTAAAGCCAAAAATGGTGGGGCTTTTAAAAATATATCTTGAAGTGCAGAGGCTCTCTGGTAACGATTTAACATCATCAATAACGATCAGGAGAGGCAGAAAAATCGCCTCGAGCTTTGAAAAGCACTGTGCTCTTTTTTTCTAAAGGGTATAATTCCCTGGTTTTAAAAGATTTTAATTTCTTTTTCTCCAAGCAACCATGTCGAATTTAGGAGCCTTTAAGCTATAAAAAGGTTGCTGGCAAGAGGATGGATATGCTGCTACAAAGATAATTTAGAAATAATCCCCGGTTATAATGCTTTATAAAGAGCATTTTTCAGGCTTTGTTGTGTAAAAGCGTGCCACACAAGTAGCGGAGAGAAAATATGGGCCGACTTTGGACGTCTATTTGCAGCTGATTCATCATGCTTAAAGTCTCGAGCGGAGCTAGAGAGACCAAATACCAGATAACACACGTTCCAGAGAAAAGTTGCAGACGCCTAGATTTGATTTCGGGCTGCTTTTTGCCTTTAAGGAGCTCTTTTGGCACGGGTTAAGGCTCCCGAGTGGAGCGAGACAGAACGACATGACTTTTTTACAGCCGTTTTTCAACTGCAACCACGCAGCCTCTTATGGCTTGTGATTAATGGTACCTGAATCATTGCCAAAAAGTGTGTACACAAGTGGAGTAAAAAACTGCATCGGCGCTACCAGACTGGCTTTACGAGACCAGTAAGACTTGATAAGTGGCACTTTTCCATCTTGATGTGGCTCCTTCATGAGGGACATGTCTGGCAACTCTGGCAAGATTGGAGATTTTTGGTAGTCTTAAACGATGTCAACGCCAGTCACGATTTGGGCAGATGAACAGGGTGACTCAGCAAAAAGCACGTGATTACGGGCATGTAAAAAACTCTTCGGTTTACAGGGTGTTTCATAGAAATTGCTAGATTTGAAGTCTTCTAAACCTCAGCAGCCGAATTTATTTAGGCAACACAAGAGGTAAGATCCTATCAGTGTATTGTTAGGTTAATGACGAGGAAAGAAAACTCAGCCAATTTGGGCGAGAAAATGCAAATTGATTTTTTAAAGAAAATATATGATTTTTTTCCTTTTTTTGTGTTCTGAAAACAGTTGCTTTTCATTTTGACAGTGAATGGCTGCCAAGAGATTTTAATTACTCAACTAAAACAACAATTAACACATATTTTTCATCCCCTCGAGCTGGAGCACAAAAAACTGGGAAACTGGAAGGGAAAATGTTTCGAAACTTACGAGACATCTGATTGCCAACAAAAACAACACTTTACTGGCATTTTGACAGTTTTATCTATGCACAATGGAATTCATAAAGTCTTCAAGCTGTAGCTGTTGTTTTAATGTCTTTATATCTGGCATAATTAGGAGCATTCAGCAGCATATGGTGTCACTAAAATGAAAACACTAGTCCACAATTCTTTGGCAACACCCTGCACAAATGAGCTAAATGTATTTTCTTATTATTTTTCTCAAAATTGTGTCTACACAGTGGCCATCATTAATCATTTTCACCCGCGAGCACCAAGGTTCCAATTTTTAAGCAAAACTATATAACCACATTATTTGACCTGTTTCTGGCGCTTGTTTTACAGACAAAATGGATACTTTCCCTAATGATTTTCGCCATCATACATGACCCCAAATACTCCCCATGCAAAGTTGGAGAGGGAGAGAAAAAATATTGGAAAAAATCTGCCGTAGCTCCTTCTGTTTCCAATTTTACGCATGCCCGATAACTATTCCAATAATGATTTGGGCTAAAATAAATGGCATATTTTTTCCCAAGTTTTTTGTGGAAAAATTCGGTAGTTATCTCTAGACCCTGACGATCTTGAGCTTGTGTCAATTTGTCTGTAGGTTGAGTGCTTGAGTTGCTTTGAAAATGATATTTCCTTTTTTCTGTGTTTGGTGATTAATGAACTCCCAATATTTTGTGGAAAAAAGTGGCTTCCCATGTTCGATTTCTTTTCTAGTTCTTTCTTTGTGACACAATTTTTCCACAAGGGGATGACAAAAAGTGACACTATCAGATGCAGCTCCCGATGCACCACTAAATCAAAGCGAATAAAAAGCACTTATCAAAACAGGGGTACTGCTAATCTTAGTGATGGAACAAGCCGAGAATTTTCAAACTCAAACAAGCTCAAGCTCGAGACTTTCAAACTCAAATCAAGCCAAGCTTTTTGCTTGATGACTTTTTTCAAACTCAAGCTGACAACTATCAAACTCAAGCTCATTTCAAGCTTTTTTAAAGACCATAAACAGAAATTTTCCATGTGGGTAAAAAAAGAAGAATTTATCAGGTTTTGCCAATCTTGCCGGAAAAAACGGGCGAATTGAAGAAACTGAAGATGTTGAAGAAATTTTGATAATTTTTGGACATTTTTGAATTTTTTTTGCAAAAACCACCATTTTATCTGTGATTTTTTAACTGACTGAGATATTTTTTCAAGCCTCAAGCTTTAGGTTTCAAACTCAAGCTTTTTCAAGCTTTCCAAGATTTTCTTTCAAACAAGCTCAAACAGTTTGATAATTTTTTCAAGCTTAAGTAAATCAAGCCAAACTCAAGCTTCAAGCTTCGGCTTGTTCCATCACTAGCTAATCTACACAAACCTGTGAATCTCAGACTCTTGTTTGGGAACACTTTAATTACCAGTATTTTTTGAGGTCTGCAACCTAGCAATTTTCTTCAAGTGATGGTGTGTTTTTGGCAAAATAATGTACATTTTGTGTAATGTTTGTGTAGCTTTGTGTAACTTAGTGCTCTACTTTAATGTTTCCATTTCACGGGGCGATCATCTTTCACATGTTGTGTCATTTTCTGTGATCATTGCCGTCCTCTTCTCATTTCCTTCGGGCAGCTTGTGTTCATCAATTTTCCTTGCTTTTTTACACAAACAGAGTCCACAAATTCCAGAAATTCACACAAATACACAAAATTGTGTGAATCTCCATTTGTGCAGGATCTTTCGGCAATACATCCTCCCCCTCCTCCTTCTTCTTCGCCCAGATCATTTTTGGCCAAAACATTCATTTATTATCAAGACCCAGTTTTTTCTCCCCTGGCTGACATACTCTGCTCTGTGCTCACTTTGTTACGGATTTACATATAGACTGCCTGCAAGTTGATGGTGATTTTTGCTTTCTTTTCCCCCTGTTCTGGGATTTTTTGCTCAATTCTGGCAATTAGGCTTCCGTCAGAGCTTTTCATAACAAGATACTATTTTTGGTGCAACATCATGCTGAACTTTTGCAAGGTAAACACAGACGCTCAGTTCAGCTATCTGAAAGTTCAAAAGGGGCTGCCTGTCTCATAATTCTCAATTTGTTTGTTGACTTTTGCTTCCTCCTCCCCTCGATTCACGAACTTTTTTTTCGGGTTTTCCAAATTGGGCAGTCTATTCGTCTTGGCTTCTAATAAGACGTCAGCCCTATTCAAACAGAAAAGTTATAAATTATTGTTTGTGCACGTCATTTCAAAGCAAAGGGTTTGGTTTGTGTAAATTAAATGGATCCCCCAGCCTTCCTTTAAAGCTTTAAAGCTTGATTAATTAATCTAGTCCAATTTGTGAAAGGCGTGTCTTTCAGTCCAGCATCACCTCCCACAGATGATTATTCATATTCTATTTAATAGTCTTGCCTCCCTCTGGATTTTTCGAGCGAAGCCTGTTTCGTGAGAGACTTTGGACCTCTATCTTTAGGTGCAGCCAAAGTAAATAGCCCCAATTTCTTAATAAAGTCGTTTCTCAGCTTAACCCCTTTTTCAGCTATTGGTCATTCAACTTCACAACCGTTCATTGAAACTTCTGGTTGTGCCTATATTGGCTTTAATTTTTAAGGTCAGTAAGGCTTTGTTTTGCTTTGGCAGGGTGTGATAACAAGTCCTAGCTTTGATTAGGGTTAGCAGCGCCTTCATTCAGCTCTCCTCTGATCCTATTGTCTTTTAAAGATTGAGCTCCCTAACATGGCAGCTCAGTTGGACAACTGGGTGTGCCAACTTTCATCGACAGTAACGAGAGCTGGTTAAGCTTTAATTAGGCTCTTGATAACTAAGAAAATATATCTAAGAGGGGAACCAAATATAGCTGAGCTGCTGTGCTCTCAGTTTCAACCCTTTGCAATTTCATGCCAGATAAATTGGATGCTACTAATCTAGACATGCGTTTTTGGCCAGCTGTAAAGGATGCTTAGCAAAAGTGACAGGTTAGGTTACTAGCACCCTCTTGGAAAAGATGTCTCAATTGTGCCAGCCTTTTACTTTTAGGTGGACATGGTTTGAAATTGCAATAAAACTAGGTCAGCTCTCGAAAACTCAAGTGAGCAGAGCAAAGAGTTCTGTGAAAAATATTGGTTATGTTTCTTTGAAAAGACTGGTTGATTCAGATACAATCAGATGTTTCAATAGGCAAAAGAATGGCTCTTTTGTTCAATCAAAGCCTCTCTTCTCTCTTCATTTGATTTGTGATTAAAAAGTACATTTTCAACTCTGAACCTTCTAAAAACGGTGTAATAACATGTGCTGGTGGACACAAAAAAGTTAGGAAGGTTTTTGCTTCAGACTCACTTACACTTAGGAAAATCTATGGTCTGTGGTGACACAATAAATGGCTTCATTCCAAACATAAAACAAGTTGTGAGCGTTGAAAAGATGCGTCTCTTTGAATACATTTACTTTTTTCAGGTACCCTAAGCACTATAGGGGATTACCCCCATCCCCCTACACAAAATAAAAGTTGGACCTAGGTTCTAGCTTTAGTCAAACTGAGACATCTAGCCCTTCAATCTACATCTTCTCTTGGTAAAACGGATTTCTCTGCCAGCTTTATCAGACACCTCCATGTGACTCTGTTCATCTATGTTTTTATTATTTTATTTATATATTTTTATTTAAAAGGATGGCAATTGACAGGGGCCTGTAGCAGCACTTACCTTCGTGATTTTAAATTCATGACTTTTTCACGCGGCTGTAAATCAGACGAGATGCTGATGCTGAGGCATTTCTCCGTTTCAAATGTGGATGGCGCTACGATCGGGGGCAATCTGTCAAAGTCTTTTTTTCCAAGGAAAATTCAGTTTTTTTCCAAAGGTTGAAAAGGCCTGGGAATGTGATCATAAAACTTACCCTAAAGGTGGAGAGCATCATTGAAAAAAGCCAAGGCGACTGATTTTTTGCCCCCTGGCAAAAGTGTCGGTTTTGCAATTTAGTGAGTGCACCCAACCTATCCGTAGACAATCAGTACGGTCATGGAAATTCTTCAGCATTTTTTTAAAACTGCATTTTAGGTTGCCAGCACTTTTCTGACACCCCAAGGTACCCGAAAGCATCATAATCATTAAGTTCATCACCATTAAGAAAAAGCCGAAGTGTCTCTATTATTTTTAAATGGTAATTAGTTTTTTTGAAAATGAATATTTTTAATTTTTTCAGGTAAGATTTGCGAAAAAATCTGCTGGCAAGTGGCAATATTTTATTGCTGTTGATAGGTTGCAAAAAATAACGATAAGCCTTCATTCAGAAGGGGCAGACAGATGTTTATTTAGAGAAAAAAGTCTGCTACAGGTGATTTTCCAATTGTTTTATAACGAAAAGGGTTGGATAAAATATTAGGAGAGAGGAGAGGAGCAGGTGAAGCCTTTAATGAATTTTTTTATGACCATCACATATATTCATATCACTAAGAGCAATCAGCAATTATCTTTATATTTTCTTTTTAGATAAAATGTTTATTCTTTTATTTATTTTTTGCTCACTTTTATGGCAAATGAATGCTAAATTGTTTTCAATCAAAATTCAGCGGGAAGCCGCGATTCTGACAGGTCCGATTCATCACTTTGGTTTCTTAGAAAAATACATTGTGTATTTTTTAAAAATAATTTAACATTTTTTTCAAAAGCTATTTTGAACGTCAACTCAAGTGGTAACAAGCATTACTCTTCATTTGTGTTTCGAACAAAACTAAAAAGCAGGCCATTCAAAAATTCATCATCATATATTTTTTTTGTGTGAACTTTGAAATCCTGTCAGAATTATGACCATTTTAATTGAACATGACATTTTCCCATATTAAGCATGAAAACAAAATCTTTTTACTTTTGACAGATATGAAAAGATAAAACTTTTTGCTACTTAACCTAACGAAAACAAAACAAGATAGGACTTGAATGTAGCAGATTGTTAAAAGGTGGAGAGGCAAAAAAATTGAATATGAATTTTCTAAAAATAAACAGATAATGCGCGTGAATAGAATATTCTTCGGTGTTGCCAAAACCGGCAAATTACTGATTGGATTCTTTAGGATGATCCACTGTGTTGGCAGGGGTATTATTGTGAAAGGCTAGTAGAGGTTTCCCTCCAAAATGAATGGAAACAAAGGGTCATTTATTGACTTCACTCGTTAAGTTATGGCCACCTGCATAAAGGTGTAAAAACCAATCAAGTACAGCACCTCACCTCTCTCTTATAAGTTTTAAGCGTGAGTCGGCGTCTCACTTTTTCCAGCGATAGATGGCAGCACAATGGGCAATTGAAGTTTATTGCGTTTATTTCATTTTCTACGAAAAGATTTGAATTTTCGTCCAAAATCAAAATCAAATTGCTGGAGCTCCCCGCTAGCCAATTAAAAGTAAAGATTGCAGTTGAAAACAGCATCGTTACCACCGGATTAAACCTTATTTTAACAATACACAATCCAAATCCAAAGAGAGTGTTGTTTATGAGCATCATCAACAGCACAGGTGTAGTCTATTCTCTTTTAGATTAAAGCGCTACTAACTCGTGAAACAAGACTGAAACCTGAATTGACCCTGTGGCTGTGGCAGAGCTGGAAAATTGGCTTCTGTATTATTAAAAGTACTTGAAAATAGTGTTGCAAGATCGCTTATTAGAGATATCGCCTTTTCATTTCGTTTTAAAGACTTGGCTGCTGGCTCGTTAAAAAGCCTGAAAACTGCTTCGAAACATGCAAAAAGTCAAAAGATTTTTTTCTCCCATATGAATTTTCCACGAAAAATGCTTTTTTAAAAGCTGGGTAAATGGTGGCAGGCAACCAGCAATTTTTGACGGCTCAAAATGCTACCCCCCGATTTTTTCCCGCCCCCAGAAAATAGAAAATGCAAAATTTCTTGCAAAAATTGCCCTAAACTGCCTTCAAATTTTGCAAGGGGTCAAACTGTGTAGATGCTCGGAAAAAATATTTTGCAACAACCGAGAAATTTTTCAGCAAATAAATGTCAAGATATTTTCCCCCAAAAATAAATAAATAAGTAGAAGTCCAAGGTTTTCGTATTTTTTTCTCATTCAGCATCCTCCTCCTGTTCAACGCTTCGTAATTTATTGCTCTCGCTTCGCTAACTCTGCTGTCTGAACTTGGAGACACTATTTCATGGTTGACATCATGGGTCTCAAAAGTGGGCAAAAGTCAAATGGGGGTTCAGGGGGTACCCCTGAAAATTATTGGGCTTGATATGCAATTCACAACCAAACAACATCATTAATCTCTCTTGCGTTTTAGAAAACATAAAGGACTTTCTTTCCACCACCAAAATTGGTCAGCGTTATCTCGATTTGATTTCGCAAATTATTGTTATTTAATGAAAAATACCCTAGGGGGAATTCAGTAGCACTATTTTGTGGCTATTGAAATATATTGAAAAATAGCTTGCGAGAGCTGTCGAGTGTCGCGTACAGGTTCTACTTCTCTTTTGAATTGAAAAAAGCCACATTTTTCAACGTGTTTTCATTGCTGAAAAATCGATTTTGCGCTCCTTTTTATTTTATTTTCGAAACGATAAATAATTCATTGTGAAAGACCTCTTTACCAGATTGGATTTTTCCAGCCATAGTTATCCATCATTTGGGCGTGAAACGCTGTCTTTTTCAGGATATTCTACATGGAAAAACTGGTTAAAATCGATTCTCTGCGTTCTTTCAAATTGAAATCCATTTCTTTTACGGTAGCTGAGATTTGGGAATTTCAGAATTTTGCTTCTGTCACGGACGATAAAAGCCAGATTGAAGGAAATAGACCTCGAAATTAAGTTCTCCTAATGAGTGCCAATTAATCAAGTCAAACTTTTTTTTCCTGCCAATTTCAACTGGAGAATTATTTCTATTTCAGTATTATTTAAAAAAATACATGCCATTTTTGTTATGCCACATTACTGAAAACTACAGAAATTTGAAACGCAGAGAGAGTGAGAGGAGAAAAATAATTCGTCAAATGTCAAAGGCTTGGAAAAATCACGATTCTGAAATGAAAACAAGTACCAAATTCAACCGGCTGTAATAACAAACTACAGTTCCCCTGATATTATGTGTGCTAAAAGTAAAGGCCGAGAGCTTTGAATCTAATTAAAAATCAGAGTCTTTCTTACAGTCGAGTTCAAATATGCGCTCTACACTTTCAATGTTAACAGTGAAAGGTATCGAGATTTCTTAAATGAACATGACTTTAGTAAGTACGTGACGTCATTTTCAAAACTTAAAAAGTGTTGGTTTTAATCCTACCAAATGATTCATTAGAATTATCCATCTTTGTAGTTTTGTCACGTGAGCTCTCAGCATTAAAAATGACACTTTTTCCTTTCTCTGGATTTATTCGAAATCCCCTTTACAGAGGGATTTATATTTGGCTATTCAATGGTCTTCGTTCGGCTCCAAGAGTCTCGTTGCTGTATTTGTTTAAAATTTTTGTTGTTGTCTCAGTAGCATTTCATTTATTTAATGCACTCTCAGTAATCAGCGAATCGGCTCCTCCGACTCAGGGAGCCGAACGTAGACCATGGAAAAGTAAATTTGACCCAAAAATAAATCCATCTGTAATAAAGACGGTTTCGTCTAAGATCTCTATTTTAGAAAGCAGGCAATCTCAGCCTCTCAGCATTAATTGGATAGCTGGTCCCTTGGGTGTTGCTGAGAGAGCCTCTGTAGACTGAGACAGATCAGGTTTCTCAGCGAGCTAACAATGCT
>JAAUYL010008039.1_pt1 | contig 11953 bp, 5 predicted proteins | sample 7278011 | NCBI WGS metagenome assembly JAAUYL01 (sample SAMN14350225, study PRJNA611818) | marine sediment metagenome | isolation source: surface marine sediment (1.8m) | place: French Polynesia: Moorea | collected 2018-08 | reverse complement strand
CCCGCGGGAAAATAACTTTGCTGGCGGCCTTATCGTTCGTTCTTATCGTCAGATCATCGTTTTGTGCTCTACAGGGAGTGAAAATTGAAGGCCCGTCCATTCAAGTCCAATGCCGAGTTCATGTATACGAGGGTTTTTGACCCTAGGGAGCAAAAAGATTTATTTCCCCAGAATCACATGATTCGAGCATTACAGTCCCACGAATTCTCTCACACATAGTGAAAAATAAGTCCCAAGATTTTGCCCCCAGCACCAATGGGGGATCTGCTTTCAGAAAAACCTATCACAGTAACAGAAATAGGTGCTGGGCCCGGATGGACAATCGTCTTGATTCACAATTCTCAAAATAGAATTTCAGACAGCATTGAAAAGGAGGAGGAGAGGTGGTATAAATTTCAGTGATAGTCGTCAAAAATGTCGAAAAACCTCCAACTTTTCGGCTCTCGATTTTCCCCGTTCTTTCAGTCAGATAAATAGTTATTCTGGAGAAAACAGATATGATACTGCAATCAACTGCATTTCGCCCGAAGCAATGCCCAATATGTGGATCGAAAGATTTATCGAATGGTCTGATATCTCTGGAACGTACTTAGAAATAAGGAAAACAAACTCAGAACAAGATCCGACAAGATTGTACATGTTTTAACCAGTTTGCCAGCTTCGCTTCGTAGGATGGCGGGAGGGATCTTATTTATTGGACATTTTTGGGCTCTTTTCGCGAAAGCAAAAGGCCAATTTTACCAGACGAGCAACCTCTTATAAGCGTGTGTAGTGAATAGTATTTTAGATGACGGCGATGTCGGGACGTGAGATGCCTGTTTTTAACTGCGTCCTATTTCCGCAACTTCATGGATAATTTACTAATCTCCTTCAACTGAGAAAATGGTGAAGAAAATCGCTTCTTTCAAGCCACTTGTAAAACGTGTTCGAACAAGTATTCAGCCGATAATTCGCTATAAACTTATTTATTATCTAGATAATTTTGAAGGAGGTTTGACTGTCCCAGGAAGGCGAAAAGTGGTGCAGAATCCCCGACGTATGATGGATTGCCTGGGCTTCTGGTGTTTTCTTATCTCTGTCTTCTTTAGAGCCGCCTTTTCATCTATTAACTATTTACTGACCTTCAAAACAGGGATATAGAAGAATACTAAAAAAGGACAAGCGTTGCGAAAAATGCTTACAGATGAAAAGCAACAGCAGCAACGGCAGACTTGTTTTTGTGCGATGAAGATCAAAAGTGGTAGAGATACATTTATTTTTATTTGCGAAAAAAGCCTCACCAATTAAGGTGAGAGCAGTCGATAAAAAGAGCAACAAAAATAACACTTTTTGCTTATATGTTTCAGGCTTGAAAGCTGCAAAATCCGCAGCGGAACAATCGCCAAACGACATAAATCCAATTTTAAACTCATTTTGTTTACAAAAACAAGGAAAATTCAAGTCTAATCTAAACTGCTTTCCACTGCTTTCTTTATGACCTTAGAGCATGTTTTGGGAAATATTGCACTTCCGGGACCTAGACCAAAATAATGAAGCTCTGTTGCCATGTAGAGATCCAAAGTCATCTCACTCTGATCCGCTTGGCCACTTCGCTTCGCTACGCTCGTTTGTGTATCAAGAAAACCTGTTACGCTCCTACGTAATAATATTGCAATATGAGACTCTATTTTTCTGTCATGCTAAGCCATGTCGTGACAGCGAAAAACGCAGCCTGTCCCTTCTTTCTCGACTGCAATAAAAAACTGGCAATTTTCAAAAAATACAAAAAGCTTGTTTACATTTCTTTCAAGAAGGTTAACCTGATTTTTCCTCTTTGACGTTCTAATGACGTACTTATAATTAGGTAATGGTATTAGGGTCAGAAAAACAAATTACGTAATCCACCTATTGGCCTATCTTTTGACCAAGCAGGAATTCCTTTAAGAGGATATAAAAGGCCGACTGGACTTGATGAATCGCTGGGAGAAACTTTTTCTCCTATTGCAAAAAAGGTCAATTTCTAGACCCTCATACAAACCAGTTTGATTGCGAGGAGCTCACTGTAGCAAAAAACAAGACTGAAACCTGTTTTTTCGTCTGCACAATAGATTGAGTGATGGACCCACACTTTAAAATTGCGTAGCATCTTCTCTTTTGATGTGCTTTTACAGCTGAACATAATGGTGTCTGTAATAAAAACTTGCCCAAATTGCGTTGGTTGCTCTGATTGGTTATCAGAGCCGTAAAAGAAGTAATTTGATTGGCTGAGCGATAGACAATAGGATCAGTTCTTTTACTTGGCCTGAAAAAACTAATTTTATTACAAAATCTACAATAATCTTTAATGGTGTCATGCTTTTTAACGAGATTAGAAAAGCTTAACAGCTAACAGGCATGTTTTCGATAACATAGCGTGAGTGTTGTTGTTCTTGTTCGCTCCATCTCGAGCGTCTAACCATAACTTTGTTGTTCACCACGAAACATGGTGGTATTTAAGGCTGTGCAGAACACTTTCAGTCTTGTAACTTCGTGTAGCTATCATGCGGTATCGAGCGTTCATTATTCATGTATGGATAGAAAAGGAGGATCTGTTTAAGTCAACCCTAGTTGCCTTGCTATTGTCTGTTAAACTAGAACTTTTTTTAAGACAAAGACACCAGCAACTGATAATAGCAAATAAATAAAGAAATGTAACAGCTTTAATTTTTAAAAGTTTTAAGGAAAATGGTAAGAAATGAATCATTTTTTGCCAGAACAGTACACGTTGTCCATTGTTATTTTTATTTTTGTTCTTGGTTTTCATCTCGATAAAAGCACAAAATTGTTTAATTGAATTTTCAATGCTCTGTGGCTATGCCACTTCTATTGACGTTTCCAATTCTTCTTACCAATATGACTTTGTTAGGCTTAATTTTCAATAACACTAGACGGGAAAGTATTTATGATATTACCAAGAAACGATATCAGCTGCTTTTAGCGCAAACCGAATTATCAATTATTCAGCCAAGGAGGAGTGTGGGTCATTTTTTTCCTCCTTCAAAAAAGGTTGTCCTTAACTCGAAAAGTCCACAAAGAACTCTTTAGTTTTTAAAGGACAGTAAGCAAATCCTGCTACATATAATGACGAAATTGTCAATAGACTTAGGGCGTAAACCTCTGCAAGGCCTATCAATATATCCTTTATCCTTTCAGCCTCCCCAGCATTTTATAGTAGGAGAGAGCGTAGCCGAGCGTAGCGAAGTGAAGCAATTCAGTAGCATTGACTTTGAACACCCAATTTTCACGTCGTTGCTGGTTAAAGTTGGCTTTGTAAAAGTTATCTATGTCCTTGGAGAGGAGACAAAACTCAACGAACTTTTAAATTTCCGCTTCAAAAAAGGATTTTTCTAAGGCCCCCGAAAATATTACATAATCGTTTTTTGTTGTCCTATAGAAGAAAACAAGGACATCGTGAAATCTAAAAAGGATTTCTTGGCTTCTCGTACGTACCATAAAGGGGATCAGCAAAGTCTGTCAAAGAATATTTTGTTTACAAAAGAAAACAAAGCAAAAACTTTTAAAATATCAGAAAAATCTTGCCCAATGCACTTCTTGCTTTCAGATACATTTTACACGGTGCTTCAAAATCTTGATAATTCAATTTATATCTTCTAGAATTTCCAATTCACTCGACTAAGCATAATTCAATTTTTTCATAGAAAAATTCATAATATTTAGATGATTTCTATGAAAAGGAGCAGGGTTTTCTCCTGGGGGTCTTGCAATAAATTCAATTTCCTCAAAACCCTCGGGACACGCTGTATTGCAACGAGAATAAACATAACAACAGTAACAGTGCAACAATGGCTTATTTCCGCCCTATTGTTTGATACAAAAATGGGCCCGATTGTCTATTTTTCCATCATATTTTCGGCCATTTCCGAGTAAAAATATAAGACTTGTAAAACAATAATAACTCTTATTAGTTGCATCACTTGTTCATCTCTATATCTGATCATCTTTATTTGAATGGACAGTAGAAAAAGGTCTGACGTTAACGAGAAAGGACTGTAAGTGCTGATGCCTGCAATTGTATTTGTTCTGCCACAGGAACATCTTCAAACAGAAAAACCTTCAAAGGATAGGGAAAAATACCTATGTATATTATACACTAGCCAAAAGTTTCAAGTAAATAAGTGAGTGTACAGTGTTGAGAACACCTGCTGAGTGAATAAACTGAGACATTGCAATGCATGGCCGTCATTTGTTATCATTGATTTTCCAATTAAACAAGATTCTTCCACCTACAAAAGAACAAAACAATGACATACACATACCCCAGTGCCACTAATTGATTGGGAAGGCCGTAAAGCTTTCTAATTGCTCAAGGTGGGAAGTCCCCTCTTATTTGCTCAGCACTACCTAGGGCTTCACCAAGAACCGGATATGCAACAGCTGACAGGAACCGGAAATGATCGTGCTACAGCTAGCCAAACCGGAAGCATGGATCATATCCACACAAATTCACCCAAGTGCAATCATTCCCTTGGGACATTCGCGTTAGAGAAAGCAGCCATTGAAAACTGATTGTTTGTTAAGGGTAACAGTTAAATCCGGAAATGCATCAGCTGACATCATCCCCCTACAAATGTAAACAAAGACGTGTTAAGTGTGTGCATGGTCCTACCTCAAGAGGGTCTTTTTTCCCGTAACCGCCACCGCCTCCGCTTACTCCGCCAGCATGCATTTTAATCAAACTTGGCTTGCGGGCACCGTGTTTTAATTGTTTTCTTTGTTCACGCTTCCGGTAAATTCACCACGTGTTGCTATTGACATTTTTTAAGGTGTCTTCACATTTGTACTGGTTCCATTAACATTTTAATAATTCAAGTTGAACTTATTTGCTTCCCCACGAAATTCACATATCACAAATCTATAGTCGAGTCGATCGTAGCGCCATCTATTTTTTGCTGTTTGTCTCGAAAACAAGTTGGAAAACAGCTCTCAACTGGTGCAAGGGTCTGTCTATATGAAGATAAGTTGTAACTTCAAGCGCTGGCTGTCAGAAGAAAGTAAATATAGAATACCATATACCACCCTACCAAACCAGCCAACGGCCTTTCGCAGCCTCGGAGGCCGTTGCCATTGCCGAGGCTGCGAGGCCGCGAGGCCGCGAGGTCGACAACGTGTGCGAGAGAAGATATAAATGCGAGGAGGTGTATTGGCATATCAACAACTTGTTAAGGCTCTATAACTTTTTTGCTTCGAGGTTTCGAGACGTGAAAACTTAAAATATACTTTTGACAATTTTGCGAGGCCACAAAAAGCTCTCCTTGACCTTAGATAGAATATGATCTGGTACCATTTGTTATCCGAGAATCCCCCGGCCTCCTCTCGGCTTTTCTTTTCGGAGTTGCCATTTTTACAGCCTGAAAGCACCGGTCAACAAAACTTCATATAACAAGTTGGCATCTTCTTTTCGATTTACTTGCCGGGGGACGAAGAATTTATACCGTAAGAAAAGCATTCTGAGCTGCATGAGGTCAATGTTGTTTTTGTTGATGTTGTGCTTTCAAAAGAGCTGCGCACCTCCTGCTCGCGGGTTAATGGACTTTATATCCGTCTTGTAATATTTCGAAAGAAACACAGACTGCCATTTTCTTGTTGTTGTTGTTGTTGCTGTTGTTGTTGTTTTAGCATGTCAGGATAGCTTAGCGACTGGTTGAGTAGAAAATTATGTGCAGACAAAAAATTCCATGTCTCCGCAAGAACGCCAGTATTTTAGTAATATGTTCTAGAAAACAAACAAACGCCTTGTTTTATTACCAAAAACATGTTGTTCGATCGCTAACAAATTTTCTCCGGGCAACAGCAAAAACTCTGATGTTTTGCGGAAAAACATAGGATGCGAAAATCATAGAAATTTACTTTGCTAAATGCGTTAAAAAAGCTTTGATACACAAAATTCAATTATAAGAATTAATTAATTGGGTTAGTAGATGAAACGAGGATTTTAGCGTAGTGCAAAGTTCAGTTTAGTTTGCGAGTGATTTTGAGTGATAGCTACATCGAAAACCACTTTAGTTAATTTTCTAGCCTTTCAACCTTTCTTTTTGCCAAGTTTTCCCCAAGGGGAACTTGCGAATAGAGGTCTAGAAACGCGCATAAAAATGATTCCTCGCCTTGGTTTCGGTCTTGTTTTCGATACAGCTGCTGTATCAAAAGTAGCTGTAGAGAAGATGCAAAAAGTTACCTAATTATTTTCATGCTACACACAAAAGTTACTTTTTAGGATCTACCATTTTTAGGGCAGAGGTTAGATTTCAAATGTTCTTCTTTTTTGGTGGTCGAGATGATACTTCGTTAAATATTATTTACGAGCCTTCTCTATTGTCCTTTTGCCTTACAGTAGCAGGATAGCGATAAAAATCTTGCATTTAGCCATTTACTGTCCTTTAAAGTTACCGTGAAGAAAGGCAACTGAGACGATAAATTACAACCTAACAAAAGAGCTAACAATGATGCCGTGCTTATCTTTGCAAGAATAAACGACCAATTTCAAAATTAGTATTTATGTTCTAAAATATAGACAGGATTAGACTTAATGCAAAGCTCGTGGGCTCCCTTTTTTGTTACGTTATATGGTCTAATCATGTCACGCTAAAACTTTAATAGCCTTTCCTTAGGACACATTTACATTTTCTCGGGCTTGCTCGAGCTCGTTCGGGCTCTCCATTGGCTCATGTTAATTTCAAAGGCCACTAATCGGTAGCTCGAGAGTTGATTGCATTAGCTTGATGATGCAGCGAGAAAGCCTTGAAATTGCGTGTAGTTTAATAATTCCAGGACGCCGACGAAAGGAGGGAGAGGGGGCCAGATTCATGTACAAAAACCTTTTAATAGAAAACCGATGCGTCAGCATTAATCCAGGATTAACCTGACTCTCCTCTGGAGAAGAAGGAAACCAAACAAACAAACAAGACTGAAAAGCAGCTGAGGTCCGAGCAGAGCAAAAAACGCCATTTTGGCACTTCAAGGCTGGAGGCTATCGGTCTTCAATAGACTCAAAATAGCGTAAAACATCTGGCTTTTTTGGCCAGGGTGAATTCAAGTCAATATGACTTTCTTTACCTGCGATCATCTCTTGTCGTGCATCGGTCCTATATAAGAAGTAATTGCTTTTTTCCCTTCACCCACATTACTTCACAATATTTTATTGAGCGAAAATCAGCTTAGATTCCGTCGGCAAAAGGATGCTTTGTCTTCTGTAAGACTTAATCTGTAGCAAATTGCTTCTGACATACCCTACGAAAAAAACAAGAATAAATGTAAACAAGTTGGCATATATTTAGAGCCACTCTATGAAACCATTGAACCCACGATAGCGTCTTACCACTAAGCCAGAAAATATGTAATATATTAAGATGAATTAACCTCTTCTGCTTCTATCTGTCTGAATGATTCCAACGTTTGTTGTGTTATTTTTAGAAAAGAAAAGCTGGTACACTATTTTCTGGGGCAAATTAATTAAGGACCGCCGAAAGATTTATAGAGTCTGAGATGCATCGAAAAAGGACGAAGAAGGACGATACTAAGCTTATAAGCAGTAAGCAAGAGCAATTTTGCCGACATGTTACCATATCGTGTAATTTCTTCGCTAAATGCAGAAGGGCAGCTGTTCGAAATTGGGAGGATATTTTTAATAAAGTCTGACTATATCTAGTCTTCTATCTAACACGGTATTTTCACATCCTCTCTTGTGTTGTAATAGTGTACTTACCTAAAAAGAAATAAACAATGATTTATTACTAATGAGATAATGGGATAATTAAAAGATCCACCAATAGAAACGCTACTCTCAATCACGTGGTTTTAAATAAAGCAATGAAAGTGATTTGATTGTATTATCAAATGTTTCCCTTGGGGGTGCTGGCATTGAACAATAATAGCCTTTGCTTAGTAATAAGTGTCTTTTTGCTTAACATTAAGTATATGGTACAAATACGGAAATAGCGTTCTTAACATTAATAGCATTTGTCCTTGGTAAAATCAGAACCTTTAAGACTAAACTCCAATGACAAACACATCCGAACACACCAGATATAGAGGAAAACGGTACGAGCATGTGTCAGAGGAGCCCTGGTGATCTCTCTCATTTTAATTAGCTTCTAAAATATTCGCAAAAACGGCAAATTATTCTTCAGAATTGATATTATTTTTCCCAAAACTTTATACCATAGAGCTTCTTAAATTCGTGTATAGAGGGCGCTCGAGCTCAGAGAGCAGACGTTTAACGACTTGATTATCTGTGAGTTGCGCGCCATCTCTTGAGCAATATTGTAAACAACAATAGGTTTCGAATAAAGAAAATATTTTGTCTTAAAATATTTTTCTGACTAGGGTATGTTTTTATAGCACAATTAAAAGAGTCTTAAGAAACTGTCAAAACTTGGGCTTGAGGCAAATTAGCTTTTAAGTTAATCTCCATATAAAACGTTGGCGCGAGAGTTTGATAGACTTTCCTGGAAAAATGTATCTCTTTAAAACACTAAAGACCGGATTGTTTTAGAACTAACCAAAGGAAAAGAAAACATTTTTACATGGAAGCTGCTAACGTCGCCAATGAATGATTGGATTCTTATGAGATTTTTTGGTCGGATGCAAAAGAAAGCCGAGCTCAGCTATGAATACGCTATTTTCGTTTTGGATTTTTATTGTACTATAAAGTTAACTGTTGATTTGGCACCTCGTCGCTCCTTCTCATTTGAAATTCAATCACGAGATTTATGGGATTTCCACTTCCTGATGTCACTATTAAGCCGGTTTTCATGTGCAAAAACGCCTGTTCTCTAAAAAAAACTATGTGATTTCCCGATTTTTTTCACATGGTTTGGGTTTAATGAGATTCTGCTTAGGCCGCAAAAAATCTCTCTTATGTCAATTGCAGAAGAAAACCTGTCGGGATCTCTATTGGAACCTCAATGAAGAATTTTCCTGAGAGCCTTAACTTTATAGGACAATAACACCTAGCCAGCCAACCATTTTTCAGGTGTTTTCCAATACTTTCCACTCTTGACTTTCACATATATCACATACTGTATTAGAACAATCTACACGTAAGTCAAAACCCCGCTAGCTAAAGGAACTTATCAGCAGTTGTTATTTCATATTTACCTCTATAATAAAAGTAGGGAGGCGATCTGAGATAACATTGTCCTGTTTTAATAGGAAGAAAGGAGGAGGGCCCAGGTTTGCTTTTATCCCCTGTATGGCATCTTTATTGTTGTTGTTCCTTAAAAGGATTATTGTGAGAGTCATTTATAATTGTTTCTAACCTCGCCAGTATTTCGTTTTGTTTACATTTTTTAGCAGACGCCCTGCGCAAACAAGGGAGCGGTCATTGTCTCCAAAAAATTTACTTTTTCTAGGGAAACCGGAAGTTAGCAGCAACAGGAATCACGCAACTTCTCATCCACTTCCGGTTGGTTAGTATACCAAATGCAAAATTGGGGGCATCAATCTTTTTCGCTCTGCTTGAAACGACTTTTCTTTCAGGGAGCAAATGAACCGTGTAAAATGGGACTTTTTTTTGAGAAACTTTTTCAAGTAAAAGGCCCATAAAAAGCATTACCAAATCAGAACATCAGAACACAGTGAATAGAGACTAGATAGTCCTTAGGATATACAGGTGAATCCTGCGAAATTAGAGGATTGGCAACTTGTCTGAGAACGTAATGGTTTTTATTTGGAAAGTTTGTGAAACTCTTCGTCGAGAAAGACTTGCTTGACTTTCTCTTCTAGCCAATGAAGCGGAATGCAGATGGATTTACCTACCCAGCTTTCATACTGTTTTTCTGAAAAAATCACAACCTAACAGCAACAAGTCTTTCAAGGTACGATTAGAAATAAAGTACTTATTTTTAAAGAAACAATCATAGTAATTGCGTCGCTCCTTTCCTTCACGATATTTTTAATTATTGTGAAAGCAGGAAGCATTAAACACCATCACCAGCATCACCAGCCTTCTTGTTGACGGAAAATTCCTGTGAAAATTGAACAATTCTGCCCGGAATTTGAGGAATGCCTGCAGGTGGACACAACAACATAAAAAGTGCAGCTCCTTGACACTAAACAAGATTCATGAGCTCGCGGATGAAAAAAGGGCTTCTGGACTCCTCAAAGTCCGTTTCATATAATCTAGAAATATTTACAAGTTTGTTTCGCCGGAAACACACGTTAATAATTCATCTCTTTTTGAGCTCTCGTAAATTTGCTTTTTTGCAGTAAAAGTGACCAGAATTATCTCACTGAAAATGGGGTCCAGGTTTTTTGTGGTTGTTGCAGTAATTGTTTTTATCTGCACACAACACACCCAAAAAAAGCCTATTTTTCTTCAGTTGTACCATGATATGGTCCTATGAATAAATAAGCCATTTAATTGCGGCAATTAAATAATTACCCAATATCAAGTATGCAAAGCAGGAAAAGAATATAAATATATATAGAGAGAACCAAAGTTCCCATAAAACGTCCATGCATGTTTGCTACATAAAGTCAACAAGGTGAATAAAAACATACGGTCCAGGCCGGTGTTGGACTTTTTGTTTGTAAACAACTTTGCCCTGAAGGGGACACTTTAATCAAAACTGCAAAGATGAGTATGTTGCCTCTTAATTTTCGCGGCTATTAAAACTTTCCTTCAAGTGCAAAGAGGCCCGAGTCAAAGGTTGTTGTTTTGTTTACATTTTCATATGGGGGGATTTTGTCGCGTCACCGGTTTTTTATAGCAAATCAACACTAATACCTCTTGGCATGCGAGCCCTTGGCCATGTACATGTTTATGAAAAAATCTTCAGGATATTAAAAACTAGATATTTTAGATGAAATCTACCTGTATTGTGTTTACTTCAAGAGTTTCGCACGCCTTGACAATAGACGTAAGAAAATCCTATTTTGAAAACTAAAAGGTCCTCTTCGGTGAACCCCCTCAACCGGCATCAAGGAGACCAACAAACAAACCTGATTTATCATAACATTCGATACAAAGTTAAGGTGGCTGACGCACGAAAGAAAGTCATGTTTATCCGAGTATTAAATACTTTAATACTCAAAAAATGATGTGAAAAGTACAACCTTGTTGTTATTTACTGTTGTTTTACAAAAAAAAATCTAGCATAATTTACTTTTATGTTCCACAATTTCTTCTGGGAAATCATGCCAGTTGCCCCAATTTTAGGAGAGAAACAAGTTAAGTTAACGCCAGAGCTCTTCTCCCAACAGGGGAGATGTTTTCGATAGCATAGCAACTCTGATAATTGAATTAACTCTTAACTTTTTTGTAAACAAAAGTCGCAAGTTTGAGCTTGTTTTGAAAGTATTACAGCTTTGCTCTATGCTCGATCTTTTATGTAGGGGGGAAAAAACCATGAAACCGTGGAGACCGTGATACTCATGCAGACTTGATAGTAGAAGTATTTTGGTCACAGATAGATCGCGCAGTTTTGTGAAAAGCATTTTTTAAGAACTTCCAACTTTTCCTCGTAAATCTGAGTGGAATTCAAAAAGCGCTTTGCTTTTTGACAGGAGAGAAACTTTTGGTCGGACAAATAGGAGAAAGAAAGTGCAAAGGCAACAAAAGTTAAGTACAGCGTGTATCTTTGCAAAAATGGGCCCGGAGAGCTCAAGTAAGCCCGAGAAATCTTGGGCGCAAGCGCCCGCATTCGATCTTACCTCCCACAGGTCGAGGCCGCCCAATTTCTTGCCCTGCTGATACCCTCCGCCACCTCCACTTTGAACTGTGTTCATTGTTTTGCAAGATGATTTTTTGACCAATCACATTCACCCAAATCTGGTCAATTTCCTCAGTGTTTTTGAAGGCTGTACGTGTACTGCCGACGATCAAAGATGTATTTATGCATCGGAAAAAAATGATAAATATTTCACACTGTCACTGACTTTCATTTACTGAATGCTTGCCAGATTACCAACCATATTT
>JAAUYL010022644.1_pt1 | contig 11954 bp, 8 predicted proteins | sample 7278011 | NCBI WGS metagenome assembly JAAUYL01 (sample SAMN14350225, study PRJNA611818) | marine sediment metagenome | isolation source: surface marine sediment (1.8m) | place: French Polynesia: Moorea | collected 2018-08 | reverse complement strand
CACGATTTTTTTCCAATTATATGAAAAAATTAGAACGCCTAAATTGAACGGGTCCTTTCCCATAGATGACTAGGGTCCAAGCAACTGGTAATTCCTGACTTAACCTAAAAGCCACCCCCAAAAACGACCGACATTTTGGTAGGGCAAAAAATGTAAGATAAACTCACCGTCCAAGACGTGGACGTTGATGGTGGACGACCAAGTGTTTGTGGGGTTGCATTTGTACACCCCCGAGTCTCTGGGACTCGCTGATGCAATGTGTAGCGAGCTCGTGGTCACACCATTCCCATCTTTACGTTCTATCGTTGCCGACGAGGCGACAGTCTGGAAAACAAAGAAATGCAAATTAAATCGCGCGTACTTTCTCTGAAAGTGGCACTTTTGTGGAATAAAAGGCTTTAATCGAGGGCAAGCGGCTTGCCGTTATCTGGCTTTCAAATCTCAATTCTTTCGGGTCCCTTGGGGGTACAGGCATTTCAATGGAATGGCGTCCTTTCTTTGTTGTAATTGAACCGAATATCTTCGTTGCTTTTTTGCCAAGCTGTTTTGCTGCTTGCCTTAACTTTCCGTTAAAGTTTTGTGATGTGACACTAGCAGATATAGATATACAGAAAAGGCGCCCCAGAGAAAGGGGCTCGGGTTCTCTCCCAACGTGATTTGCATTTTGATGGTATTTTTTCTGGGTGGTACACTCTAGTGGATATGTGTAACTGTAAGCCTCAATTTACTGTCATTGAACAACAATATCCACTTCCATGAATGTTTCCCTTCCTCTATGCGCAATCTTGTTGTCAGGCATGGTCTCCCCAATCTCCCAGAAAGTTCCCAGCCATATTAGCAAACTGCAATAAATTGGCTGCTTTTCTTGTGAAAAGTCGACTTTTAACAAGTTTTTCAGGCTGCGCGACCTCGGCGGCCTCGACAATGACAAAACTTTGTGACGGTCAATTGTTGTCCATTTTTAAAATGAACTCATGTTTCAAATGAGATCTTTTTTCCACGGTGGTACATTTTAGGTCCAGTAAATTGAAATGTGCTGACTTCTTCACTTTATCATGCTTACCGCAATAAAATTCCGAAATTGGAGTGCATTTTCAGAGAGGAGGGGCTTCAAATTGTTATCTGTCTACGCCCAACTTTTCGACTTTGAAATGGTGTTTCACCAACTTTTCTCGCGGCATCGCGAAAATTCACTCGTCTTCGCGAACTTGCAAAAATGATACATTTTACTATTTTTGACTACTTTCTCAAGGTTACGGACCTCAAAAAAAATGTTTCAAAATTCAGAAAATTCTGCTCTTATGTTGTTGTCATCGCCGGGGCAACTTTTTAAGTACGCCATTTCATCCAGCGTTATGTTATTTACTTATATACTTATTGTATGCAAGAAGCGTTAGTGCCAAAGTTCGAAATTATCTGCCCTTTTTTCAAGTTTCCCTCCTTCTTTGTTATTGCCAGTTTATGTTATGCGTATGATCCAAACTTTTTTCGCAATAAAAGGAGCCATTATAACTGGCATCAATGTCGACAGCCAGCATCAGTTTAGTTTTGCAATCCTCTGTTGACTTTTTGATGAGGTCATGTTAATGTTTGTCTTTTCTTTTCTCTTGCTTTGTTCTCACCTTTGAGTCGTGCATCCAAAAGATATGGGCCGGGGGCTCCGGAGCGTGAATAAGGCAGGTCAGGTTGAGTGCCGAGTGCTGATCAATGAACACATCCTTGCCGCCAAGGATTTCCGTGAATGGATCTGGAAGTAGATAATGACATTCGGTAGCCGGAAGCTCGAATCATTCTAATGCGAATTTCATGTCTGAAGTCCCTGCTAATCTTATCATGTCAAATGTGTTTGTGCTTGCATTGAAGTCAAACAACGAAAGCCTTCTGCATCTCCATTCATGTTGTGGTCATCAGCTCCCTCCAGGAGTTGGAAAGTAAAAGTTGCAGAAAAGTGGGATGGGAAGGAAGGACTGGGCCTTAGCGCGAAAACACACACATGGAAATGCTTTCCGCATCAACAAACGGCCTTAGAGAAGGCCGCAAGGATGATGATGGCTGTGTTTCTAAGGCTTCTTTAAAGGCCAAAGACCAGACGAGGAGGAGGAGGAGGAAGCTCAGCAGGAGGCTTGGGCTTCGGGAGAGAAAAGAGAAGAGCAACAGAAGGCTGGGAAAAGTAGAACAATAACAAAATAACCGATACTTTCTGAAGGTCTTAGAAACAGCAGACGTCGCGGTGCCCTGAATATTAAACGGGGAACAAACACATGCCCAATTTGTGAGGGAATCAGAGAGTACTTTTTACAGGAGGGAGTAGAGCATTTTGCTTACCAACAACGTTGAGATAAATGCGTTGCCTTAGCAGTGGCGAAGAATTGACCTGACACTCGTAGACGCCCTTGTCAGCATGAGTGACCGACCTAAAAACATCAACAAACGTGGATTAATCTGTCTGCACAAAGACATTTGGAATGCGTACTATGGTTGTACTACCAAACCATGTTGTGGTTTCCGGTTTGCAAGCCACCGGAAGCGGAAGTGTGGAGAGTACTTACCGAATTTCTAATATCCATTCGTCACTGTGATCTTCGTGGACGATTCTCACCCGCTTGTCCTTTGTGTACTTGAGCTTACCGACGGCGATGAGGCTAACATCACTGTACCGAACCCAGGATACCTGCAAAAATGATCTCTGATTAGCGGTATTTCTTTGTTTTCCAAATAAAATATTTCTTTTGAGGAAGCAAAGTTTGTGCATCCACCCGAGCCAAAATCTGGCGGCAACCAGGCACACTTTTTGGTTGTTGGGTACAAAGGAGGAAGTCGGAGAAAAACCGCCAGTCTGTAACTTTTCGTGCACTGCTCACATCGCCATCATGCCTTAGCCATTCTCTTGTCGGGGGTAGCCAAACGTAGAATCAAAACTGAACAGCCAGATTGGAAGATCCCCTTTTCACCCATATTTGTGAGGAAGAAGAAGGAAGGTATGTGCTGACAAAAGTACGGAAAGATTGAGTTCGATTTCCAATTGTTGAGCCGAGCGACTTGCTTTCTCCCCAAAGTAAAACTTTAGTGCGAGTTTAAAGTGGCCCCATTTCAAATGTCAAAGTCAGATTGACATTTTTCTCCCCTTTCTTTCAACACCCCGGATCCAGATAACATTTATCAGATTCTTACCGATTTGTGTCCCAGGTTCTTGACTCTGCACCGCAAGTAAGCTGTGCGTCTGACCGACGCGCTAATGTTCGGCTGATAATTGCTGAGGTCAAGCGATGGTGGCTCCACGTCCTTCAACGCCGACGAGGGCACGATGAAAGCCGAGCCGGCCACGATCGCGCCCGGAAGTTGATTTCCGGTGGTTGAAGAACCGGAACTGCTGTCCTTGGTTGGCGTCAGCTGTTGCGACAGCTGACCTCCCCCTGCCGCCACGTGGGTTTTGTTTTGATTGTTCGCGCCGGAGCCGCCTCCCCCGTGCTTCGCGTGACTCGCGTTTAGCAAATCTGTTAAATGAAATGAGAGAGATTTTATAGCCAATCGTAAATGAGACAGAACCAGTAAACATCTTTCAGTATCTGGATGTTAATTATATCTGGTACATAATAGCCTTTATATCCCAAAGGAACGTCATTTGCCAATGCCACCCCCTCAGTAAAAGACATTTGTCCATGCGGCCAAATATAGATTTGATGTGGATATACGTATTCTCGTAAATGGACGCTATCTGTGTAGCTTTAGATATTTCCTTCACCCCAAAATAGTTTTGTTTCCCTGTACTTTCTGTCAAAAACACTGGCGTTCCTTCAGTTTTTCCCCCTGCCATATATCTAAGCACAATGCAGCAGAGGGCACTAAATCCGCGTGGATTTTTATTATCCTCAAATGTGCTATTTATTTTTTGCGCAGAGGAATTTACCGGAAATAGACAAATTATGTCCTTGTTGTCAAAAGGCAAAAAAATCCAGCAACAACCGGAAGTGCATTTTTTGGGGGAAATTCTGCATGTCTTGGTGACACACATTATTTTGACCATTTAATTTCCGGTTTGTCTGCCATTTTTTTGGGTTACTTTAATATCCAAGTTATTTGCTATCCTTGGTGGATTAAGAAGATTCTCTTCCCTTAATTGTAACGATGATCCATCTAAAAATAGTGCTTAGGGAAGCCATCAAGTTAAAAAGCAGCATTAATACCACAAAAATGAAAAGCCTCCATTGCCCATTGTTGCGCATTCCTTTCTATGGGGAAAAAGGAGGAAGAGGAAAAACAATCTGGCTAAAGAGAGGAGGAGAATTATTATTATGGAGCGACCATCATCAGTGGGCCTTTTAGCCATGTTCATGATATGCTCTCTCTTTCTCTCTTTGTGAAGAGATTCAGTGTTTATGCGTAGTATCAACAAACTGCTGCTTCGATGGTCATCTGCTCAGAAAGCAGTTGGTGAAAGCCATTCAGAGCTAGAAGTGACCACAACTGGCATCTCATGTTTCTATTGCAAATGCTACCACTACCACCACAGAGAGATCTGCGTCATATTATTTATTGTTTGTTGACAGCAATGGTGAGTGAGGAGAGCGATCTCCGAAAAGAGCCTGCCAAAGAAGGAGCGTCCCAAGGGACTTGCTTGAGTGAAAGCACATGTGGTCTCTGAGAAATCAGTCACTTTTCACAGCTCAAACGAAATGCGGAAGCAGTTGCGCTTTTTCTTCTTCTCCCACTAAAACAAGACGATCTCTGCTCCACTGCCACCACTAAAACATCAAAGGATCGAGCTGAACGAAGGCTGCCTTGCCTTGACTTCTTTACAATATACACGTTGTAGACATCCATTTCTTCATTTGGAAACGACGCGGGATAGCTATAGACAAAAGTTTGGCAAGAAAGGAACTGGTCATCTGAAAGGGAGCAGAAACTTTTCGATCAGGCTTTGTTCTAGGGTACTTTGAACAAAGGCCATTAACCTGGGGAATCTCGGAAATATAAAAATGACCAATTGGTGTGCTAATAAAATGCTCTCATAATGAAGCCAAGGTCGTTTCTATTCGTGATTCTGTCCCAAATCCCAGGACGAATGGATCGAGATGCGTCATTGTCTATGAAGACCAAAAAGTCCATCTCGATTCCCCCAGGGGGGAAAAGGCCAGCAAAGGCCACTCATGGGATGCAAACCAAAGGACAAACATATAGAAAATCAGAGAGGAAGTCAATGGCAATTTCTTATAGACCTCGAGGAGTGCAAAAATATTTCCCCCTCCCTACTCGTTATCATAATGACGGGGGCAATTTATGCCAATACTTGGATCTTTGTGCACAATCTGCAATTTATAGATTAGCGAAAGAAGTGTGAGTATTATTGTCGTAGCAGGCTGGCAAAGCAACTAACCTAATTCTCATTTTTGCATTCTTTTTGATCGTCAACATTAACATTAACGAGACACCCTCTCAGCTCGAATGAATGTCATTTTTTTCCACAATGCCTCCACAGAATGGAAATGCAAAGATATCTCTCTCTGACTTTGCAAGTCCCTTGGGGAACAACGTGGGTGCATTTTCTTTACGATTGTAAGAGGCAGGCAATGGCATAAATGGCAAATCGCACGCTAGTTTCGCGCGCAAAAAATGGCTCCTCTCCTCTGCAAAAGAATAAGAAAGAAGGAGAGAACAGAGACTAAGTAAATGCATTTCCGTCGCTACATATTATTGCCATCATAACAAGGGAAATACTGCCACTAAAGCCATCTGTGCCTTGCCATTCGTTTTATTCTACGAGATCCCGTAAGTAAGTCGTTTTGACGTCGACAAGTCCGGACCCGGAATGAAATGATGGAAAAAACAAACTCTTCTCCTTTAAGAAAGGAATTGGCAGAGAAAACTCCTCTCGACGAAAAGAGGGATGGAGTTGCTGACAGTGCACTATTCAATTCTACTGATCTTAGATGTAGGCCGGGCATTGCCTTCTATGCAGCTTTGCTTTAGATGAAATCAATGGTGTGAAAGTAGTCTAGTCGCTATCGCAGTACATTTTCTAAGCTCTCCGGCGATTCTTCGTGATTGAGCAAAAAACGGCGACGTCCTCCCGAAACTGACGTCTGGAAAAGTGAAAATGAATCAGAATCAGAATCAGATTTCAATTTAATTTTGGCTTTTGATTGTTTGTTGCAATTTCACGGTTATTTTAAGTGAAGGGACCATAACATGAGAATTTATGCGCGCGCGCTCTTCTTTGTTTACAAAAAGTCTCGAAAACTGAGCCATCACCAGCATGCTCAGCTCCAGTTGATTCACCTAAGAAAACTGAGCGAGGGAGTGCTACTGCTACGTCTGTTGCATGAATCTAAAATCTTCTCAGTTTGAAATTTAAATTCGAAAAAAACGAAAATGCCTGACCCATTTTTGGATCCTTTGAACATTGAAAAAGACTTGCTTGCGAGGACGAGACCTTTTGTTTTCCTATGGTCGAATGATTGTAATGGCCGACGGACGACAGCGAAGAGGAGAGAGGCTGCCAGTGCCATCTTTTAAAACTGGTCAAATCGAGCAGAAGCAAAGGAAAAGAAAGTGAGAAAAGAAACAGAAGCGAAAAGAAAGATTTCTGATTGAATCATCGTTTCAAGCAAGGTAAGACCAATTTTCTCAGACGACTTCTTGTCCGAGGGGCACAAAAGTGCATGCGATCTCGAGACGCTCGGCGGATTCCAAGAACCTTTCACGATTTTTTTGCCGTCGATCCTTTCCATAGAAATCATTTCTACACGCCATTCATGTTCTACAAAATTAAAAGTTGTATCTAGCTTTAGTTGTTGGGAACTTACTTGCTCAGATCAAGAGATATCACGTTGATGACACGAGCAGAAAAGGTCAAAAATGAAGGCCACAAGGCCAGACCAAAGTAAAGAGCAAAGCAAAGAGTTGGCACGACCGTCGTGATGGCTGCTCATTATTGCCAGAAAAATGTCGGCGGTAAATTGGATTTACTTTTTTCCCCGCGCTTTTTGATCCGATTGCGATTCTTCTCCGATCGTCAGTTTTTGTTTTGTCCACCACAAAGTACAGGGTTTTCTTAAAGAATTTTACTTCTTCCTTATCCTTGCCCCAAGTTATTTCTTCCGTTGGCTAAACCTAAACAAGCTCTAATAGCACCATTACCATTCCACACGGCGAGGCCTTCTACTTAGGTAGTACAGAAGGGAAAAGAGACCACCAGGACCTTCAAAAATGTTTCTTCATTTTGGACTTTCTCTGAAAAGTACACTTGGAACTGCAATTTTCTTTTAACTCAGTTTAACTTCTGATGGAGAGGGCCAAGTCGAGTAACTACCTTATTTGGAACGCCCTGTATTGAATAACAAAATTCCACTTACAATGTGTTTCTCAATGCATTTGGGACACGCCGGCCTTCAAACAAAAGGTAGCCAGAGATAGATATTTGCATGCCAGCTCTTTTGCTGCATTGAAAAAGGGACCACAACTGTTCAAATACTGTCAGCCATTTTATTTTTATTATGACCTGATTGGATTTACTTTTGACAAGGTTTGTTTTTTAACAAGATTAGAGCACAAGGTCTTTGCTTAAAAATGAGCCTTCCAATATTTCATGGAATAGCCTGTCAGAAGCCTCCAAGCAAGGGGGTTATGAAAAATATATTCATTATTAGGGCTGTCAGTCTGTGCAAAAATATGACTTTCAAAGGTAGCTATATAACCAGAAACCATAGAACTGCAATGAAGTTATAGCGGCAAAGAGGGGTTATTTATTAGCTGATACTATCCTATACCAACAAGCCCGATATTCTTTGTTTTAATATGTCAGTCTCAATAACAAATTGTTTACCATGTTATACAAACCTGAACCTATCTATGTCATTATTTCACTGAATTTTGTCATTTTTCGGTACGTTATTTCTGGTACACCACACTATATGTACTTTTAAGTGGTCTACTCTGCCTTTTTTCTGACTTTGGAGTGTGCCATTTTTGCGCTAGCAAAAAGTATTTAGGTTTTATATCTTACCATGGCAAGGATATGGCATGCCCGTCAATAAAAAAGCAAGTCTTGCCACAAGGACGTGTGTAACGAAGTGAGTAAAGTAAAACAAACCAACCAACACAAAGTGAGTGGTAAAAGCAGTAAACGTATTAAAAATGTAGCCCTCTCCTTCCTTCTTGTAAGTAGCGTACATTAAAACCTCGCAAAAAAGCGCAACATGCTGACAAAAATAACCAGAAGTATTTAAGTTAACAACTAGATAACCACAAAGTATCTGCTCTTGTCAGGTGCAATTAAAACTGCAATATTTCATGAAAGGTTTCTGGATGTAAACAACTTTGCTATCCTTGAAAATTAGGTGGTTGAAACACGAATTGGTCCTGTTTTGCTGTGCTGGTTTAAAGCATTTTTATTAGGCCTGCTATTCTGATGTTGTAAAACTCGCATTCATCACGTGAGAGAGACTTTGTGCTGAATTTCATAATTTCCCCAGGTTTGCATACTAACAAATCCAACAAATAAAATTGTGCTTGCTTGCACAACATGATGGCTGACGTCTCAACCGAATGAAAGTTATTGGCCAAAAAGAGAAAAATTAAATTCCAAGCATTTTTTCCCGATCCTTTTTGTTGATGCAACCAGTTTTTTGCGGTTGTTTCCTAAAGGGCTATTGTGAGGGCTGTAAGTCGGACATGAGATACTAACATAACTTGTTGTTCCTGTCAGAGCAAAAGAAAGAGTAAAGAAGAGAGACTCACTCTCAGAATTTGGGTCAGTGGTAAAAACTCTAAAAACAAAACACTAAAACTGTAAAAAAAAGAACGAGACCACCTCCTTTGAGGACGCAAAACGGCCCATTGTTTTGTTTGTGTGTATCTTTTTTAAAACACTGAAGCTACTCCAAGAAAATGCTTTCACTTTTCAGAATTTTGATGTAACTTTGGTGTAGCTGAATTTGGCTTTTGTTTGGAAACTTCCGTGTAAGCTAACATTAGCCTGGATGATCTACTTAGCTTGTTGTCCCTTTTCATACATACATAGATAGTAGATAGAATAGAAGTAAGCTTTGAGGAACATTTTCGTGTGAATATCATGGATATTTTGCATTTTCTTGGTGGGCCTACTCTCAAGTCTCAATGCCAACTTTCAAATTCGAATTCACGGAATTCAGGAAACCGCCGGCGAAAAAGTTGGTCGTGCAAAAATAATTCAATTTTTTCATACTCTCAAGAATTTTCCATTGAAACTTTCTCTTCTCTCCTGTGGCATAATTCAATTTTCCGTGGCTTCCTTTCAGAGATTCACTTTTTTCCAATTGACAACAACTGAGAAGTCTCTCCGATTAAAGTGAAACACAAAGTTGACCACACGCGATTCTGTCTATCTACCGAGGGAATTAGCAAATCCCCCCTACTTTGAAACTTCTTGCCGCTGAAATTAGATTTTTAGGCCAAGGTTGATGATGTCCTGCGCCAGTACAAGTTGAAGAATGAGTTGAAAGATGGCTTTTAAAGTGCCTTTAGTCTGGTTCTTATGCAACCAGTCAAAGGCATATTCGATTTCAAAAAAGCCTGCTTCATACACAGACCTTGGCATTGAAATTTGAACTGATGCGTCGTGATGTGTTTGTAAAGTACGATCCTTACCTGAGTCCCTGAAGTGTAGGGTTGCCAGAAAAAATGCCGTCAGCCAGAAGTAATCCATGATGCGGTGATTTTGCTATTTCGTACGTTTCATTCCAATCCTTAATTCATTCCTGAAAAAAAAGAAGAATACGGTTAGATAATTGGAACTTGTTTTGACTGCTCCCGACTCATTTTGACCGCTAATAACCTCCTTGACGTTAGCGGAGTACGTGAGCCTTTATTTATTAGGCCAGGCTTGGGAATTTGATGCACTGGGAGAGGCCAACCAGCCAGACGTTGAAGTGGTTGGTTGAAGGATAGTGCGAGGCCGAGCCGAGGTCATGGAAAAAGAGGAGCAGACTCTTCTCTCAGCCTCGAAAGCAAGCCTTATTAATTTTCATCTGCCCTTTCGTGGCAGGAGGGATAAATAGGCCACCATAGTCGTAGAGACTGAAATAACATCTACTAGACTAGAGTCTAGCTTTTCCAACTTGCTACATAAAAGAGACTGGACTTTAGAATGTCACACATTCACATGGATGGTGGAGTGCGGAGAGAGTGGAGAGGATGCTTTCATTATGAAAGAGGTCCCATGGGAAATTCTGTGACCGGGTAAGCCATGGGTGAAAATAAAATGTTATACCGTCCTTTTTCATTAACAGAGGAGTAGTCTCTACTTTGATTGTATCTACTAGGCTTTTTTTTTAGAAATCTTGTTTACCGAAGGTTTCCACATATTTACATTGAATTGCATCCAAAGCTTCTCTTCATTTTATAATTCAAAGTACTTGATGCTCAGAGCAAAAGAATAAAAGAGTCTCTTCAAACCGGATGTTTATTTAATGCCTTCTTAGATTCATTCGTAGTAGCAGCTGAAAAAAGGCGCAGCCGCCCTCTGGAGGTAATTTGGGTAAATAAAAAAAACTTTCAGCAGTTGTGCTTCTGCAGTAAAACGGCTGAAAAAGGGAGCCAATTTTTACCCTCTTATACACTTGATTTTTTATGGGAGAAGGAAGTCTTTTGCGGCTGAAAACTTGCCTATAATCAGATTATAGATTATGCTCTACTCGCGCCGTTGGGTCGGTGTTTCAAGGCCGACCCTTGTTGTAATACATTTTCCAAAAGCAAGGCCATCGTCGTCGTCAAGTCAGACCCAATCGTGTCTCGAGGCTTCAAAAAAGGCCATGTTTTGTTGGTTTCATTTTCTATGTAACCGAGAACAAGTAAGACTTTTTTTTCTTTTGTAAAAATGGCACAATAGGGCAAAATTTATTTGTCTGCGTCTAGCTCTCTACTTCTTTTGGGGATTTGTAAAAAGGCCTTGCAGTAGATAAACCTTTTGCAACCGCAATAGTAATTGTTTATATTTCCTTGCTTTTATTGTTATTTTGCTCTGCTGTGTTGATTTTTGTTCCGGCTGACCGAAGGCCCAAGCTCTCTTAAAACGACCAGACAAGAAGCGACCAGATTCGTTACGCTTGGTCTGTCTCCTAGCTTTTTCTCCTAACCTAAGCATTATTTTTCCTAAACAAAACAAAAACAAAAACAAAATCGATATCATTTTATGATGATCAGCTCTCTAATACTTAATTACTAGCATAAAGTCAACACTTGTTAAAATGTATTGGCATTGCAACTAGGCGAGCAAACATGCTCGTCAATTCTTGTCCTCTCCTCGCAGCTTAATTCTTTTTCTTCTCTTTAGAATATAGATATATACTTTGCAATGTGTGTACTAAGTAAGTACTAATATTCCTGAATAAAAAGCCTGGCTGCCAGAGATAAGCCATCCATTATATTTGTGACATTTTTGGGCACACCCAACTAGCTAGCCACTAGTGGCCGTTTCAGTTAAGTGGGGAGTCAAACATGAAATACCAACCTAAAGAAATTCTTTTTTGTCCCAATTTTTATTTCCGATCAGTCATAAGATTTTTTTGCGAGTTTTTCCATTTTTTTGTCCTCCTTTTCTGAAAATCAAACCAACGGACAGATTCGCATTTTCAGGTGCTTATATACCAAAATGGGGAGTGTGTGGGGGAATTTTAGCCCTAAACAAAAGCGCTGAGGGAAACACGCACCCACTTCTAAAGTACAGATTAGTTGGCTAAACGGAATACGCAAATTGTTTTCATACGTAATACATTTTCCCCGACTCGGACAAACGGTCGAAGCGAAGGAGTGCTTTCTAATTTTTCAAGCTTATATTGGACAAATGAAGATGATTTGTTTGTTCGGCTGAGATTTTCGTGTTGGTTATACTTGCGTTGCGTTTTGGGCACGTGGCATTTTCGCGCTTCATCTTTCTCATTCCAGCCCTATTTGTCACAGGGGGCAAAAGGCTTTCTTTT
>JAAUYL010078021.1_pt1 | contig 11960 bp, 10 predicted proteins | sample 7278011 | NCBI WGS metagenome assembly JAAUYL01 (sample SAMN14350225, study PRJNA611818) | marine sediment metagenome | isolation source: surface marine sediment (1.8m) | place: French Polynesia: Moorea | collected 2018-08 | reverse complement strand
TTGCCCTAGCTGTAAGACGACGCGGCGCGGCGAGCGTGAATTTGACTAGAAAAACTTTAGCCCGCTCGCTCAAATTTTAGGCAAAATGTAACAATCGACAAGAACATAACAAAGCCGTTTGTTGTTTTTTTTGTACCGGAAGATGGAGAAAAACAAGTTTTCATTCGTGTTTTCGATTCGAAAAATGTAAACAACAGCTGGCGGAAAAATAAACAAACACTCAAAAATTTCGATTCGATTCGAAAACGATTCGATTTCGGCTAGAGCTACGTTCGTTCCGTTGCCTTTTACGGCGACGCGCGCGCGCGTTCGTCAAATTACGTCGCTCGCCGAGAATGGTGAAATTCACGAAAAAATCCCAAGCAGGCGGGCAAGCGCGTGCATGGCGTGTACGCTTAAAAGCTGCCGGCGGCGCTTCAAGCCAAACAGGCACTACGTATTTTCGCACGCCGAAACGCTTCAAGCTATCAAGCACGTGCATGTAAACGCTGGCCGGGAAAATTGGGTATAAAAGGCGCCGCGTTTCAGGCCGGCGGCCATTTCTCCCCGAGCCCCCAAACAAGGCGGACGTCCCGGACGCTATTTTCTAAATTCCCTCCACTCCCAAACATCTAAGCCCGGCCCACCAAAACCTACCTGAAATCTTCCGGCGCACGAAGTCACGGACACCTACAAGAGAAACTCCGGTACTCGACACACCCTTCGGAGACGGGTTTCAAGCCAACACGAATTCCGGTACCAAGCTACACGTAACGGGACCCGATTAACACAGCGGCATCTAGCTTCAAAAGGTAAGAATTTTTTTCTAAGGTTTTCGGGTAGCTGACAGGATTTGTTGTTCGTTCGGTTCAAATTTTTCTTGTCTTCCTCTTCCTGAAGTATGGGAAAGCCGTCAAAAGCCGCGTTATCAAAACGCCGCTACCGGGCAAAGAAAAGGGTTGAAGATCGCTTAAAATTAAGAAAAAAGCGTATGAAAGTTGTCCGAAAGTGTCCTCACCTACCCCCAGTGATAAATGTTCCTCTTCATGTACCGGATCTTGTGAATCCTGAGGAATCGGTCGTGGTTGACGACGAGATGGCTGTTGAATTGCCTCCGTTACCAAATGAAAATTTCATTACCTCTGCCAATGAGCATGTGCAAGTACAAAGCGCTGTTGATGATGCTCTGGTACCTGAAGAACCTTTTTCTGAGTTTGATGTTTCAATGTCCGATGAGGAGGACCCACTCGAGACAACATCTTCGTTTCAAGAGCAATTCTGGGATCCAGCAAATCTTCCTGAAAAGCCGTATCTTGATGGTACCGGATTTACTGATTGGGACAATGATCTTGTGCAAAAGAAACTGCGCGATCTGCTAGCCAAGAAATGGGTGAATGCACGAGCAGAATCGATGTGCGAACATGTCGCTGCTGAAAGATTTCTAAGTGTCGTTGTCCAAAATCTCGACTTGTTAAAAAAAATAAAGCACATTCAAAGCTACAAGACGATGAGACGTCAAGTTCAAAGAGAAATGCCTAAAGCAAAATGCTGGCACAAGTTTCTGGACACTGAAAACGATGTTGAAGTGGATCATGTAGGAGAAACTCTGCCAAGAGGAAAATTTCCTGTCGACCGGTACCAGTTGCTCCACACTTGGACAAGGCTTTCACTCGAGGATGGCCTAACTCTCATGGATAAGTGGCACAAGCGGCTACCTGAGCAAAAGCAGTGGGGTCCTGAGTCTGCTGGAAAAACCCAAATTGATTTGTCTTGGGATGGTGTACCACTAGACAACAAAGGGACGGAAGTGCTTGAGGTTTTGTCTTTTCGAAAAACTGATTGCAACTTAGTCTTTCCGCTAGCAATTTGGATTGGAAAAGAAGCCTGCAAAGATCCAGAAGATGTCATGAGACATTATTTAGACGAAATCCGCTACCTGAAAATTAAAGTACGCTATTTCCTGGCTGACTCGAAAGCTCGTTGTGTCCTAATGAAGATGACTTCGATCAATGGCTACTATTCCTGCCAGTTTTGTCTTGCTCCCGGAGTAAAAAATAAAGCTCCTCGAGATGAACCTCGGCGCGGTGGTGCTGTCTTGTGGACTTCAGCTACCATGAATCATCCCAAGCGAACAACAGCCTCCTATGTCCGCGATGGCCTCAAGGCTTTAAGAAACCGCCTGCCTGTCCATGGAGTAAAAGGTGTTTCGTGCTTGACTGAGCTCTTTGAGGACATCATAACCTCCGTCCCGATTGATACGTTTCACGCTGTGTATCTCGGCATGGTGAAAAAGCTCTGGAAAGAGATTTGGCAGATGTCTGGTACCGGAAGAATTCCTTCACATCTTGAGGAAGCAAAAAAAGAGTTTGATTCCCTGTACCGGAAAATCGAAGTTCCTTATGAAATGCAAAGGCGTCCACGAGAGGTTGACTTAAACAGCTTTAAATGCAGCGAGTGGAAATCTCTGGCCTTGTTTGGATTCCCAATTCTGGTACCAATCCTTGACAGTTATGGCCTTCGTTGTCAAGCCAAAGTTTTGATTCAGTTCGTGTACCTGGTCCGAGCTCTCCTCTCTTCTGACGAAGTCTTTAAAGCGGTCGAAGCGGCAGTAAATCTGGATGATCTCATGGCGAAGTTTTATCGAAACTACGAACACACTTTTGGTGCTAGAGCCTGTATTCCCTCCGTGCACCTGTTTTATCACCTTTTAGAACAAAGAAGACGAGATTCCATCACAACAACAAGCACAGAGTTGTTCGAAACTTTTTATGGACTGATTCGTTCCGCGTACCATACTGGAACAGTCTCAATGGGTAAACAAATGACTGACAATGTCATTGTCCACTATGAGGCTAAAAATCACAATTGCTACCGGACTTTCCGAGTCAGACCAAAAGAGAAAGACATTCATAACGACTCTCTTTTGTGGACAACGAAAGGCTTTGTGCGAGTAGTAAAGAACTCTGAAAAAGGCCGCTATACATGCAGGCTTTTTCAATATTCCCGCTACACGACTGATATTGTGAAAAAGCTCTGCTTCGCTTCATTCGGCGTTGTAAAGATTAGAAGAGAAACGGAATCATTTGTCGAGATCAAAAAGTCTCAAATTCTTGCAAAATGTGTAAAAGCTGCAAATGTTCTGGTAGCAATCCCTTTTGAGACCCTATACGGCTAAGCATCGACATTCCTCTGGCTTTTGCAGCACATCATGTCTCGCGAATCCTGCGTTGATCCAAGTGTTTCTTCTGTGTGCAAGACGGAAAAAGAGTTTGGGAAAAGTGCTTCTGACACAAAAGTCTGTTATCGTGAAGCTACGCAGTGTTCCTCGGTGCCGGAGTTTACTTTTCCAAGTCCTCGAGTCAACAGTGGCCGAATGCTCCAGCTCTCTTTGATCCCACAAAATGAAAGTCCAGTCAACCGTCTTCTTCCGGGTACCCGAATTTCCATGTCGAGGAAGCCTCCGACTCATCCTCCGCCAAAGGTGGTCACCTACCAAGATGTCGTCCAGAACCTTCGGGTATGAGCAAATGTCGTCAAGTGTTTGTGTTAGTTACTCAAGTTAAATTTTGTTCTCAGCGTCTTGAGGACGAGTTTCCACCGCCTTTGGAAAAGTGCCTCCTCTTTGTTAGCGGACAATGTTATTTCAAAAAGCGCCGTCAAATCCACCTAGCCGTGCAGGATAACCCTTCAGTGTACGGGCCATTGTGGTGTGTTGCAGCGGTCACCATGAGGTGTCCTGGCTCGCTTTACACCTTGCCTTTCGGCTTTGTCCGCTACCGGACCGACTGCATCTCAATGAGTCAAGTGTTGCGCTCCGTCTTTCAAAGAATCGAGGTTGAGGAGATGCACGTCGTGTCGGTTACGTGCAACGGTGTTCTAATTGCATCCGCCTAAGAAACTGCTACCCGAAAAACCAAAAAAAAAAACAATTTACAATCAAATCAACCTTTACTTAGTGTTTATACAATTTAACTCCAGCTGAAACGCCAAAATGGACCGAAAACGCAGCTACGAAGGCTGCGATGAGAGCAGACCTGAGAAGAGACCCAATGCCGAGGTACCTGAAAGCTCCTCCTCGGAATCTGACTCGAGCTCTTCCGGGTTCTCCCTCGGGTCTTCGGACTTTACCGCTACCAAAGAAGAACTAGAGCGCAGTCAGAAATTTTTAACCTACGTCGACAAAGTCCTTCTCCAGTGCGACGAGCATCTTGACGAAATCCGTCAAAAGCACGAAGCTGCAAAAGAAAACGTGCTCAAAGACTCTTCCGATGACGAGCAGTCGGTTACGGAGGGAGCCGAACAAGAGCAATCGGGTACCGGAGAAACTACCAAACCCGACGAAAAAGCTGAAGAAAACCAAGATGGTGCCGGAGACTACGTCGATCCCGGCAAGCCAACGCTCGATTTTGCCGAATTTAACAAAGACACGAAGTCCGGATCGTTTCTCAAGCCGGCCTCTTCGGGGGATCCGGAGCAACCAAGGCCTCTCAACGCAGTGCTCACAAGCGAGGCCGAAATTAAGGTACCTGAATTAAAATCTTTACAATAACTTCTCTAATATGCTGTACTTTTCAGACCGAGCCGCTCGACGAGATTTCCATTTTTTCCGCTACCGACTTTGAGCCGACCCAGCAATACGTTTTCAACTTCAAGGAGCCAAAAGTAGCCATCGACAAAGAGACGAAGAAGAACGATCTCGACAAGTTTCTGGTACACTTTAATAGAAATTTTCCTCTTCAATTTTTAATTTTTTTTTTTAGAACGATTGTGTCAACAAACCAGAGGTGGCCTACGCAGTCTCAGACGCGTCCGGAGATACGCTCGATGTTTTCCCTCGAGATGAATCTCGCGAAGCAATCGGGTACACGAGATCTTACGATCCAGTCGGCGACTCTACCGACGGCAACATTGACGAGAGCGGCAGTAACGGTTCAACTGAGTCGAGCGAATGGGTCGTCGGAGGTACCAAAATCAAGTCGGAGAAGTCTGTCGCTTTGTCGAACGAATCGAGTGTCAAGATCGTTTTCGAGAAGACAGCCTCCGGTACCAAAGTTCTTTCGGAGAAGTCTGCCGAGGACAACAAGAGCAACTCGTCTTCGGAGGAGTCGTGCGAGAGCCGTGGATCCGACAAAACTTCGATTTCCCTCGGGAGCCAGGACACAGAGTCGGACGTGACCTCGAAGCGCGGTTTTATCGGTTCTTCTGGTAGCCGCGGAAGCGAGAGCAAGAATGCCAAGGCGAAGAAAGGTCGCAACGGGCAGGACAAAAAGTCCGGTACACGTCGCAAGCCAAAACGAGGAAAGCGCCTCAAACGCCTGGTCAACCAAACGCGTCACACTGTAAGTAGATAAAACTGTAATTGCCAACAAGCTCAATTAATTTTTTTTTTCTGCTACCAGACGGAGAGGATCGACCAGCAAACGCTCGAATTTCTTCGTACCGGAGGGACGACCTACAGCCGCGCCGACACCAATGTCAAGGTCTATTGCACGACCGAGCGAAACTGCTACCACAAAGACATCTCCGTTCTCAAAGTGTCCTACATGCTGAAGAACTCCAAAGTTCTGCAGTTTTACGGTACGTGAAAAAGTTTTTCTTTTGTTTTGTCAACTTTAAAGCAACGTTTCTTAATTTTTAGGCTCGATTCAATTCAACTCAGCTCGCGGATTAACTCTCCAAGACGTTGCCGAACCCCTCCTTCGTGACATGAGGGCCTACAACAAATTCCATTACACGGGAATCGTCCTCAACGGCAAGGAGATGCCAAGCGTCAGAGCCGGACTCGCAAGTAAACTCGACTGAACCTTGCACAATTCCTTTTTTCCGTTAGCGGAAAACTATTTTATAACGAATTTTTTCATTCCCTCCCTAACTTTAACTTAATAGTTTATAAGAATTCCTGGTACCTGACACTAAGTCTGACAAGCACATTTGACAATTTATGCTACCTTTTTTGTGTTAAAACAAAACCTACCTGTCTTTTCTCACTTACCTGTAATGATATGTAAGCATTTTCCTGCTACGTGATTTAAGTCTTATTTAACGCAGTTTCTGTTTTCAAATAATTACTACAATATTATTTTTATTTTTCATTAAAACCTACCTGAAAATACACCTATTGAAAAATTCAACAAAAAAATACACTTGCCATCTCGTTATCGGTTCACTTCGGTAAACTTTCTCCCTATTTGCAGCTGTTTTGCCAAAGATTGGTCCTAAAATGCTTGGCAGCAGCTCTTTTGAGGTAATTAAGTATTTCTTTGCTACCGGAACTTTTCTAACTTGTATTTTCATAGAAATTCAATGAGTCTGTTCCTCATCGGTTTTTGAAAGCCTCTTCTTTGAGCAAAACTCCTGTACCGGTTAAAAGTGAACTTTGTTTGGTCGAAACAAAATCATCCGGCGACAAACCTCTTGGCATTGAGACGTTGGGCAAAACTCCGGTACCAGTTGAAAGTGAACCCTGTTTGGTCGACACAGTAGCTTCCGGCGACAAAACTCTTGGCATTGAGACGTCGGGCGCAACTCCGGTACCGGTTAAAAGTGAACCATGTTTGGTCGAAGCAGAAGCATCCGGCGACAAAACTCTTGGCATTGGGACGTTGAGCAAAACTCCGGTACCAGTTGAAAGTGAACAATGTTTGGTCGAAACAGACTCATCCGACGAAAAAGTAAAGGTAACCATGTGTATCTTTTTTGATACCATTTTATGTCGTTTTCTTAGGTGCTCAAACTACCCATCTGCGGGAGTTACGTGAAAACCGTTCTTACTTTCGTACCGGAAAGCGTTCAAACGAAGCAGCAGACAAAAATTCCGCTACCTGGCAAAGTGATTCATCAGCCAAAGGTCGAAATCAGGGCTTGTCCAACTGTCTACACTGCCTTCAATGGCTCCATTTTCAAAGTCAAGTACTCACTTGGACCTGGCCACGAGAAGGCCTTAGGTAAAATGAAAATAATATAGAGGAATATTTTTTTAATATTTTAAAATCAGGTACCATTCATGGCAAGACTGGTCAAGAGCATCCGAGAACACTTCTTAAGCCTTTTGTCCGCTACCTCGAGGCTAAGGGCTACCTGGTCTCCAAAGTTTCATTTGGACATCTGTCGACGAACAATATTAGCCCATTTCGGCTTTGAAAGACTCAAACCTCTATTGTCTCATCTACGAATAATTCCAAACCAAATATTCACAATACACTGTCAGCTACCTGAAAACTAATTTAAAGTAATGATTTTTTAATCACAAAGTACACAAAACTAAAAAATCTTTTTTCAGGTACCATGCCCTCAAAGAGACAACGAGTGAATCCGGCTGCAAACGAAAAGAAATCACACAAGAAGAGTCGCTTTTCTCCGGTTGCAGAAATCGTAAAATGCAAACAAAATTTGTGTCAAGTGAAGAGCTGCTTGCCTCCTGTAGCTGAAAAAACTCAAAGACAAGAAAATCAGTGTCAGAAAGTGAGCCGCTCTCGATCCGAAGCAGAAAGTGTTAAAAGTGGAGGGAAAAACCCTCAGAAGAAATCCCGCTTTCCTCCGGTAGCAGAAAAAGTTAAAATTAACCAAAGTAAACGAGAGCCCCCGAGTGAGTGCTCCGAAAAAGCAGCAGCTTGTCAGTCTCAAGTGACGCTAAAAAGTATCCCAAAGTGGCGGCTACCTCACAATATGTATCTTTTTCGCCATAAAAAGAAAAAGCGGCAACCACTTCGCGAGATTGCTGTCAAAATGACGGGAGAGAAACAGGTACCTGTTATTATTATAAAATGTAATTGTGCTGATTTTCCCCTTTTTCCTTAGAATGACTTGTGCAACTATACTTTCTACGAGGAGTCACTTTCCTACATAACCCGGCACCTGAAGAATGCCGAAATTGTTGTGAAGCGGGCAGACTCGAACAAAACTCAGCTGCTTGGCAACCGTGAATTGTGGGTCTACACATTGCCCCACAAGGATGGTCTGGTACCGCGAATGATATGTAAGGTGAATACATAACTTAGTTAAAAACACATTTTTAGATATATTTTTTTCAGGCCAAATCGAGTACCAACCACGCTGGAACTCCATCAGGAGTATGCTGATACCAGTCTTCCGTCAGCTGATTTCTCGAGGGCTGAACATTTCGTCGCTCATGGTCGATGGCAAAGACATTGCCCATTTCTCTTCAATAAGCGCGATGGCTAAAGCATTGATTCAACGAAACTCTGCTACCGGAAAATAAGCGCAAAAACTTTAACTCTCGTGAAATTCGTTAAGTGCAGTGGTAAAACGAAAAACAATCCTGCTAGCTGACAATAAAGAAAAAGAATCTAAAAACAGTGAAAGACGAGAACACGTGATCAAACTTAAAAATTGAAACGATAATCGTGAACTTTAAAAATAAAACATAGTTTTATCGGTTTCTTGTACCTGAAAGCTTTTTTTAAATATCTTCAATATTAATTTTAGGTAAGTATGTCCAACGACCCTGAATCTCCGAAGTTCTCGCAGTCCCTCTTTTCGCAAGATGACTCGCCTGAGAGAAACCTTGAACTGAAACTCGAAGACAGCAGTCCTGAAAAGTCTGCGAAGAGTGCCAGCTACCAGAATAACACTTCGACTCCACAGAACAGTCCCAGGTACCGGGCCACAGAAACTCCTTCTCCAACCGATTCAACTTCAAGTTTGAGCACCTGCCTGTCGACATCAACGCTTGAGTCGACAAATAAAAGTTTTCTTCTTCCTGTTCGACTCGAGGACATGGAAGTGAGTGGTCTGGACTGCAGTGCAAATGCTGTTACCAGTGGAAGCGTCAAAAGCTTCAACAGTGAGAACTCTTCTCAACTTTCCGCTAGCTTGAAACAACGTGGCACCCTTTTGAAAAAGGCTGTGGATGCGGCTAATCGCAAAAGAAGTTCCAGCATCCACGCGTCAGACATCCCTGATAAAGCTACCAAATATCAAAGCGATTGTGAGAACGGGATTTCAGACGATGAAACAACGAAGCCCATGACGGTAAATATTCTTATCGTGTACCTGAAAAACATTCAAAAAATTTTTTTTTAGGATTACGTTTCTTACATCTTCAACTGTCTGAACGTCAACTATTTGCGGGTTCTCCAATTCAAATCCATTGAGTTGCACATTTCACGCAAAACCTTGCCAAGTGGGCTTGAGCAGGTCCTGGTAGAATATCCGCAAGGTGCATCTGGACTTTTCGACACACTCTGTAAGTGCTTCCTTAAAAATATTTTGCAACTTAAAAATAAACTTTTTTCAGGTACCTTGAAGTACAGCCCCTACCGGAAGAAAACCCTCTACGAAAACATGAAGCCAGTCTTTGAGAAGCTCGAGAAGCTCAACATTCAAGTTAGTGCTCTATTTCTGGACGGGATGAAGGTTGCAGACATCAAGCTGCTAGCTGAAATGTGAAATCCAAAAGAAAAACTGAAAAGACAAAATTAGTGATAAGTGATAATTTCAAACCGAACAGTGAACTGGACAATCTTACAAACTGCTACCTTAAAACAAACAAAAGTTGTGTATGGAAGAGTAAAGAGCAAAAAGCTTCTTCAGCTACCCAAGAGAATCATTGTAATATCGTGATTTGGCCAATTAAAAAGAAACAAATTATAAGATCAGTGTCCAACCAACAGTACTACTTAGCCTTTTCTTTATCAGGTTGACAGGATGGCGGACACAATTTTTCTGGAGCTTACTGATAATCTCGCTCCTCTTGAAGACAAAAACGTAAGTTAATATATATTTAGTGTTTTTTTTTCTAATTTTTGAAATTTTCAGATGCCGGATAATTGCATTGCCCTTTTGTACAGTGGGCTCATTCAGAACAAAGAAGACGGTGGCGAGACTAGACGTGTCGAATGCTATGCGGGCGTTTCTTACGGCCTCTCCGATGTCCCAGGCCTGTCCTTTGGAAGAGGCCCAGTCCTTTCTCGGGTACGTGAATGTCAAAAGAAAATTATAAAAATTTAACGTTTTTTTAACCTTAGGTACCTGAAAAAGTAACCATGGACTCGGATTCAGTTTGTGATCCTGAAACAGCTGCCAAGGCAGCGCAGGAATGCATTTCTCAGGTACCCTTTTTAATGTTAATTTGAAATTTGATTTAATATTTTTTGTTTATAGGGCTTGGATCCCAAAGTCATTCACAAAAACTTGCGGTCACGGATTGTGAAGACAGTCAATCCGGCCAATGAAGAGAAAACCGAGGAAGGCACCGGTACCAAAGACAAAACTTCCTTTCCTTCCAAAGCAGTTCCGGCAGATGACGTTTTCACCGCAGCCAAAACGACGCCAACATTGACAAAACTGAAAAAGCCAGGCGATGTCGTTGCGGAAATTTGTTTTCAGGTATTGGACTAAGATTTATAGAAGTTTAAAACCCCTAAGTCTTTTCATTGTAGGCTCGAAAATACCTGAACCATGTGCCGCCATTCCGAAACACGGATGGAACTTTCTCGGGTGCCAGAATGGAGCCAGAGCTTTGGAGAAACAAGGTAAAAAAGTTTTCTTATAGTATCTAATAGTATTTAACAGTATATTTTTTCAGTATACGCCCGCCTCAAGTGGTGTCATTGCCCAGTACGAGTTTCCCAGGTACCCGTTCCACGACGCTCCTTTGCGTCTTGTCGACCTAATCTGGGACGGAACTGGTCTTGATGACATTGTCCGTCTTGCTAACGGATCTTACTATGATCGAGTCCAAGTGCTTTACGTTCCCACGAAAACAGCCACAAAACCTCGTGTAGCCGGTAAGTCCTGCTTCTATACAAAAATACAAAGTTTAATACGATTTTATTGAAGGTGTCATGCTTTCGGGACCGGAAGGCGATCCTTACGAATGCCTAATCAAGCCGACACTCGCCCAGCTACTCAAGGAGAATGTTTTCGTCCGCTTCATTCACTTCGACGTAGCCCACCGTCGGGCATCCTGTTGGATCGACACTGTGTCCAACATGTTTCTCGAGATGTCTCAACGTGTTCATGTGAACTCCAGCAGCAAACCACCGCAAGCGATCAGTGAACCGCCGCCAATGCAAGTTTCAGAGTGCTCCGGTAGCAAAAAAGACAAAAGTGCAAGTGCAACTTCTAGGAAGAGCAGGTCCGGCAAAAAAACCGGTACCGAAGGGCCAAAACAGAAGAAGAAAAAGTCGACGGCTGGCCGCCGAAAATCCAAAACTGACTAGACTTTTTTTCGCGTACCAAAATTCCTCACACGCATTTCCCCTCCTTCTGAATTTCAAAGCTAAGTGTACAACCGGCACGGCAACATGTACACTTTTTGTTTCTTTTTTTGGTAGCTTAACTAACTTGAATTTTTTGCAAAAAAGGTGAGAAATTTTTTCTTCTGAAAGTTTATGGTAAAGGTTTTAAAGAGACTGCTTGCAAGAACTGATATTATCCTTGACCTTGCAATACTTTAAATTAAATCCTTTACCGGAATACTTTGTTTGAACAGAAATTGATTGCTGGAATCTCGGACGTTAGCACAAAGCTACCTTACTTTGTGCTTTCATAAAGGTTTGACCTGGCATTGCTTTTGAAGTTCAAACGTGTATTTTCACAGAAAAAATTGTTTTTGGTAGCTGAGAAAAATGCTCTCAAAAAAAACGTAAAAATCCAGGCTCCAGGGTTGCTGTATGAATGGAAATTGATTGCCGGAACCTTGGAAGTTGGCACAAGGCTACCTGACTTTGTGCTTTCTTGAAGATTTGACCTGGCATTGCTTTTGAAGTTCATGTAGTGACTTTTAATTTTGTAGCTTTTTTAAGATTGAATGCAGCGTAAACATATTTCAGCTACAAAATTAGTTAAATCGAAAGAAAAAGTAACCTGCTTGTATTATCTTGCTTGAAGGAATGGATTTGAGACAGTTTCAGGTAGCAACAAGGTTTTCTGCACATTGCACGATCCTCAACGTTGCATATGCTGTAAAACGGAAAGACGCCGAAGTAGGACGTGCAGAAAACTGCTACCTGAAAACC
>JAAUYL010000487.1_pt1 | contig 11974 bp, 5 predicted proteins | sample 7278011 | NCBI WGS metagenome assembly JAAUYL01 (sample SAMN14350225, study PRJNA611818) | marine sediment metagenome | isolation source: surface marine sediment (1.8m) | place: French Polynesia: Moorea | collected 2018-08 | reverse complement strand
CATTTTGCCAAGCAAAGGGTTATTTTTAATTTCAGACTGAAAGACTGACCTAAATTATCTTCTATCAGAATGGAACGTGCTCTGGTTTTAAGAGTGTGGTAGCTTTTAATACTGTACGTAAGTATCTAGCTACTTACATGCAAGATTCAAGTAAATACTCCCTTTGCTTCCAGTTATTTTAGGCCGCAGAACATGGTGTTGTAAACTGTGGTCAGTTTTTGTTTTAAAGGGGAGGCACATTAGTTGGGCGGCTATCATGTATCGAGTTCTTAAAATGGCACAGTCACTAGAGGATGCTTTTTGAACTTCCTTCAGGGATTGTGGTGGAAGGGGCAAGTAAAAATAGAATGCCTGGGCGACACAAAAAGACCCCCTAATTTAAAGGAGTAGCGTCAGGCCTGAGTTTGGTTAGTGCTTGCTTCTGAAATATGCCCTACATGGGCTTGCTATTAAGCTTAGTCCCTACCCAAGTTTCGACCGAAGTTGCAGTTTGCAAAGGAATGTTAACATGCCTTTTGTCTGCCTATACATTGTTGACATCTCAATATTTCTCCCCGGCAGCAGCAGCGCCATCTTGCGGAAGGCACAGTAATGGTTTTAATGACCGAAACGTAAGTGGGCTCATTTTGTAACTTTCGGGCGCGCAAAATGCAAACATTTTTCTTCTCTGTTTTTTGCCAATCTTCTGAGTCATGACTGCTCCGTTTTAAGATTTAACGTATAAGGTTTAACGCGCCAAATAAAATAATTCCTATGAATTTTCCAATATCCCTTACAAAATTACTGTCGAAAGTCCGCTCTCGTATCGTTATTCTTGACAACGCCAGAACAACAAAACGAATCACATTTCGTAGGGCCTTCTGCCTTCATTTCAGTGCGAATTTTGATTTTTCAGAGCGAGACGAGAATCGTTTCAGCTCAAAAATGCTGCGAACAAGCTGAAAAAATTCAAAGTTGTTCATCTCAGCTCAGTAAATAATTTACCAAGCTGAGAACAAGTGCCGTCTCTTCTCATTCTCAGCAACCCTGTTTCAACACGGCTCAGCAGCTCAACCAATAATCAAATCAAAACAAAACAAATTTCAAACACGTGCTCTGCTTCGATAAAAATCCAAAATTGGAAAATCCCAAAGTCACGAAGATTCTGCATTTGAAAAATTCAAGAATTTCCAAAGCCCAGACCTCCGACTCCCGTCTCCTAAACGATGGCGATTTTTTGCAATCTCCTGGGTGTTCAGTGAAGTGACCAAACAGCCATGCTTGTCTTTCAAACATCTCTTGAGTCTTGATGAAGGTAAGCCCTGACTGATTTTGGTAATTGTTTCTCAAGCACGAAAAATGGCAGTCGAATTAAGTTAACAAGAAAAAAATTGGAGCGTTTGAAATTCCAAAGTTCTTTTCGAGCATTTTTCTCTCTCGGGTTGACGCGCTGCATCGCAATTTAGTAATAAAATGCCCAGAAATTACAACCACGGCGCGGCCGAAGCAGAGAACTTTTTTTCCAGCGAAAAGTTAAAAACACGGGTAACAGTAATTAGGAGGCAATTTCACACTCTCCACGCGAGCTCCTCGACGATCGTCCCAGCAAATTCTCTCGGATTAAAGCTCGGTTTTGTTAAGGATTCTTCGAATCCGGATCAATTTCACAAGAATTTTGCCGCGATCGAACTTTAATTTGGTCTTAAGTAGGCCTCTGAACACAACATGTGGACCAGCATCACTTCGATTCGCTACTTGGGAAAAGTAAAAGAGCGAAAAATGCACTCCTTTTTGATCGATGCATTAGATTAACCTCGCCACATCTAGCTTGCAATCGGTCAAAATTCCCCCTAGTCGACAGAGAGATGGCGCTGCTGCTTGTTAGTTGTTACGGTTTTAGAGTGCAAGATTCTTTAGATAACACGGAGAAAAGCTCGAGCGAAATTAACCTTTCAATTTTGACCAAAGCAATGCTTTAATCCACCAAAACTAACCAGCCCATCCAGACCAATCTGCCAATGTGTCTTGCTCAGCAGGAGCCATTTTTGTCGGCACAGAGAGAATCTCAGACTCTCAGTCTCAGTAGTTGGTTCCCAATAATGAGCTGTTAAACTGACAGCATCAATCCATACAATTTTTTACACGCCGCTTAATAGCAAGTAATTGTAGGTCACCCTGGGTTCGAGGCAGCAGTTGTCCAATAGAAAAAAATGGCTCTTTTTGCCGGGGTCTCCCCACTGTGAACAGTTAGCTTTATATTCATGTTTGCTCTGTGATTCATAAAAAATGGAGCCAGTTTGTAAAGTGAAAGGGATCGTTGAATGACAGCTCCACAGTAGGATAATCATATAATCCACTGATGTGATGGACAGCTTTTAAAAAAACTTTGTTATACATATTGCAATAGCAAAAGGAAAATAGATCGATAGTAGAGCAAGACCCAGATTTTCCTGAAAATCACGATTTTTTCTCTCTGGGAGAGAGGAAAAATCGTGGCAAATAAGTGGCCTTGACTTGATGATGATCACCGGTGACCGAGTTCGTAGGAGAGTCCGAAAAGCAGGGAAAGATGGATGAGGCAACGGCTAAATACATGGTGCACGACATATCGAAACAAGCAAGCTTCAACTAAGGAGAGCTCAGCTCACCAAGCAAAAGCAAAAGATTTTCAGAACTGGAGAGGTATCATTACCCGGCAAAATAACCGCGATTCAAGAAGAGGACTTTGTTTCGGTTTCAATAGTTTTAAGGCTGTAAATACCTGTGTAAATTGGGATGGATCTCGATGATTTTTCGTCGAAAAAACACCCGAGCGCCATCTGTTGGGGGAATTTCTGAAAAACCCGCAGAACAAGTGCATCGCAAAAGTTCACATTGAGGAGCCTTGAATTTTTATCGTTGAGTGTGTAGACTATGTGTTTGATGAAACCATTATTCACCGTGAAACACGAAACTTGCATTTTTGACCCTTTTGGGCATTTTTTGCGAGCGAAGCGCATCGCAGCAGCTCATTTATTTCAGTGCATTTTTCTCCCTCCTTTGACAAGGGAAAAATTCTCCGTATATAAATATTCAATATGACTTTATAAGGCTAATATAAAAATGATAATGGCCTCAAATTGCCGATATCAATTTTTCGCGAGAATAAATTAGATTTTGGCGATTTTTTCGTCGACGCTAATTGTAGTGATTTGGTTATTTTTAGGATGGGCAAATATTTTTTTTTGCCAATCGCGTAAAGTTGCCCAAAAGTCAGCAGGATTTTCATTTTTCGGTTTTCTGGCTGGGGAAAATGATGTGATAGCTGATAGGTGATGGGGACACTTTTGTCCCGCGGGTGACACCCCCTAATTTGCGCTCCTGTCCTCTCGCATTTTTCCTACCAATTTACACGCAAGTGGAATGGAATAGATAGTTAATCATACAGCCAAGTTCAGATCAAATTCAAAGAATGCAACCATGTAGACAGTAGCAGGAAATACTTTCAAAAAATGCCATTTTTGATTCCTCTCAACTATTTTCCCCTAATTTTTCCAGGCTTCAAATGCAAATTTTACTAACCAAGGGGAGTGAATATCAAATATGACGGGGAACCACACTTGCACTAAGAATGTATTTGTAGACAGGAGAGCCTCTGAAATTAATTTCCTAGCGTCCGTGCTGTCTACATATTCTGATTTTCCGTGAAAGCGAATTGAGGTGGAGAATGTAAAACCGGCATTTAAGGGGGACCGGACGTTGGTAGATAGATAGGTACACAGTCTCAGCACAGCCCAAAAACATGGCGCTTCACACTTGAGGAATGATAATTTGCTACAAATTAGCTCAGCTGGCCCCAAACTCTGCGCTGTAGTTGTAGCCAGGAGTTTATTATGGTTGTATACTTTGATACCCATTTCTGAGTAGCTTAAACGCTAGCTGCTGCTAGGACAACATTCCTGAGCTTGAACTTATATCTACCTTCCCCTCCTCCTCATTCTCCATGTAAGTCCTGAGTGTGTGAGAGTCTATTTCAAATACCTCAATTGCTAGAAAAGTTAATCAATCCGACATGATTGCACCAGGTCCTCTAGTTGCCTGAACACGGCTGCAGAACATTTAGTAATCCCAAGAACAACCATTTGTACAAAGTAGCAACGCTGCCACAATATTGGGGATATATTTATTTGAGGTCAGATTCGAAGACCGAGCGAAAGAATGGAGAAGAGAAGATAGAGGAGGAGGAGGAGGGAGGCGGGGTGGAAGAACAATCGTTCAATGGAGTGGTGGATTTATGTGGATAAAGCTCAAAATATTATTTTTGGCCTGTCCAAAAATCTCTGTGCAAAGCAAACCCCAAATTATTAGCTTTGGAATGGAGGCTGCTGCCAATGAAATCTAGCAAATGCAAAGATAACAGTGGGTTGCAGAGATAGGTAAATGGTTGGATCGACAACAGGTAGCTATTGAAATCTCGTTGGAATTTTCGAAATGATGCACATTTTATGGCAGCGAGATGGTCAAGCCAGGACTTCTGTAGGAATTGTAGAAAGTCCAAAATTATCTATTGATCCAGGGGGGGTCATTAGTTTCCATTTCAAGTCAAAATGCAAAGCTTGTTGCTCAACCCACTTACTTAAGAAATTTCTATTAAAAATGCAATTTCCTCAGTTGCCAATTTTCCTGCTAGGACTTTGGAACTCTTGGCTTAAAAAGGTTTGCAATTGTGGAGCTGCTGTCACAGAAATCAAAAGTCTTCTTCTCTCGTCATTGAGGGAAAATTGATGTAGGTTTCGATCGCCTCGGGAGGGGGCAGCACACATCGTCCCGCATTGCTTGCATCGCATCAGTAAATACTATGCAATCCCCCAAAAGATCGGGGAGTAGCCAAGGTTCAGCTTCAGATCGAATTTTGATAAATATAATCATCTCCTTGCTTCTTCCACTCGCTCTGCAACATGCCCTTATTACTTCGAACGAGATGGATAGATAGTTGCGTTGGGTAGGTGCCCAATAACGAATGTCTCCACTGGAAACCCATTATTGCATTTTATTTCTCCCGATTGCCTGCTTGGTTTGTTGTAAGGGGAAGAATTAAGAATTAGCGTTGTTTTTGAGTGTTGCAAGCCCGCCGCAACGCTACACAACCAAGAGCTTCTTTTTGGCCACCAAACTTACTTACTTACCTAACGCTGCTTGCTGCCTCTGCAAAGTCAAATCATTAATCAAAAGAACACAGCCCACTACTTAAGAACAATTACGCGATGGATATGGTACAACAAGCTGTAAAGCTGAACACAGAAACAAGTGCGAATACATTCTTTATATCACTGAACAAACCGGCAAAAATAAATACATGGCAGGGATTCAAACATTTCAAGCTGCGTCCTTTTGGGGAGCATGTTTATGACCCTCTCATTTTCACAACAGACAGTCGCACAAAAATTGGCAGGTTTTTTTACATCTCATCTCAATTTACCTACCAGCCAACCGTTGTTTTGCTTGCTACTAAGGCAAAGCCCATTTAAAAGAATGGGGGAGAAAAACATCAGGTGCAAGTTGTAGTCCAAACACACATATTTTTTCCAGTAAAGATTCGAGTGCGAGTGACTTTGAATTCTTGGAAACTTCATAAATTTTTGAGCAATTATCCTGCGCGAAGACTCCACTTACTAAAAATGAGCTATTGATAATCTTATTTTTTTCAGTGTAGATATTTTGTGCATTGCAAGCGAATGTGGTTAGTAGTGCTTCACAAAGACATCAGGTGGATTTTTGGCGCGCATTTTTCTTCTCACATTTCTAGTGTGTGGTCTGACTGAGGCTATTAAATCTCATTTCAGTTTCTGTTGCTCTTTTCTCCGGAGCTGCCATTTTGTCTAAATGTTTGGACAGAACAATAAAAAGTTAAGCTTTCCAGCCTGCTCTCTGCTTTCCTTCTTTTGGTACTTGGAATTTCACGGCTGCTTGGCAAAATTCCCTGGAAATTAACTGGATCGCATGACAAATAGTTTCCACGGCTCCTTTTCATTTTTTCTTCGCTTCCAAGATTTTTCTCAGCCTCCCCTCTGTCAGAAAAATCTACGTTGATTTCCCGGAATTTATGTAGCCTATCTACTGAAATTAAACATCAATTTTCTTAACGGTGGTAAATATTTGTGGCTTTTCACTGGAATTTCCGGAAAAATGGGACTTTTGAAGTCTCGATCCTGTCTCGTGCTGAGCTCTATTAGGAACCCGATTTTTCTCGGGCTCGTTAAAAAAAATCCGCGAGCTCGGTTCGAGCTTCCCAAAAATCATCGCTGCGGCGCATATTCTTCTGTTCGTAATGGTTTTCGCAGAAAAAAATATGCAAAATATCGCAAAGTCTTGCCCTCGAAAATCGCCTCTTTAAAATGAGATTTGTTTCTGATCTTGGTAGTAGCCGGAGTCTCCTGGAGATTTTAGCCCGAAATCCGATCAGTTTACGACTTTTTCGGGCTCTACGTTGGATTTACGAGCCGTCAAGTTAGCAAGGAATTTTTCGGGAAACCTGCCCGAATTTTCACCTCCTTTTTACCTTTAAATGTCTTCATTCTGGTCCGGCTGCTGGAAATGCAAAAAAGGATCTGAAAATTCGCAGAAAAAGGGCTTGCGAATTACATTCTCCACGGGAGCCCTTTTTATTTCTCGAAAAAAACGTTTTAGAAATTGGCGTCTGTGACAAAAAATCGAAAAGTGCAGTCAAAACAATCTGGGGACCTATGGAAAACACAGAATAATTCGCTGCTCTCCACGTCTCGCAATTACCATAGCCATTACGGCACAAAAGACTCTCCCATACATATTCACTAGAGTTTAAGTCAAATTGCTAACTAGCGGAGTGAAATTGAGTGAAGCGATTCTTGGTTGGCCACTGAAACAATGGGACTTTGGACGTCTATCTGGAAATGTTAAATCACGGACTTGGCAAAACCTCTGAAAAACTGTAGCAGCGACGAGCGAGTGGAGCGGACAAACAAAACAATTACCTACCTAGTCGAAGCTCAGCAAAGCTTGTTGCAATACATCCTCCATTCGGTTTGACGTTTACTTAACTACCCCACTTCAAATCAACTGAAATTGAAGTGGAAAATGATTTTTTTCGAGTAGATCCGTTTACTTTGTTTTGATTCTCCTTGATTGGCTAAAACCGTTGCGCGGCTTCTAATGTATTCAAAATTAATATGTAGAGAAGTATTCTTATTTTCGCAACAATTCCGAGCGTACTACTTTGTTTCGTGGTTGGTATTAGTCCAACTATTTTGCATAGATCTTTATCAAAATTCTCGGTAATTTATCCAGAACAATTTTCTTAGGAGCAAGAAAAACAGGAGAAGTCAAAAAGGTTCCGCAAATGCAAATCGCAGGGCCTTTTTTCCAAACGTCGATTTTCAGTATTTTGAATATTTAGTATTGTTTGATCTAATCAAGATTGAAACATTTTTTTTGTGGTTGTACTACATTTTTTAATCCCATGTCGAATTCAAATTGCAATAGCGTTTTTTATTATGAGAAAATATTTTTGTACAAAGAATCTAGAGATGGAATTTCAGGAAGTCATGCCACCAGGTAACAGAGGGAAAAGTCACGATAAATAAAAAAATCCCCTTGGTGGTACATAGGATGTGTTGCTTGCTTTTATTCACTAAATGAGAAATTGATGATTCCAAATTCAGATCACATCATCGAGAACGCTTACACCATGTACCAAATACACTTTTCTACTGACATTTCAAAATAAGAACCAACTGATCTGGCATCTTTTTGGAAGCCCAAAAGTTGATGTTAAAAGGACAGGACAGTAGATCAGGTAGCTCTCTCGACTTGCAATTTTGAAATGAAAGCATTGTGTGAAGTCATCATCGCGCCATCATCATTACTGTTGTTGCCTGCTTTTGTAACAATTTTCATATGTGGAGCAAAAAATGCCATCTTTCTCCTAGCTGATTTTGAATTTTGGTGGATGCATTTTCGACCAACTGAAATTGTGAATTTTCTCAGACCTGTCGGATCAATAATTTGGCTTAAGTTCCGGGGGAATTAACCTGCTTGAAACTGACAGTTGACACTCGCAAATTGGTTTGTTTTGATCGCGAATCAACTTACTTTTTGACAATTTCCTTTGGCATTTTTTGACTTGAAAATTCAATTTCTCGCCACGATTCATGGAGCGGGGCAATTTCCGAATTTAGCCATAAAGGGCTATAAAAATACCTCGGAGAAAATATCAGACCCAAAAATCTTGGCGTAGATTTTGCGAGACTCTTCCTCGTTTTTCAAAAATGAATTCATGTTGTAAGTAAGTACTACTGAAAATTTTCGAAATTCGACGATGAGCGGATCGCAGCGGGGGGCGGCTAGCAAAATCGGGAAACTTTTTTTATACATTTCATGTTACAAGGCAACACCAGCAGCGTCGTTACTTACTTTTTTCCGGAAGAATAATGCTAGATTTTAATCGGGTAGAAGTTATTTTCCGGGAAATTGGAAACACAGCTCAAAAATCGCGTCATGTGGATATGAATTAGTGAGATCACTCAAAATGAAATGCTTCGCATTCCTATCGCCTTGTGGGGCGACTGGTTTTCTGGTTGGCTAAAAATATTATGACTCTGGTCTTGTCTTCAAAAATCTTCCGTTTTGGTGGAAGTTTTACAGGCAACCGTAAAAAGTGCACCGGTTTTTCATAAATCGATGGACAATCTGTATTCCGTTTGCGCTATTACAGAGCAACAACTATGAAAATAAAGGTTGAGAGAGGCCTTGAAAAGTTATGTAGCGTGATGTCTTCTCCAGCGGGAGAGCAGATAGAACAGCGTTTTTATGAAATCATTTCGGCTTTTGGGTGATTTTCGCAGCGTGAGCCCAATCTTGGTGAAACTTTATGGGCTATTTTGGCTCTCCATATTATCTGCTTTGGATGCGGCTCAAAACTATTTAGTAACTGTACTCGAACAAAAATAACGCACTCTCGCATGCTGGGCTGTTGGCAAATTCGCTAGTCATAAACTCGAGATGGTTCCTCGAGTATGGCCAAGCTTTTGGATTGAACACGATTTCCCTCAGACGCAAGGAACAGGTCTTGCCTCAAGATTACTGCTCTACTGGATAATATTTCCCTATAAACAAAAGAGAGCACTACTCTGCACTAGCCATCTTAGTTTAGTTCGAGCTTCTTCTTCATCTGATGATGGTCACGAGTTGAGTTCGTTCTACTCGTGCTCTCCGAATGTACAGGAACATTATTATCTTGATGCTATCTCTCTATATGCCGATACAGAAATGCGTAAGCCTATATATTTTCCACGAAACACGAGCAAAGCAAACCACCAGTTAAAGTTCTACCAGCGCTAATGAGTATTGCAAGCCAATACAGCAAAGGGCGGGGTAAAGAAAAAATAGGCTACAAATGTAGTAGGCAGAAACCAATATATTTGAGGTCACCTGCGACGTCTTTTTTCTTGCTTGTACTACACCTACTTACCTCCTTTTCTTTAATGGGTAAACCAGGACAACATTTGCCCACAAGGGAGTAGGCAAGTTTCACGAAAAAACCTCACCCTTATCTTGCGACCCAAAATCCACTTTTATCTGTTATGTAGAATTGACCACTATGCAAGTAGTCTGTAGTTAAATGAGTGTACTCGGAATTGAAACAGTAAATAACACCAAAAAGGCAAGGAGAACTTTTTTTCCATTTGGAAACAAATTGTGCATTTTGAGCAAAGCCCCAAAAATTGCTTTTTTAAATGACACTATCTTGATAATTGCAGCCAGAGTCAAGAGGGTATTTTGCATAAAATTTGCGTTTTACTTCAAGCACAGGTTGAAGGTTGGTTTCAGAAGCAATTGTTTATACTTTGCCTTTCCTTGAGATATCTCTAAGTGGGTCGAAATTGGGTGTGGACCCTTGGTAATTTAGGACTGGAATAACAGAAACAGAGTAAAAGAAAAGGAGCTAGGGCTTCCTTTTGGATTGTTATTATTGGATTGCCAATTTACATTTCTCTCCCGCTAAATACAAGCAAGTCGAATTCTTATTTGCCCTTGTCATGTGATTTATTGCTGAGCGACACGCCTGTTCGCTTATTATGTAGATGACCATGGGCCACCTAGAATTCTCTCAAAGTAGATGGCGCATATGGCATTGTTTGGCCAATTTTCGGGTAATGCCAAATATAAACAAACTTATTTACTACAGCTCTTTTAATTTTTTTCTGGACACAACTGTCTTTGTTTTTGAATCAATTTAAGACCACTTTTTTACGGGTGATATCCAATTAAATAATAATTCCCCGCGTGCACATTGTCTTTCGTTTACGTGACTTCCGCAAATTCCAAAAAAATGTAAAAATGTAGCGAACAATTTTCATGTTTGCTTTGAAATAATCAGACACAGAGAGAGGAGTGCAATTACTAAAATATTCAGTGCATCGGTATATTTTACGTATTCTCGATTTTAGTAGCAGCAGTAAATTCTGAAGCCTAATGAGCTAGTGCAAGTTAAGAGTTTCGAGTTGGAGTCGAAGATCGAGCGAGGCGAGAGTGAATTGGAAAACCCTTTTTGTCTGCCAGATCTGGGGCTGAATTTTGCCGCGGGGCCGTCGTTGCGTTTCAATACTCGCATTTGCTTTTTCGAGATTTTCCACCGGTCTGAAATCCAAAGTGAGACTCCAAAATTAATCAAATGGATTTCTGGGTCAGATTGGGGTGTTATAAGAGCAAGTGTTTCAGGCTAGTTTGGAAAATTCCGAGCTCACCGCTAGAGGGCTTTTCCGTCCGAAATTCCGTTCCCGTAGGCAGGAGTTCCCCATTTCACCGCGAGCTACTTTGGATAGACTGAGGCCCTTCCTTTAGTTAATACTTACTCGACAACAAAAAAGCTTTAGGCGACTCTTCAGTTCTCATGCAAGATAGAAAACGATCGTAATAACCTTCCCCCTAGCGGAATTCTGCGTCATCCTCCTCCTATACTGTTTTTCGCTGCATGGGCCTCAATATTTTTAGGATAGATACATTCTTTAGGTAACACGCTGCATAATTGAAATTGAGCTTGAAATAGACTTGCGTACTTTCTCGAGGAATTTCTGACTGATTGGATTTTTTTGAGAAGCATTCTTCCGACCGATTTTGACGGTCTGTTTAGGCGTATCGACATATAGCGCAAGCAGCGTTTTTCTATGTAAAATCACAAGGAAACCGACGAGCCAAGCATGACGCTAAATGCCACACCTCCTTTCCAGGTTAATGAATATTAAATCAAGTACTCTCCTTTTCCTCTGAAAATTGGTCAACATTTGAAATTGTCACTCCGGAGAGAAATGTGTTTTTCATTATCTCCTCAAGGCCAACGCATTTTTTGTCCTAAAATGGGGGTTTTAAAAAGCTGTCTTTAGAAGTTGTTAACTAGCAATTTGAAATGCTGGTATCTTTTCTAGATTTCGCGGAAAATCCAGTTTACAAGCGCGTCTTGACTGTTTCAGTTTAGCAGTTATAAATGCGTACTGCACGTCGCTCGTTTACTTTATTCTTGGTCATTTCCCCCTGGTTTTTCACTCTCACAATGAAGCATAAAGAGAATTAACGTGCGCTTTTGTTGAGTTGTAATTGTGAAGGGGAAGAGATTTTTTGTTCAACCAGAGTCAGAGCCGTAAAAAAATGCTCGCTTCGGAGGCACGTGACAAGTGGAAACCGCGAAATATACGACGGCTCTCCCTCATATAAATAAGTTATGTGTTCTGCCGGCTTATATGTGTAACATTTCAATCCCCTTTTCCTCTAACGTTGACCTAGCTTTCAAACGGATTTCAAAAATTGAGATCAGTCCATAAAAATCCTCCCCTCTCTGAAGTGTCGACTTTTTCCGGCCGGTTGATTATTCCATACAGATTATGCTTTTTGAAATCGAGTTGGAAGAAAAATTACACCGAGTTCAAAAAGGGTACGCATGATTTTCATGTACCGGTCACGTGCCAGAAGTTGGGGAAATTCTAAT
>JAAUYL010067218.1_pt1 | contig 11993 bp, 6 predicted proteins | sample 7278011 | NCBI WGS metagenome assembly JAAUYL01 (sample SAMN14350225, study PRJNA611818) | marine sediment metagenome | isolation source: surface marine sediment (1.8m) | place: French Polynesia: Moorea | collected 2018-08 | reverse complement strand
TTTGACACAGATTTAACAACTTGTCGTAACGCACCATTCTAGTAGTAGTATGAAAAGACGTATTATTGTTCGGTTTCCTACCTCAACCCAACCTACTGATATGACATATTCAAACTATAAATATTTATCAAGGGCAAGCAATAAGAGTAGCTGCTACTATAGCTAATCAAAAAGGTATACTTTTAAATCAAATGACCTCTGCTGAAGTTTGCAAAAAATTATAAATTTTAACAGGTAAGAAGACAAAATTAAAATGTATAAATAGAACTATAAATAGAAATTATAGTCATGTCAAAAGAATGATTATCAGGACTTACGCAAAAGGTAGAATTATACGCTATTTGTAGGGGTGATTCGCGAATCACCCCTACTAGATGTGGTGGTTATGCGTAAGTCCTGATTATAATTACGCTAAACAAAAATTTTATTATAACTAATTATCCAATAGGGGAGCTACACCCTCTGGAGGCACATAATATTATCTCCAAAATCTACTTCTCAAAATAATTATAGAGACGTTCCATAGAACATCCCTACATTCTTTTATCTCAGATATTTATTGAAAAATAATGCTTACTTTCTCTTCTTCAAAACACCACTGCAACCTGCAGCACCCAAAGCTAATAAACTGAAAACAGCAGTTGGTTCAGGTGTAGATAGTGGGGGGGTATCTGGACGTAAAGTGTATGTGATATCTCCTGCTGCTTCTTGTCCATCAATAAAGTATATAAAAGTTGCTGGCTCATTAATTTCAAGTACAGCTTCTAAAAAAGAAAATTCAACATCTGTATCTATAACATCGGAAATTAATCCTAGGAATTGATCGTCAAAAAATACCTCTGGATCAATTAAATCATCTTCAGTGTAGTTAACGCCCTCGAAATCGAAACTGAATTGGGAAACTGATAAATTAGAATCATCAAATTCAAAAAATCCAGAGTATGTTTCACCAGCTAAAGAACCTGAATCTATACTAACTTCAAAATCATAAATAATTGAAGCAGCATTAACAGGATTAGTATTAATTACAGCAAAACTGAGAATTGCACTTGTAGCAACGAAAGATAACTTTTTAAAAATGTTAGTCATGGTTTTTTTGGGTAAAAGGGAGCAAATATTTGTTGTTTTTCTGATAACTGGAACGAGTTGTAAGAAACCGGGTTTATGCAAGACAGATATTAGTATCGTTGTATCTAATATAAACCCGGTTTCTATTCTTCAGTTAAACACCCTGTAGCTTCTGGACGATAGCAGAAAAATTCCTTGCTTTTTTACTACTATACAAAATTTTACTAGTAATGGCAATACTGATAATACTGATGTCTGAAAGAAAATTTAAGATGCAGTAATTAAGTTAAATAACTTAAACTTTGAGTTTTTTCCATAGTCTGAAGATTCAGAAAAAGAGCGATCGTTTGTAAGAAACCGGGTTTATGGGAGACAGATATTAGTATGGTCATATCTAATATTATGTCCAGATAATTAGTGATAAAAAAAATTTTGTTTGTAGTTGGGCTTTAGCCCTATCTTATTAGTTCGGGCTAAAGCCCAACTACGAGCTTTAATTATAACTATTCAACCGGAGATGATATAATATAAACCCGGTTTCTGTTCTTCTTAAAAAATGAAATTGTCTGGATTATTTAGAGCTACAGCATCAACATCTTGCACTAACAATAAGGAGCGAGGGCGACCATGACCAGCAGTACCATCAGGATCAATAGTCAGGATAGTATTTCCAGGACGAGAACGGAAACCAACGTAACCGTCAGCAATAGGATCGACACCTTCAAAACCAACAACACTCAATACTTGAGATAGATCAATTTTATCGCTACCAACTTCAAAATCAGTGATAGTGTCTCGTCCATCTCGCAAGCTAGTATAGACAAACGTATCGTTACCACCGCCACCAGTGAGAGTATCTCTACGTTGGAAACCAGTAATAGTATCATCGCCATCAGTTCCAATCAAATTATCCCGACGTCGAGTTCCCTCAATTACTTCTCCAGGAGTTGGTAAATTCAAACTAACAATTAATGGATCGTGGTCGCTTGCTCGCTGATTGGTTTCAGCAAATTCACTATTCACATGAACAATGTCAAATTCAGCGCCTTCATCCAAGCTATCGCTGACCAAAATATGATCCAGAGACTGAGAATTTCCTTGGAAAATGAAACTATAACGCTCATTCTCAGGTAGTGTTTCTGTTAAGTTGGTCAGATTTTGTTCCAGGGTATCAAGTGGAGAAACAAACTCAAACTCGTTGAAATCTCCTAGCACTACAAGATTTGCATTGGGCTCAGCAGTTAGAGCATCTGCAACAAATCCCTGGACTGCGTTTGCTTGAGCTTGTCGCTCATCAAGACTACCGTTCACGCTAGTGTCTTCCTGACGAGCATCAAAAGGTTGTTCAATACCCAGAATAGGCGCACTACCTCCCTTGGAAGAGAAGTGGTTGTTAACAACACTGACTTCTTGAGCGTTAAACTCAAAGTCAGCAACCAGAGGTAAACGAGCGCCCTCGAAAGCACTACCAGCATTTTGGTCTCCAATAGTTTGAACAGAACCATCAACTAAATCAACACGATCAGGATTATACAGGAAAGCAGTCCGGATATTTCCACCGGGTTGACCTCCGCTAGCACCATCTGTAATAAAGGTATTGTCAATAAACTCGTAAGTTGGACCACCCGCAGCAGCGATCGCATCCACCAAGGTCTGGAGAGTTTGGTCAGCAGCAATAGTACCATCATCCAGAGAACCGGTATTATCCTGAACTTCTTGTAGTCCAATAACATCTGGTGTATTCAGGTTGTTAATAATTTGGCTAGCAATGGAGTCAAAGCGACCATTAGCAATATCCGTATCCCCATCACTATCATTTGGGTCGAGGTTGAGAACGTTGTAACTGGCAACAGTTAGCTGCTCATTTCCTGGTGTAATGTTGGTAACTTCAGCTTGAATAGTGGAACTACTAGCAGTAAATGACTGAGTGGGTTGAATTTGGAAATTACCAAAATCATAAGAAACAACCCCAGTAACATCTCCGAGTTGAGCACCAACATCAACTTGAGGTAAGTTGAAACCTGGTAAAATTCCAGTATCTTCATCAATCTGGATTTTCTCTGGGTTGAAGTCATTGGGGCTAATATTAAGAGTTCCGCGATCGCTAATTCCTGTAGCACCTACACCATTATCAACAACAGTAAATATTTCACCGAAGCGGTTTGTGGGAGCAGTCGCAACTACATTTTGAGCAGTCACTCGCATTCCTTCTAAAGACTCGAAGAAGTCAATACCATCCGTTGTCGGGTCAAAGCTAGCAAAAGCATCATCATCAATATTTTCCGTTGGAGGTACGCGACCACCAGAACCTATTATTACGGCATCAGGAAGAGTATTACCACTGGAAATATTCGTGATTGTAGGACTACTAATCTGAGTTGTTGGCAAGTTGCGAGTATCGGTATCTCCAGGGAAGAACTCAGCAACTGTACCCTCTACTTGTAATTCGTCACCGACACTGACTCCAGGTGCTGAATTAGTGAATACAAATAGTGCATCAGAAGTCGCATCATTACCATCTCCTGTTGGATCTTGTAGATAGAAACCATTACTATCTACTGCTGTTACAATTCCATTAGTGGTAACAGAATCACCTGTAATGGTAAAGGTGTTAGCAGGTAGATTGTTGAAATCAACAGTAACAAAAGGAGAGGTCTGACTTGCGCCTTGAATGTCGTAGATAGGTGTAATCACAACATTGTCATCGTTCTGGATCATTCCGGTTGCTGCACCATCCGTAATGCTTGCACCACCGGAAGGGTTCGATAACTCCACCGAGAATGTTTCATCAGATTCGGCATCAGTATCCCCAGTAACATTAACCGTAATAGTCTGAGATCTCTCACCTGCTGCAAAGTTCAGCGTACCAGAGTTGGCAGCGTAGTCCGATCCTGCCACTGCTGTTCCATCAGCAGTGATAAAGTCTACAGTTGTTGCCCCACTAGTATCTCCGGAACGGGTCACCGTAAACTCAAAGGCAGTTGTGCCGCTGTTTCCTTCTGCTTGACTAACGTCGGCGATCGCAAGCGTTGTGCCTATTGCTAATGTCCCCCCTGGAGAACCAATATCTTCACCAGAGTTACCTCCTCCTGCTGCACTGGTGTAAGCTGCACCACCAGCAGGTGTAGCAACGCCATCTGTGCTGATAACAAAACTACTCTGGTCTGCCAAATTATTCAGATATACTGAGCCAAACCCATCATCAATGTTGGGATAAGATGCAGAAACAAGAGCATTGGCTTGAGTTGTGTTGTCACCCTGATAGCTAGCAAAACTATCCCAGAGACCAACAGTGTCACCGTTATTATTTAGTCCCAAGGCACTCCAGTCAGTGACTCCAACTAGGTTAATTCCCTCACCCCAAGCTGCTGTGAAATCAGTCGCAGAAACATCATCCGCATTGTAAAGAATCGCATTCGCACCGGGAGCAATGGAACCACTAGCAATGTTCGCGCTAGCCAATGCGACAGAATTGAAGTCGTCCAGTACATAGCCAGAGATGTCAACGGTTCTGCTGCCTGCGTTGTAAATTTCGACCCATTCCCAGTCATCTTCTGCACTGGCAGGGTTGAACATGATTTCAGAGATGACTAGATTGGGAGTTGTAGAGCTACCACCATCATTGTCGTTATCACCTGTAATCTCAATGTTATCAATTGCTAGATCCTCGTCACGAGAGTCAAGATCAAAGGTAATGCGAAGGTCTAGGGTAGAACCTGTTCCAGCAATTGCACTTGAGAAGGATGCAAAGGTGTCTGTTACCTCTGTTCCATCACCATCCCCATCGAAATCAGTATCTTGTGCAGGAACAGCGTTGAAGGCATCACCATCAGGAACACTTTCAATCGCCAGTAAATTCCTAAACCCAGCACCATCAATCTGATACTCAAATAAAACGAAATCAGGTAAATCCCAATCCTGATTACTACCATCATCGTCTTCAGCTAACAGCGTGCTAAAGTTAAGATTGGTGAAACCAGCAATATCAATCCCTGAGAAAGTTAATGTTTGCTCGGACGCAGCACCTTCTCCATCAATGTCTTGAGCAGCGAAATAGAAGCTACCTTCGGGATTTAAAACTTGGTAAAAACTGCCAATATTACTACCATTAGTGCGAGTGAAAAAATCACCAGCTCCATCACTGAATTCTGGAATTGAGGTAGTATACCTCGTTCCATTACCATCAGTCTCAAAATTTTCAACAAAAAGTGTAGTCATAGGAAAATTTTCTCCAATTTTTCTTTAGGCCGATATTACTAATGAAAACTATTGAAAATTCAAAACATTACAATACATTCACATTGTTGTGAATTTACACTCAGATATATTAACCTGCACATCCTTTTCTGTTAGATTACTTAGTTAATCTAAACAAATCTATCTTGTGTTTTGGTTAAATTTAGGTTAAAATCTCAGTATATTTACAGAAACTTCATTTGATCTATCAATTTTGTAAAGATTATGTAAAATAAATAAATTATTGGCTGCAAAAACCTGATTTTTATGTTATAATTATTTATTTTTTTAGTCTGCCTAAAAACACAAAGAAACCGAGTTTTTTGCCCTAATTATTCGTTTTCCCACTAATTTTCGTCGAGAAACCCTGTTTCTCCACAACTCCTGAGCTAGTCAAGACAACGACTGCCACTAACTAATATCAAAAACATGATAACCCCATGCAGGTACATCCAAATACAGACCTCGTGAAATTAACTTATCTCCCAAGCGATCATAACTAATATCATTCATTAAATCCTGTAGTCGGTACCTTTGACCTCTGAGACTCTCAAAAGGAAGTAGAACATAACATTGACTCTTTTGGGGAGCATAGTTAACAGTTATCAACAAAAGTCGCTCATCTTTGCCTTCCCAGACAAAACAAATAAAATTATTCCATGTCAAATTTCCTTCCCATGCAGCTACACATTCGAGTAACTGCCAATTTCCCTCACGAACAATATCCAGAGCCAAACAATCTAATAATTGATGGTAAAATCTCTCTAACTTGGGAACAGTAGGTTCTTGAGGAGCATAACATAAGTGCATCGAAATTTTCTGAGACCAACCTTGTAACTGACCTTGATGGAAAAAACGTAAACCAGGGGTAAAATAAGTCAAAATGGCAGCAGCTTGATGCACTCTTGGTGGAAAAGTTGCATTTGCCCTGGGTTCATCGTGATTTTCTATAAACCGTGCTAACTTACTTTGAAAATCAAGATCGGCATAAAGATGTTCTCTAACTGGAATTGTCTGCTGTTGATGGAGGCGATCGTATAAGCGTTTATCATAAGTGTAGTCAAATCCTAACTGTTGCAGTTCCCACTCCAAATTCCAATATACTTCTGCCATAAAGATAAAATATGGATATTGCTGTTTGATTCGGGAAATTGCATCAGACCAAAACGGTTCCATTGGAATACCCCAAGTATTCTCAAAAATATTTGGTAATATTAGCATTGCCATATCGCAGCGAACACCATCGCACAAATGAGCAACATTGAATAACTCTGCTAATATCGCCTCCTGTAATTTAGGGTTGCCATAGTTCAGTTGCAAAGTATCAGACCAACCTGGAAAATAGGGGTCTCTTCCATGAGCAAATATTTTGCTACCTGCTGGCAATTCTACCTGTCTATAGTTGTAGGGTTCTCGTTCGATATCAGCTTGGGTTCCCTGAATATAAAAGTCAGAGTTAGTTTCTACCCAAGGATGATCTGGAGCAGTATGGTTGGGGACAAAATCAAGCATAAGTTTTAGACCTCGTTGATGGAGGCGATCGCGCAGTCGCACCATTGCTTCATTGTCACCGAGGTTTTCATGGACGTAATAACCTGTTACGGCAAAACAAGACCCACAAATATAATCTTCTTGGAAGTCGTCACCAAAAAGTTCTATAGCTTCTTTTCGCCAATCAGGATTGCCACGAGATATCTCTCGCCCCATTATTCCTGTTTGCCAAACTCCTAAAAAGTACACCCAGTCAAATCCCATGTTTGCTATTTGATCTAATTCGTTATCGGGAATATTATCTAAGGTGGCACGATCGCCTAGTTTTTGGGATATTTGGTTTAGCCAAACTCGGGTGTTAACTTGATATAAGGAAGGATTAATCATATAAGTTAAGAAAGAAGGTTGCTCTTATACATTTTGTCTTAGTCCAAAAAATCAAAAAAAAATTAAATATACGATCTGGAAGCTCTATAATATCAAGCTATACAGTAGGATGACACATTTGAGTTTCTCTTCTTGGAGATTTATATCATAGTTATGGATATTTAAAACGATCGGGATATTTGTTATCATCCTTCACCTTGAGGAACAGCATTTTCCTCTGACACCAAAAATAGTTTCTGCATATTTACTTGGACTCCCAGGGTGAATATGAGGGTTAACATATATAATGTAAGGGCAGCCCATAATATATGGGAACTCATGACACTCCAAGCATAGAGAGCTAGTGGTAAAAATCCCAAACCAAAAGCAGTTAAAACAGAATTTCGTATTTGCTCTCCTTGTTTGAGACCGATAAAGCATCCTTCTAAGATAACAGCGATCGCCGTTGAGACTAGGAAAGGAAATAACCAAGGAGTATAACTATTGATTAAAGAATTAATCTCACTGCTATTTGTGAGTAGTCCAAATACAGTTTCAGGGAAGAAGAAAGAAACTGAAGCAAAAGTTAAAGCTATGGGAATACTATGAAGTGTAGCAACAATGCACACTGGCAAGATTTTTTCCATCTCACCTTTTCCTTTAAAGTTTCCGATCAATGTCTGTACAGTTGTCCCAATACCCTGGACTGAAAACTGACTTAATAGAACAATTTGTAGAAGTAAACCGTTTTCAACTAAAATATCTGTCCCGATAACTGCACTCAAATTTGTAAAGATGGAATAAGTCGAAATTAGAACTAAATATCGAATCAAGATATTACCTTTGAGAGCTATTGTTGCTTTTAATGCTTGACGATCGAAAAAATCGGCCATCGCTACAGGAATATCTTTCCAGTTAATTGTTAGTCCGACGGCAATTAAGGCTACCAATAATGCTAAAACTTGACTTATTGCTGTTGCTAAACCTGCTCCGCTACTTGCCCATTGCCAACGATATATAAATACATAGTCTAGTGCTACATTAGAAAGGTTGCCAACTAAGGACATTAGTAAAACAATGAAATTTTTTTCCCTTCCCAGAAACCAACCAATGAGAACAAAATTGAGTAAGACTGCTGGTGCCCCCAAAATACGAGCATTAAAATACTCAATTCCTGATGCTTTAATGGTGCTAGAGCCACCTAAAATTGCAAATCCAAGTTTTTGGATGGGATATTGCAACAGTAGAATTGTTAATCCGATAGCTAGGGCGATCGCTCCACTCCGTAAAACTGCCAGCAAAATGTCTTTATTATCCTCTCGCCCCACAGCTTCAGAGGTAATAGCATTTGTACTATTCCGCAAAAATTTGAAAATTCGATACAGATAGTCAAATAAAATGGTAGCTAAAATTACCCCTGCCAAGTACCGAAGGTCGCTTAAATGACCTAGAAAAGCACTATCACATAAACCAGCTAAGGGAACCATTATATTAGAAAAAACGCTAATACTGGCAAGTTTGTAAAAGCGGGGTAAGAAACTTTGATACTGAGATGGTAAAGTCAAGTTCATAGATTTCTTGTCGATTAGTTTAGCTATAAAATAGGAAACCGCTTCAATCAGTTTGAGACCACATTCTCGGATGAGATTTACAGCAGTTTCCGCGCGTTATGAGGTACATATATTGACGGTTAAGAATGCGCGAATTTAGAATTTAGAGTTGAGAAGTTATCCAGGGTATGACTACTACGAAGTTTACCGGAAATGTTTGCACACTCAGTTGTAGGTTAGTTATTCAGAACCTGCTGTAAGTGCTCCTGCTATACCTCACGGGCAACGAACGGGAAGCGCTGTAAGTTTACTTAAACTATTCATTTTTTGGTCTGCATTTATCCAACTGCTGATATAGCAAACTTATTTGGCGTTCCTGAATCAATGTATGATTTTGTGAGACAATCAATAGATTTTATAGCTTTCAAGAATTTTTTCATATCCAAAATCAGCAACGCCACTTATTTATAGTATTTGTTTTGTGGTCTACGTTCATCCAACTTCCGATACACATCTCGCAATTCAACATTATGATGTGCTAGAGCAACCAAAGTATGGTAAAATAAATCTGCCGCTTCCGCAGCTATCGCCTCTTTCTCATCATCTTTACAAGCCATTACCACCTCTGCCGACTCTTCCCCAATTTTCTTAAGAATTTTATTATCTCCTCCAGCAAATAACTTACAAGTATAAGAACCCTCCTGGGGATGGTCACGGCGATCGCTAATCACATCAAAAAGTTGAGACAACATATCCGCAGGTGGCTTGACAACTTCCCCATCCACCAGATGAAAACAACTCCTTTCCCCCTTATGACAAGCAATATCCCCCACCTGCTCCACTCCGAACAATAAAGTATCAATATCGCAGTCGTAGCGCATCCACTTAATATTCTGAAAATGACCCGAAGTTGCTCCTTTGTGCCAAAACTCTTGCCGAGAACGACTCCAAAAGCAAGTTTGCCCGGTTTCCAGAGTTTTTTGTAATGATTCCTGGTTCATCCAGGCCATCATCAACACCGTACCATCTAAATAATCTTGAATAATAGCGGGTACAAGTCCCTGTTCATTATAACGAACTTGCTCCACTGGAATCAATTGACTTAAACCTACTGGTTGGGAGGTAGACATTATGTGCCCCAAAAAATTTGTTTGTATATTCGGAGTCTAGGATATCTTTTGAGTATTTTCTGAATGTTTAATCTTAAATTTTAATTTATTTTTACCAGGTATCATAAAACACATAAATTGTCAAAAAATCGCTTCATAATTCTCCAAAATTTACTCTAAATATACACCCACTCCAATGATACAATTAGCCAAATATAGATATAGGTTTATATTAATTTGGTGATAACATGAAATCCCCATATCGGGATTGAAATAAACACAAATTAAGGAGAGTAAAATTGGTAGTTACTACACTAAATACCACTAAATCCGAAGAAATTTTTGCAGCAGCTCAAAAACTCATGCCTGGGGGAGTTAGTTCACCAGTTAGAGCATTCAAATCTGTTGGTGGCCAACCCATTGTATTTGACAGAGTTAAGGGAGCCTATATTTGGGACGTTGATGGCAACCAGTATATTGACTATGTTGGCACTTGGGGACCTGCTATCTGTGGTCATGCTCACCCAGAAGTATTAAACGCTCTGAAAGAAGTTTTGGAAAAAGGCACAAGTTTCGGTGCCCCCTGTGCTTTAGAAAATACTTTGGCTGAAATGGTTATTGATGCTGTACCGAGCATTGAAATGGTTCGCTTTGTCAACTCTGGCACAGAAGCTTGTATGGCTGTACTCCGTTTAATGCGAGCCTTTACAGGTAGAGACAAAGTAATTAAATTTGAAGGTTGTTATCATGGCCACGCTGATATGTTTCTTGTTAAAGCTGGCTCTGGTGTAGCAACTTTGGGTTTACCAGATTCTCCTGGAGTACCTAAGTCTGTGACTAGCAATACCTTAACTGCTCCTTACAACGATTTAGAGGCAGTTAAGCAATTATTTGCCGACAACCCTGACCAAATTTCTGGTGTTATTCTTGAACCAGTGGTGGGCAATTCTGGATTTATTACTCCAGATGCAGGTTTCTTGGAAGGGTTACGGATGATTACCCAGGATAATGGTGCTTTGCTTGTGTTTGATGAAGTTATGACTGGATTCCGTATTGCCTATGGTGGCGCTCAGGAAAAATTTAATGTTACTCCAGATTTGACAACTTTAGGAAAAATTATTGGTGGTGGTCTACCTGTGGGAGCTTATGGGGGTCGTAAGGATATTATGGAAATGGTAGCTCCAGCAGGTCCTATGTATCAAGCGGGTACTCTTTCTGGTAATCCTCTAGCTATGACTGCTGGTATTAAGACTCTAGAATTGCTACATAAACCAGGTACTTATGAGCAGTTGAATGAGATTACTCAGAAACTTGCTAATGGGTTATTAGCGATTGGAAAAGAAGTTGGTCTTGCTGTTTGTGGCGGGCATATTAGTGCAATGTTTGGTATGTTTTTCCATCAAGGACCTGTTCACAATTATGATGATGCGAAAAAGTCTGATTTGAGCAAGTTTAGCAAGTTCCACCGAGGAATGTTGGAGCGTGGAATTTATTTGGCTCCTTCTCAGTTTGAGGCAGGGTTTACTTCTTTAGCGCATACTGAGGAAGATATTGACCGGACTTTGGCTGCTGCAAAAGAAGTGATGTCGAGTCTTTAAGAATTTTCAATGGGTAATGGTTGATTTGTCATTTTTCTATTACCCATCTAAGTGCAGCGATGGGTTAGCAGTTAGCAGTATATTCACCATAAGTTAGGTGGAAATAAAAAGTTTTAGTGTTTAAGGTGTGGTTATACCGCACATCGGGATTGGAACGGCGCTCATAATATTATGTTACGAACTTTGCAGGACTAGGCGAATAGCACTCACTTTAACTGGTGATGCTATACAGATTGAAGCTGCATAGCTTTGAGTAGGTTAAATGTTGCACTTGAGTTATGAATTTCCTCGTTTATCATTAGATTCTATCGTTATATATCGTTATGAGAAAATTAAATAGTATTGATTAGCAAAAAACTATAGCGCTACTATTATGAGTAATTTTTGAGAATCCAGTATTTTCTAACCCTAGGAAGTAAATTGAATATCTTTTTCTTTTTTGATTAGTGATTTAATCGACAAAGACTCAGGTAGATAGATTCAAAACTATTACGCAATAGTTCTGAGCAATTTTCCAGCTCAGAGTATCTTCTCAACATCTACCCTAGGAAGTAAATTGAATATCTTTTTCTTTT
>JAAUYL010008712.1_pt1 | contig 11994 bp, 8 predicted proteins | sample 7278011 | NCBI WGS metagenome assembly JAAUYL01 (sample SAMN14350225, study PRJNA611818) | marine sediment metagenome | isolation source: surface marine sediment (1.8m) | place: French Polynesia: Moorea | collected 2018-08 | reverse complement strand
TTGCAGTTTTAGTGAAGAAGCTGCGTCGTTCTCTCCAAAATGCTATGCTCGCATAACATCAAGATCAAGAAAAGATTCTATGACGTCTTGACAAGCGAAACTAGCGTTTACGTCTAATAATACATGGGTCTCAGATTTACCTCTAAACCCGGTGTGCTTTTCAAAATAATGATTTTTTATCTGCACGTGGATTTTATGTAGTACTTTAAACATGAAATATGAAAGCACATCAAAGGCTAGAGATATATGATATGTCATAAACTAAAACTAAATGTTTCTATGTAGACGTCCATCTGCTCTGAGTTGCCAAGGACTGCGTTTAGCTTTAGAAAATCTATCTCTCTGTCGGGTGGGCTCTCGTTTTAGATCATGATCAAATTATAGTTAGTGAAGTCTCTAGAAGCCCACGAAAGAGAGAGAAAAAGAGTGCGGCTAGGAGGTCAACTCAACTCTCACATCACATGCAACAATTTTCAAGCTCTGGAATTTCGATGTGTCTGCTGCGAGATGATGATTGAGGTAGATTTCCATCATGAAAGAACCATTTTTGGGTTAAAGAAAGGTCCACCCAAAAAAAAATCTGTTATTTTTCAACGGCTTTTACGTCATAAGTCGAGAGTTTGACAAGTATTCGAATTTTTGTGAGGCGAGGGAAAAATGTCTTATGAAAACATCTCAGGTAAGCCACATCTGTGTACGAGCGTGTGGAGAGCCACAGAGATCAAGCTTATTTGTATTTTGGCGCCCAATTTTCAAACTGCAGTCTTCAAATTTAAACTCGCCAAATCAAAGCCGTCGTTCATGATTGTGTTTTTGCAAACGTCTCCCGTCTGCCAAAAAAAGAAGAATCCTCAAGTTTCACAGCGTTTTAATGCTTCTATAAAATTCCAATGGAAAGAGAGGCAGCAGCTCTCTCGACGTCATGATCAAAGTGAATATTGTTTCCAAAAGAGCCGAAAAAGAAAAACCAAAGCCAACCGCAAAATTCGCCTTCGGGGGGAGGTTTATGAAGTGATCTCCATAAAATCAGCCTTAAAGAGCTTATCTTTCGCTCAGAAATCATGACTTTAAAAGGATTTTTTTGACCGGGAAAAGTGATTCCCCCTCTCTCTTCGGTGATCATTACGAGGTGGCCGACGTCGTAAAGTCAAATCATGGCATGGCATCCTGGACGGCCTGCGGCTCGGCGATCTCTCTTGAGAAGACATCTATCTAACGAGCCCTGGATTTATTATACCGCCTTTGCTTGCTTTGTCTGCTATTGTCGATTTCACGAGTTTTTTTTCTGGCGGCAGATGCATAGGTATTTACGTATTCTTTTTACTGCTATTCAATCAGCCTTCACAGCTACTTACTCCCCAAATCCCCTCAAAAATGACAAAACGCAGCAGGCTCGTAAATTGCCTGGATATATTTTTTGACAGAATCGAAAACTGCAGAAGCATATATCTGGCTCAGCAGCGGTAATTATAGACTTGATAGACCTAGCCTAGCTCTTGATTTCTGGAGGCGAAATGATCAAGAAGAAACTGCAACTGTTTGAAAATGCGTGATGTGTGCATCAAAATGTGATCTCATGGAGAAAATAATAGGTGATACGGACTCACATATGTGAAAAATAAGTCTTTTGCTATGTACACCACACGAGAGATCTTATAAGGGACGTAGACGTACGGACGGCTTCAAGCTTTGTGAGCCTACATACAGAGAGTTTCCTTTGTAGCAAGCCGCCAGAAAATGCCAGGCAATTCAAAGCCAACTCCAGCGCGGTTCCTTCACTAAACTTCTCTCCCTCTCTTTCCAATCCAAGCATGATAAGAAATGCCTTTTGGTATTATTAAGACCAATCTTTGATTTAATTTTAAATAGCCGTCACACATTGCTCAAAGTGCTACTGAAAGATTTGGGTAGAACTGTTTTCTTTTTGCTGACAAAAAGGATCTCTGACTTCGGACTCGGTACGTTTGCTTTGCTTCTTATTCCATACAAAGTATTCAACGAGATGGAAACGCTTTAACTCGCACCACGTCGTCCATATTTTACGGCGATCTTCTAAACTTCAAAAGTGGGCAAGCAGTTTTTAAACTAGGCAAGAAAAAGAAAATGAAGAGTTCAAATATGCCTTTTTTTCTGTGAAAATGTTGGGATTTGTTGATGTCTGTGCGACCACAAAAAATGGGCGGCAAAATGGAGGATTTTTCCGCATCGTCATCCCTTATCGCTTAAGACCAAGTTTGAGCCAGAGGTGTCGGGAGAAGCTGAAGAAAATTCGAAAATCATTATTTTGATTCCAGAACTGTACAGCCCAAAACCCCATTTCGTTTTCTTTATCTAAGCCAGCCACTCCGTTTTTAGACGAATCTCTAATCCGAATCTTTGTGGCTTAACTCTAGGGCTTTGTGTGTGTGATGTCGGCTTGTGTTTCTTACTTATTTTTCTCTCACATAAAAATGAAACTTAATGAAAACAACGTGCTTTTGCAGCTTCTCAACCAAGTACAAGATAATCATCACCACTTTACGACGTCGTCCACATTGTAAAAACAAGGGAAAGGCCTCCTTTTTCTGCTGTAAAAATCTAAACTAGACTCCTTCGTTTCCTTTTTTGTGCCGACTTAACCACTTTTTTTCTAGTCGTAATACTCGTAATTACTCTATGGCTTCATGAGTCGACTTAATGTAAAATCCATCCGCTCAGAGACAGACGGGGGAGAAAAACAATTGTTTCGTGTAAAAGGCAAACAAATGAGACCACAGCTTGAGCACGCTCTCCAGCATTGGGATGGATCTCCTCCAGCCCATCATCGTCCAGGCAATAATCATTATCGTTGACGACTGAACGAGAGGGAGGAGGAGAAGTCCGCGAAATAACAACAACAGGTAGTCAGTCGTCCCCCCGTTTTTCAACTGGAAAACGAGCTGAAAAGTAGTCAGTCGCGATGCCATCATTGAGAGAAGAGTTTTACCTGGACACGACGTGACCATAGTCTATCTACATAAAAACCAACCAACCCCCCTGAGGGCCAGCAAAAATGGGTTTGCGTATAGTGCTCTGCTCTCTTAACCCCGTCTGAGAACGACGACCAAAAAACAACAATGCCAGAGATTCCCATTGTCGAACGCGATCGTCCGAGGGCTTGAAAAGATTCGTTGTTCAGTTGTTCTCCTTTTCAAAGATCTGGCTGTGTCTTTGCTACAGATCATGACAAAATGGTCCCATCTCGGAGGGGGAGGAGTCGAACAATTTTGCTTTTGATATCAAAACGTCATCATTTTCCGGAAAATATCGAGTTCTTGGAAATAATTAGAATGTGTCATTTTAGGTCAAAGATTAGAAAATCGTGTTAGCTCATTAGCATTCGAGATGACACTGAATTGTAACCGGAAATGCTGTTCATTCTTCCAGCAACAAAAAGGAAAGCCTAAGAAATCAGTGCATCAGAACGAGAGACAATTCCTACGAAGTCGTTTTTGATCATCAAAACTACGCTACGGAGGCGAGGTGACTTCTGCTTTTTGACTGCATGATGGATGACTTGACTGAATCAGCAACGTCGGGACGCTGCCCTCTTATCAATTGTCACGAATAACGAAAACGAAACATGGGGAGACCACAGCAGAGACATCTCTTATCTTGTTGAAGCTCTCTCTCCAAACAATGGCCAATGCTTGTTTTTCGAAATCCTCGCAGTCTCCGGACTTTGCCTAAATCCACATGGCGAGCGCGATAAACAGAAAACATGAATGTCAGCACAGATCACACCAGAATATGGAAGAATATTAGAATAACGATATTATCTTTGCTTTCATATACAAACAAAGCACTCGATCCGAAAATCTCCGAACTTTTAGTTTCGAAATTCTGCCCCAAACATGAAGGAAGTGGCTGCAAGGCTTACCGTATTGACAGAACAACAACAACAAAATGGCGAGACTGATCCATGGCGGCCTCCACCATTCACGAGGCCAGCCTCGTCTCCGTCTGCTTCGAGGGTGTAGCTGCTTCATCGTCTGTCGGGCAGCACTCGAGTCGTCCACCATCTTGATGTGAACTGTTCTCAAAGTTTCTGACACACACACAACTTCACATTTTCGTCTCTTTAGTTGACTCAAATCTGCACTCTCGTAGTTCTCGAGTCATTTGCCAAAACTCGAGGTCGGCAAATTATTTGCAACTGCAAGACGCAAAACACTCACGCCTCGTTAATCACATCGCGTCCTCGGCGAAGTCTCTCGTCTAGCATTCTTTGTCGTAAGACATAAACTAGAATTCCTTGCACTTTTTTAGTTTTTTTGGCAAAGTAACTGAACTTCAAAAATCAAAACATTCACAAACCGTGGGTTGTGCTTGCTCAACTGCTGAGAGGGATGACCGCTCAACACAACTGACTGCTAAAGAGAGCTCTCAGTCTCAGTAGTACTACTGAGCACCTGTAACGAGCAAAGAGCAACGCAACTCGCCGACTTTCAGTTGCCGCCGGTAGCAGAAATCGCGCGCTCTCTCAGTTTTTGTAAGGGCGGCGAGGCCATGGTGGGTCAAGTTGCGACCTAAAGAGAAGAGCGCACGCCTAGACTCTCTTTGCTTTGATCAAGCTCTCAGCTGCTGCGCTGCCGCTTTTGAAGTAACGTCAGCTCGGTTTCTGCATTCGAACGCCACCTATCGGAGAAGCCGAGAACTATTTGTATTTCTTAGCCTGCTGCATTTTCATATTAAATTCAAATCTCCAATAAATGTGCGAAATAAAGAATAGCACTAATTCCGTATAATTTTTCTATTCTTTTAGAAATTCTTTCTGTATACTTAGATAAAAAAATCGGGCAAAAATTGCAAATTAAAATCTGTCATCAAAGCTAGAATCATATTTTATCGGTTTTTAATCCAAACAAAAAAAAAAAACGTGAAATTGGGAAAAGCTAAAATATTTAGAAGACCTTGATTTAGGTATTAACGTTTCCAAAAAATCATTTCATTATTTCAACCTTTTTATTTTTTTCCAATCAATTTTATTTATCGTGATATTTTCTCGTGAAATACCAGATTGATCTACGCTATCTATTTGGCATCGCTGGCCTAAAAAGCTTCAAATACCGTCCTAACTTTTGATCTAAGTATTTGCTTTAAAAGTGGGATTAAAGCCAATTGTGACTTTTGTCTATTCTAAACCATATTTTTTTAAACAATCGACGTCGACGTAGTTAATCACAGTCGTGTCGCGGGCATTGAGATCTCCGGATCCATTTCGATTTTTTTCGGGGGAGAGGATTTCAATTTAGAGCAATGAAGGCCGTTCTGGCCTTGCCGCTCTTTTTTGCCTTGGCGGCTGCTCAGGCCAATCTGGAGACGTGCTGGGAGCAATGTTTCAGGGTAATCAATATATGCTTGCATCTTTCCTGCTAGATAGTTTCAGATTTTTCTGCATTAACTCAGGTTGCGGACACGGACGACGAACGATTTCAGCCCATCTACGACGAGTTTTATCGAATGGGAATGGAGGCTAGGCGACTCAAGAACTACCACACTACCAACGGCACCTCGTTCCTCCTCGACTCGAACCTGGATGACTATCACAACGAGACCCTCAATGATAACTTCCTGCCGACGGACGAGATAGGCGATAACATTTTCATGTTCCAGAGGCGTTTGGTAAAATGATAGACCTATATTCTACTCAATATTTGTAGCAAAGATATCAAATCTAATTTTTAGGCTTCTATCGTCAACTACATGATTGGGTCGGACGCGGAGTATAATCCGGCCTTTATCGCGCAGTTCGACAGAAACGACGCCTGGTATATAGAATATAATGTTTATTATCGGCAACTAAATGAAGGTAGTTGATATGTTTAGGACCTGCAATGGTCATGGTTGCCTAGATGCCTGCCAGTTCGACGAGGTCATCTTCAACGAGATGGAGGACGTCAAGATGACCAACAAGTCCCACTTCGACGGCAACACCGAGGCCGCCTGCTCCCTCTCCTACTGGTCGATCCGAGCGACCTCGGACAACAACGGACCTCTGCGAAGCGATAACCTCTGGGAATGCCACTTCGATGCCAGAAATGAAATGGTCATCGTCTTTGCCAACAGCGACATTCACCATCGCGTGAGGCGGTACCACGAGGGGAGCCCCTGTCGGGAACACTATAACAATCGCATGGTCGTCGGCACTCATGCCGCGAGCTGGAGCAACATGAACTCTTTCTCATCGGACGACGCTCACTCGATTTTCGTAATTAAGTTCTGTTTTTCGCTTCGCTGAATTGTTTCCCTAAAATGTTAGATTTACAGATTGAGGACAACCCCTACACGATGGAGGCCGCCGAGACCTTGCAACTTTGCATGCAGCAATCATGCTGTTCCGGAACGGTCTCCGATCCCAACGCGTCGTGCGAATGTGTGATAACGAACGATCGTTATGGCGACACTCGTGAAGACTACAACGATCATGAACATCAGGAGTGCTTTGAGGGCGCCTAAGTGACGATCGTCGAAAACCAATATATTAACCTCTCAAAATTACAATTCCCAATGTACTTGTTATAAGCCTTGCTGTCTTCGCCATTCCTCAAGGTCGTCGTTGACAAAGTTGAGACCATAACCCGACCTGACATCGACGATCGCCGAGACAAAAATCTATGCTACAAAATTCCATCGTCTCCTCTTCCCCATTTCTAGTCTTACACATTGTACCTCTACCTATGTAGTTTTGAACTTGATCCTGGAAGAGGAGAGAGATGTCGAAATCTCGTGTCTGACTCTCTTTGTCCACTATTCTCAACGTGGACATATATTTTCTTGATTCTACCTTGCGATAATAAAGAAAAACTACCGCTACAAAACAAAAGACGACCAGGGGTCGCAGAGGTAACATACATAGCTATAACACAGTGGTGCATTACATGCTGTGAGAGTTTTACTGGACTGACCTCCCTATCGCCTTGGAAGATCAAGACTGGATTCGCCCTCCGGGATGGATCTTGATGCACTCCCAATGTCAATGCAATGGGCACACTCCATTTCTTTTATGGCGAATGCTCACAACGGTTAAATCTCAATTCCCTATGTTCATGTGTACTATACTGATGAGAGTCCTCAGTTTCGCAATCCTCCTCATACATATATGGACCATGGTTGATCAAGATCTCGAGAGGGGAAGTCCCATTTTATTCGGCGGGAAACGGCAAATGATATCGCGTATGATAATGAGAAATGATAAGTGTTCCGCCTCGGGCGGATATCTCTCTCCCGACCTCTTCCGATTTATCACTAAGTATAGTTTCATCTAACCTAGCCACTCTTAGAAATATCGTACAATATGACTTGATGACTTGGTCATAAAGCTCTGCCCGTAATGAAGGTATCCTGCGGGAAACTTCCCTTTAAATGATTCGTGTTTGTATCGCCGATATGTTGTAGGTAGGTATGTAGTGTGGAGTATGGACTAGCTCTAATGACAACTTTATTTATTCCTGCTAAAGAAGAAGCTACCCTCCCCCAGTATATGAATACAAAATGGCTTTTTAAAATCTTGGACATGGAACATTTTGACTAAATATAGGGATGGCATACGCAGAACCTCTTAGTAACTACTTTAAGTAAATAGTTGCCTTCGTCAAAGATTGTGGTGGCTACGTTGTACTTTGTAGTCCCCATATGGGAACGGATTTTTCCCAACAACTGCTACCTGTGTGCGGTCGCCTCTCGGTCGGTTATGTGCACAAGAGACCTATGTGCGTAGTTTAGTTTTCGTCTACCTATACCTACCTTACCTATGTAGTTATTACTTTGGGAGTGAGTTCATAGCCTGCATTCGTTCCCGTTCATATAGAGAGCCCGGCTACATTAATAGCTGCTCCACAGAGCTCCCCCATAGAAAGATAGATGATGAAAAACCAAACACCCAACCTCGCCGGCCTCCAAGGACTCTAGACGTGCTTGAAAGCATTGACTTTCGTGCTGAATGTCGATCTTAAGAATGGCAGCGATTTCACAGCTTTTTTGCAGATTTCATGCACCTTGGGAGCATATTTTCGCAACGGCCCACCTTGCCTCTAAGGGTCTTGGTTAAGCAGACACCTATGCAGGTCCGAGCTGAGTTGACGAGGGAGGGAGGCGGTCGCGGTAGCGAGCGAGCGTAACGTTCGTCTGTTCGCCGCTACCTTGCAGCAGTATCTCAGTATAATGCTGAACAGAACTCCGTTCTCAGTTCTTCTGACTGAGTGTGCTGGAATCCAGTGAGTGTTACTCAGTGTTTCCCTGCTCAGTCGCAAAACTTCCAAAATAAATACTGAGAGTGAGAGTGTAACGGCCGATTTCGAAAACAAAACAAAATACGATCGGGAAACGAAAATCGCCAAATTGGAATTTAATGGCACTCGAGAACGTGTGAGTCAGCGAAGTGTAAGGTCGAATTTGACGATCCGCGGCCTCGGAGGATTGGGAATCGGAAACAAGAAGAGCCCTTGTTCGGCCTTCTCTCAGAGCAGACCAACAGTGGACGGGATCATTTCTAAAAGAGTTCCAAGAAAGTGATCGTGAGTCAATCAACAGTTTGTTGATGCTACTTCGTTTCTGTGAGAGTGAAAAGCATCACCGACAAGAGAAAGAAAAGAAGTCGCCCTTTTGTGCCAAGTTGTGAAAGTGTAAAACAGCCGCCATCTCCTTGAAGATTCTTGGTGTCATCGTCGTTGATAAAAGTAAGCCTTGGACATCATCCTGGTCTTCTTTTTTGTTAATTTTTTGTTATTCTGCTTCGATTTCGCCGGATTAGGATTAGGATTTAGATTAGGGCGAATGCAGGAATTTCTGGTTCTGAATCGAGCTTTTGAAATCTGAAATATTTTGGCATTAGCATCTGCATTGGAATGCGGGTGGGGGGAAACGAAACAGAGACAGAGATCCCCAAGTCTGCCCACGTCTGTTGTTTCCACACAACTTGCTTTTCCAGGGCTTCATCATTAAAGCCAATAGAGTCGAGTCGAGCGGAGGAGCGGCTTCGGAGATTCGGGACAATCGGTTTGAACCTTCGTTCGTTTCGTTCTCGCACGAGCACGACGTTACCTTGTAGAAGGAGCGACCAGGTTTCTCTTTGGGCGCGTGTGTGAGTGTGGATCGAAGTTGGGTAGGCCTCTCTGAGATTCTTGAGCGTGAAGCAGCAGCCAGGACAGGAAAACTACATTCCCTTTGTCAGCTCTCACGAAAAGATTGCCACTACTCTTACTACCATTCAGTACAAGTATAGAAAGTAGACTCACGCAACCCATTTCATACAGATGTAGCCGTGGAGGGAAAAGAGATAGTGCATGAATCGTCGTATTTATATGCATTGCTGTCGGGCTATGTCGGCTGCTCCTGGTGCTGGTTGGTATATTGCATTACCTTTGCTGAATCGCACTTCCCGGATCAACAAAGAAATTTTTACCATCCCTTCCTCCTCCTCCTGCTTGAGTTCGATCTCGATTGTAAAAATTCCAGATCAGTTAGGCTTCAAAACTTTTAGACAAAGACTGGCTCTTGGAATAGGCAATTAGAAAATCCTTGGGTTTTTTCGTGAAAATTGGAAATATCTTCGGGATACACTCCCCCATGCCATCAGTCACCATTATTACTCGAAAAGCCCATTCAGACGCACGATTGCAATTTCACAAATTTTCTTTTGCGCAAGAAACCTCGCTCAGATTTCGCGTTTTTCAAAATTGGTCAAATTTCTTGAAAGCCTACCCCGACATTTTGAATGAGGATGATTTGGTTCCTATTGTCAAAGTGGCAAGTGTTTTCCTAACCTAAAAGAGTAACTGAAGAAAATATCCAAGTACAAGATGACAGCGAAAGTGGTTGCGCGTTTCTTTCTGCTCTGTTCCCATAATTTTGGTCTGGAATCTGAAACCAACCAACCCAGATGTAGCTCTTAGCTTTTCACAACAAATTATCTTCTTTCCGTTGCTGTTGTAACCTGAGTGGTAGGTAATGCAAAGAAGCCAGGCAAAAAAGTAGGGAAAATATATTGCCGTGGACAATTGTAAGTGAAGGCTCCATGTTACTTTTAAATGGTCACTGCAGCAGACTGCCGTCCACCATATGGTCTACCACACATGTGAGATGTAATTTTTGAGCGATGATAAGTGTAGAAATTGCAGGAAAAGCTCAAAATACTTAAATAAGTAAATAATTTCACCGGACTTTTTGTTTTTGAGTTTCGTTAGCACGAGCAATTTTGTGTGACGTTAGCTGATAGATAGACGTTCTTCTCGGTTCCTCCCTGTTGATGTTGACAAATTCGAAGAGTTTTCCGCAAACTTCCCCTTTCTCTCGGGTTTCAAACAAGACAATAATTGTCGTTGTCCAAACGAGAGTTCTTCATCGCTCACTTGCAGTTTTCGGGGGGCAAAGCGTTTCCAGATGCACACCGATTTTCCACCGGTTTTCGGCGTTTTTCTGTGGGAACTGGCACGTTTTGTGAATCGTTATTGTTCCCACGAGACAATTGATTCGGAAAAATGTCCGCGCGGACATCTTTAAAGGAAGAATAGCCTGGCTAGTTAAGCAACAACGTAACGATTGCTGTTTTTCGAAATCAGCACAAAAATATGAAAATTGTTTGATTGGTTAACCATGCTGGATTTTTTCAATTTTATTGACTATTGTCGCGCTCGCCACAGAAAGCCATCAAACTTTGGTGGGACCAAATTGATTTTACTTTACAACAAAACTGAGGTGGTGATTTTTTCTACAATTCCATCCAATCTCAAAATAGGCGCGGCTCCAAACTTTAGTATACAAAATGATAATCGATGAAAAATGCCCAAAGACAATTTCTTTGATTTTTCGAGAGCTATCTAAGCAGCTACCCTACACCTACACACGCTCGTTAGATTCGTGCTTTGAATATCTGAAAACCATCTAAAATTGCCCATTACTAATACTACGATGTGGAATTTCGAGTTCAAATGAGCCTGGACTTGAAAAGTTGCCACCCTGCCTACATCTTGTAACGATTATAACTTATGGCTACTTGTACCAATCTCTTAGTTAAGTAGGTAGATATCCACCTTCGCATGTATCTAGGTAGGATGGAATGAGAATATTCTTTTGATCACACATTTCTGAAGGGTTTAGACGAGTGGACCACACATTCGAAAGAGATACAAGTGTTTGGCTTGCTATCATGTGTATTTTTAGCGTTTTTTTTACCATTGGCCAAAAAATCTAGATGTTTGAATTTTTGAGTGGGTGGTAAGTAAGAAGAGGTACCTAAATATCCAGCATAGTACTTACTTCGATACCTTTGGGCAATTCAAAAACAGCTGAGCTCTGACCACACGCACTCACGATCGTGCTTTAAAAAATAATCCAAGCTATTTGGAGTTTTTAACGCACCTGCAAATTGGTCCATCATTTTTGCCTGGTGGTTGTAGAACGTGTGGGTAAAAAGTTCACTAAATTGTTGCTCGCTCCCCCCGTCACTGAAAATTTGAAACGTGTTGTTGTGTTGAAAGGCAGATAGAGTGGTGACTTCATTAACTTAGACCAAAAATTTTTACCTGGTGTCAACAGAACAAAGCGCAGCCAGCTGGTGACCTTCATCCTGATGCTGGAATTACTTAGAATGAGAAAGAATGGAAACAACAAGGAAATAAAAATGTTGTGGAAACCTTGTCGAGCCGGGGCATTCTTAATTTGTTTTGCCTATTTAGTCAAAACAATAGAGTTGCTTTAAATTGGCCTTAATAGTGTGCACATTTTTACAAGCATTCAGACGTCAAAGGCCAGTGGAAATCAGATGTGCTCCATCGAGCAAATTAATAGAATTAGCATGAAAACACAGAAGAATAAAATGCGTGGACTATCTCATTTCATGCTAGGCATTATGTTCAAAATTATGGATGATTACGTTTAATAAGCATTTGATATGGAACGAACTTCGTGAGAACCTATTCAGAGCTAGCTAGCTTTGTTTTTAAAACTCTGTGTGACATGACATGCAGATATACTTAC
>JAAUYL010073020.1_pt1 | contig 11995 bp, 4 predicted proteins | sample 7278011 | NCBI WGS metagenome assembly JAAUYL01 (sample SAMN14350225, study PRJNA611818) | marine sediment metagenome | isolation source: surface marine sediment (1.8m) | place: French Polynesia: Moorea | collected 2018-08 | reverse complement strand
GGATAATAAAAGTTGAAATGCACAAAGCTAGGAGCAGATTAGAATTCTCAGCGGATTTTTCAGCCTTTGAAAATGACGAAAAGGATTTCTTCCTCTCGGTTTTACCAATGCCTCCTTTGTCAGCTGCAAAGAGAAGATAGATAGGTTGCGTGAGAGATTATGTTAGATTTCCGAATCAAAACCTCCAAGGCTGTATGAGGGTCTGGTCGGGTAGCCGTTGTAAAACCCGGTTTCCGTGGTTGACATGTAGTAGATGGAGTCATCAAAGTTGTTCCTATTCTTGTTCCGGTTCCTCTTGGTGTACCTCTCATTGTTTTCGATATGCACCGTTGGGGGAGGTGGTGGCGCTGTAGTCGTTTTCGGCCTTTCGGGCTCCCTCAGCCCTAGGGAGATAAAAAAGTTACCCTCGGGTAAAACGCTGATTGGCTTTGAATAATACTCACTTCTGAGGGACACATTGCCCTTTACAGTCCCAAGGGAGTTCCGCGCAACACACGAATAATTTCCGAAATCCCCCTGGCGGACATCATAAATGGTAAGGGAGATTATGTAAGTGTAAGGCGGCACAGACGTTTCAGAAGTCTTGAATCTCCCGGCAGATCTGTTGATATCTTCCTCTGAAAGAAATTAGTATTTAAATGTGGGATGGAAAGTGAGGTGGAGGGAGGTGAGGAAAATTAATAGAGCAAGGTCTTGCTCACCTTGTTGATTCGGACCATTGCCCAGCTTGACCCAGTAGTGAACCGATTGCGGGGAGGCCTCGACGTTGCATCTCAGCGTCACGCTCGAGCCCAGCCTCGTGGTGACCAATTGGTCATGCACGTTGACCAGAGGACGAACTGCAAGAAGAATACGCGACCCCATTAACCCGCTCGTAAACTCGCAAAAGTTTTAGATATCTTACAGTGTATATGAACCGTGATTCTTTTCGAAACTTGGGGTGGTATGCCGTTAGAAGCAATGCACAAATATGCTCCCATGTCTGCTCTGGTCAGTTTTCTCAGTTCCAGTTCCGATCCGTCTACTTTTTGCTCTAAAAAGTAGGTGAAATAGAAGTATCATGATTTTTTGGAAAAGCAAAATATCATTAAAATAGTCTGTGACCTTTAGACGGCAGTAAAATAGTGGGGATTGAGCGGCGGAAAATTCATGGCTTCTGAATTACACCCGAGATATGTGAGATTAAGGACCCCCATTTTGGGAACTGGGTGGAAAAAAAGGAGTGAAAAAGTGGTGAAATGAAAATCCATTATGCGCGCAGCAAACGTGTCCCGCTGCATTATTTAGGGCTGTCAATTTTCCCGGGGGCTTAACTTTGCAGCCCGAGGGCAAGGGACCCTATTTTTTCAGCTTGCCCTTGGGAGGCCCTCGGGTATGAAAGCTTAGTGGAATATTTCCGGAAACTCAGTCCCAATTTCAGTTGTTGCACAATGGTAACTATAGCCAACTCAGTAGGCGATCAGAGTTCCTTAGCAGAATACAAATCAGCCAATAAAAGCTAAGGGAAAAGCAGATCTTGCGACAACATTTCAAGAATTCCAGCAATCTTGCATTGAATCAATTGTGCAAAAGTCAAGATAATAGGACATAGCGAATTTTCAAATCTAGGCCTTCTTTTTCTAATAATTTAATGGTGTAACAAAATCTCTAAACTGCAAATAGATAATCCCCTATTTACAATTGAGCAGGGCTTTTCAAAGTTCCAAATTTCATTTCCTTGAGAGCCGAGAGTCTCTCTGCCTTAAACCAGACCTTCTCCTATAGAGTTCAAAACCCTCCTTCTGTTGAGGTTGTCGTTGTCATGTGAACACCAAAACCTGACTTTAGTCTACATTTTAATCACAGATGGATACGGCCATAACTGTATAGACAAGGTGCTAGTAGTTGCCTCCTTGAGCGAGCTCCCTTCCTAATAAAAGTCTTTCTTTTCCATCGAAAAGTGAGACATTTGTCAGATGCTGCATCACAATTCAAAAGCCCTGGATAGCCTGCATGTTTTTTCACAGAATTCGACTCTGAAAGAGCTCCTGTTTTACCGTAAGTCACGGGCCATTTACGATCATCTAACCATCTTTCAAACTCTGTTCTTCTTTTCCAAGTTTAAAAAAATGAAAAATATAAAGCCCAATTTTTAAGGCTATTAAGGTCAACAGCTGAGCACCTTTGATGCGCGCTAAAGAATTGCAGGTCATATTTTTCTTCTTGCTGAAAGCGAAAATGATGCCTTGACTTAATGCGGACTGACGGCCGACAGGGGGCGCAACTGTGCGTGTTTTTTGTCGCAACCTCTAAAGCAATATTTAGAATGGCGTGAAAAAACTGCAGCATAAGCTCAAGGAGGAAAGGCCAGGGGTCGTGCTATAACGCGCACATCCACGCTCATCCCGCGAAAAAAAGTGTGCGTAATTTAACCCTACCCCACAAGACGTCAAGATTTTTCTTCAATGGTTTGGTTTGGCTCTGGTGTGTGGCGAATAAAGGACTGAATTCCATTACTGTGAAAGGTTTTAGCTTACGAGCTTCAAACCGTGTGACCCTAGGGTAAGATTTGTAAGGCTATAAAAACTCGTGAAAAATTTGCTTTACATAGAGTCCTGACCTATATTTTTTATTTGGTTGGTTATCAATTAACTAGGTAGCATTAGAAGTGGAATATGACAATGGAGAGATTGTTCTAATTAGACGTCCAAAATCATGCGCACACGCACAGCTTACATATAGTGCGCGTCAAAACACGCGTGTGATCGTGACCAAACGCTTCGCTCGCTCTTCGCTCCTCCGCTTTTTCCCCTTATAAAAGTAGAGTCTGCTGGTGGCCAATTAGATCAAGAGGTTCAATGCCACAAACAGCACACACCTCACCTATTTATAAGGATCCTTTTCTCTCTATCTACAAAAACAGGGTGTTCCCGAAGGGGTGCGTTTTCTAGTAATTTAGTCCCATCCCGTCATCACAGATTTCCAATTGATGTAATTGAAAACTAAATCTCTTTTGCACTTTGATGAGTCGATTGGATTAAAATGAATCCACGAAACATCCTGTTTTGCCAGCAGATGAAAGAACCAAAACCCAATCACAGTTAAGGGCTTGCTGGACAAAAGAATGGGAATCAGAAGAATTGAGGGTGGTGCGTACAGTACTCCCTTTATAAACACGCACACGCACTTGGCTTTTCTAAGAGAAGCTATCACAAACACAAAACTTTTCACGAGATAGATATCATGATATAAGCATTGTGTTTGTTGTAGTCATCAGAGAAACGTTTTGCATGCCTTTGGAAAATCAGTGGAACAACAATTCGTGGCTTAAGTTAATCTTGGATCAATGCAAATTGCTCTGTGGGGATTGGGATTGCAACCCCGCAGAGAAGCAAAGTCATTCCATGACAAAATTGGTTTTTGACACACCTTGGAACAGACGGCCTAGCCTGTCTTTTGATTTCATTACAATTTTCTTCTCGCTTTCCCTCGACATAGCTGAAGCCTCTGAAAGTTCTCTGCCACTTCACATTCAGAACCCGCCTGTCTCCACATAAATTCTGCTCTCCATCCTTTTCTAGTTAAAAAGAGAGTACTTTTAACTTTGAGAGTTACATGAACGTATCCAAAGCTAGCCGAAAATCATAATAAGTTACTCAGTTGTGTCTAGTACTCTGGGCTTCTTGTCCTACTAACTTTACTATTGTTTCAGGAATGTGAAACATAAAAGATCCTTAGTAAATAGATTTAAGTTTGTTCACTTGAAGATATTTTAGCATGTTCCTTTTTTGATGAGAAATGGAGAATATATTTGTAGCCAACTCCAAAATGTAAATAACTCGACAGAATTGGTGGGAAAACTAGTTAGACAGAGGCTCTCTTTTTTTCTGGCATGATTAGCCAAGAGGGGGCGATTTTCATTTCGTCTCCTAAACTCTCAGCCCATTTCTGACATTTCTTGAGCTCAAGAAAAAGGACAAGTTTTGTGAGCTTTCACAATGCGTGCAAAACCACGTGAATGCAATTGATCCTTACCTCTGACCGCTCCAGTATCGCTTCTCATCACTATGGGGGTTCCGTCTTCTCTTCTCCAGATTACTGTTGGCTCTGGATATCCTCTGGCTTCGCATCTGGATTATTAATTGGTTAATGACATAATTACACGATAAAACAAATCTAGACATTACCTCAGTGACACAGAGGCGCCTTCTGCCACGATCGTATCGTTTGACGTTTCGTTGTAGAGAATATCAGGAGCTTCGACCACATTCAGAACCCCGACCTGAAATTTGGATTTGAAATGTAAACAAACGCACGTGGTATTAAGGCGCACTGTGTACCCCACTAGAATAATATTTTTCAGACAGTACACAAGTAGTCCCCACGTGAAAAGTATGGGACATGGTTTGGTTATTGATGGCCGAGCCTTAAAAGCATTGGTTTCCCTTCACTGAACAGCCATCATTCCGCCATTCCACAGTCCCTAGAGGGTATTTTGAGCATGGGGAAAATTCCCCCACCACGTGAAAGCCCTTCTCTAGCGACCGTGGCAGCTCCCACACCTCGGGTGCATATTTACAACATGGCCGTAACATGTGTCTCAGTTTCAGTTTCACGATTTTCCCCCTTCCACCTTATAACTCTGACTTTAGATTTGTTGCATCCTATTTTTTCTCCGCGTTGCTGTGAGAACAGAATCAAATCCCCCAGAGGGAATTATTTATCAGTCGACTATCTTTTGATGTTTGGCTAAACAAAAGGCTGGCTCAACAAGCTTGCTTACAGTTTTACAGAGAAACTGAAAAGAATAAAATGTTTCACAAAATGTCCCTGGCTATCACGAGCAGAGAAAAAATAGTAAGAGTTCTGGTTTTGCTTTCTCCGGCTAATTTTCATTCTCAAGTCTTGAGACACAGCACAAACTTTTCTTGAAGTAGAAGAAGGGGAAGAGATCTCGACCAAAATGTGCAAATAAATTAGACTGTAACAATGCTAAGAATGTTGCCAAGCTTGGAATTAGAGAGACAACAAAAAATGCCTGCTCCTATTTTTTCTAGAACTTGGACTGCTATCGTATCATGGATGTCGGTCAAAAGCTTCAAGCTTACCTGGCTGGTCATTGGCTCAGTGTTGATTTGGCACATGTAGAGTCCGCTGTCGTTTCTCTGGACAATGTCAATGCCAAGAGTCCAGGAATTGTGTCCATTATGACTGACACTCATCCTTGGATTATTTGTCACCATATGGGTGTGTATGGCAAGGATTGCCTTGGAATCAGACCTCAGCCAAGCCACCTAAGTAAACAATTAGTGGTCAGGTTAATCCCTGGAAAATGTAAACAAACCTTGTGCCCGCCCAAATGTTTGACCACGCAGGTAAACTGGGCTGACCGGCCGGCCGCCACGGTGATATTTTCCAGGGGCGAAACGAATCCGGGTTCGAATCCCGTCACTGGACAGAAGAAAAGAAAACAACGATGATGGTCGAGTTAATCCAGCTCAATTCTCAGTTTTCTACATTGTAGCTGCGTTTAGTACTTACCCACGCGCGGCATGTGACATAAAACGAACAAGACGAGGGGGAAGAGAATTGGCATCGTTAAGTCTGGCACAATAACTTGTTAGTGGATGAGGATCGAGTGCTAGTGTTGTAGAGTAATCACAATAACTTTCTTTTGTTATTGTCGACAATATGGTATCTTGAACCTAAGAAAAAAAAGTAGGAGATTAAAGAAGCTCAAAACTATGTTATTCTTAGTTTCTACAGCCTGTTGTATTTCCGGTTTTTGCAAAAGGACCAAGTTTTCTCCCCCGTTTCCGGTTACCAAAGATAGCATTCAAGGTTTGACAAAAGGGTAGGAATTGTGTTTTGAAAAGCTGGTAATTAATGGAATACGATTTATGGGAGCGACCTAAATAAAATGAGATTCAGGTTTATTTTCACGCTCACTTGACCAATTGCATTGCACAATTAATTATACAAAAATATTCACCGCTATGCTCTCATTTTTCGCTCTTGGACTTGCAGTCTAGTTTGATTTCGTTGAACTCAAATGTTTGTATCATGATGTGCAAGGCAATTATTTTAATTTTGGGCAACTGTTTCAACTCGATTTTTGAGTACAAACTCTCTTGGCCTGTTTGTTTTCCAGTTAGGTGATCACAAAACCAAACAAACTGAAACTGCTAAGTATCCCATAGCTCTTTTTTTCTTTCATTAGTCAGCACTGAATCATTAACAGTCCAATAATAAGGGACACAATCTTGTCCGAATGTTTGTCTGACAGTAAAAAGGGACACCTTCGGGGTCCTTTGAGAAAGATGGAATTACTGGAGCGTAAGGTGATGCTGCAACTAAACAGTTTCCCCGTATCTCTTCTAAGTTACCGCGCGAGCGTGAGCGGCCAGGGGGAAAAGGAAGACTTCCGGTTTCCGGTCAGAGGGATTCACGTGTTTTGTTTGCATTTTTCGCAGAGATTAACTTGAATGACCAACAGAAAATCTTGTAGTTCTTGAGCTTAGAAAAAGCTTTCAAAACTTCCTTAATATTACGATCCAGTTGCAATGTTATTTGGCTTCAATTTGACTTACCATTAAATGTGATTCAAGATATGTACGAGTATAACCAACACACTGAACGTCAAAAGTGATATCACACCCGATTTTTCCCGAGGTTGGGGAACTTTTTGCGACGCCACAAACTCCTTCCGTTCAAGTTCGTGCGCGGGCGATGTTGGTTCTCCTCGAACGGGCTTTCGCTCCACCATTTCCCGTCGGGAAAATAATTCCCCCCATCTTTCTGGGTTTCTACGAAGAGCTGCGCTCCATCTAACCGTCAGCGATAGTGGTACCGCAAAAACCGCCAACAAGACCAAAAATAAGGCCCCAAAGGCCTCGAATTTGAGAGAGGTTCAGTAGCCTTTATTTCTCTATTTTCCGTCAAAATGCATCTTGGGCTATAGGTTGATATTTTTGGCCATTTCCAGCAAATCGCCAAGACTGTTCACATAGAAGTCGGAGACGCATCTCTGCTCCTCCTTGTCAGTTGATTTCTCAAATCCTCTGATCGCATTTAAGCTAGTCTCTCCCGTCCCGACCACCAATGTCCGGAGTCCACAGTTCTTGCCAAACAAAACATCCGTTGGAGGACTGGAAAGAAAATATTGAATGTCATTTAACAAGGAGCTGGATTCACGATGGTGTCCTTACTTGTCTCCGATCATGATGGCTCTGTCTGGATTCAATCCCGGATGATTTTGCTTGATCGCTTCAAACATGTGTGGACTAGGTTTACCCATGACTTCCGGTTGCCGTCTGCTGCCAACTGTAATCGCACTGACCTTTTTAAAATCAGGATGTCATCAAAGTATTTAGTACTTTAAAAGAAACTCCTATTACCAAAGCACCCGTTCCTGGCATAGTATAGTTTTGGAAGTTGAACATGTCGTCCAGAGAGCTGGCAATGTATGCCACTTCCGGTTTCTTCAAATAGTTGATGGCCCTCGCCACTTTGACCAGGCTGATGTACTGGTCATAGCTGGCAACCACGGCTCCAACTTCTGGATCAAGATCCTTGCAGGCATCTCTGTAAAAGGTCGGTCCAGGCTCGGATGGAACATAGTCAGGCTATCACAAAAAGGATGGTCAAAGATTGAAAATCACAACATCAACATTTTGTGTCCTACTCCAAACCCTATGAAGGGAATCCCAGCTTCCTCCAGCTCCTCCTTAATGCCATTAGTTCCTGACAGGAAGACTTTCTTGTTGAAGCCAATGTTCTTTAAGTAGGTAGCCACCATGTTGGCCGTGGAATAGACATCGTTCTGAAACATATTGAAAGAAATTCAATCAAAAAGGTTACAGTGCCAATCATTCTTGTTGCTTACAAAGGTGCCACCGAAACCAAGTGATTGGCATTTCTCAACATATTTCTTTCTGGATACGGCAGCATTGTTTGTGACAAAGACCACATGCTTGCCCAACTCCCGGAACTTGCCAATCATTTCCGGTGAGCCCGGGATTGCTTCCGGTCCGGACCACAAGACGCCATCGCAATCCGTCAAAACAGTGTCAAAAGAGTTGAAAAACTGAACCAGTTCTTCTTTGGACAACTGGCCAAGTTCTTGACAATTTGTAGCTTTGTCAGCCATGATACGCCGAGCTTGATTACTGATTTGCACTACGATTGTTTCTAGGATTTGGAATGACACTGACGTAAATGAGATTGGAAAACTGGTGATAACAAGGTAACGGTAATCCTTTTCCTGGAAGCAACTTCCCAACTTGTTACTGTGACTTAAACTCAGATCAAACACAGTTTGTAAACAATAAGGCTGCTGTTCCTGCTTTCTCAAGTATGCTATCGAACGTAGCTCACAAAAATTATGGATATCGCTATGTAGCCTTAGCTATTACAATAATTTTTGAGACCGGTTTCGTAAAGACGGTCATCATGGCCTTGGTTAAATTTACGAGTAGTTTAACAAGAAATATTTATCTTTTAATTTGCGTAACAGTGTAAAGACGTCAATAACCTGTCAAAGCTTCACAGACATTATTTGTATGAAGAAGAGAGAGATAAACACTATATTTTCAAGAATTACATAGCACAAAACACAACACAGCAAACCTGTAACAGTAATGATTTTCTAGGCCTCGGGCATTTCAGCCTCATTGGGCTCATTGACTTCATCCGCATCAAAACCAGACTGAGCCACCTCTTCATAGTCTTCTTCAAGACAGGCAAGATCCTCTCTAGCCTCGCCAAACTCCCCCTCCTCCATGCCCTCCCCAACGTACCAGTGGACAAAGGCCCTTTTGGCAAACATGAGGTCAAACTTGTGATCGATCCTAGCCCAAGCATCAGCTATGGCTGTCGTGTTGGCCAGCATGCAAACGGCTCTGGGAACCAGAGCCAGGTCCCCATTCGGGATGACAGTTGGCGGCTGATAGTTGATGCCAACCTTGAAGCCAGTTGGACACCAGTCCACAAACTCGACATGCTTCTTGGATTTGATGCTGGCAATTGACGCGTTGACATCCTTGGGTATGACATCACCCCGGTAGAGAATGCAGCAGGCCATGTACTTTCCAGTCGAAGGATCACACTTGACCATCTGGTTTCCGTTCTCAAAACAGGCTGCTGATATGTCATTGACAGACAAGGTCTCATGGTAGGCCTTCTCAGCTGAGATGATGGGAGCATAGGTTGCCAATGGATAGTGGATCCTTGGGTAGGGCACCAGGTTTGTTTGGAACTCAGAGAGGTCCACATTGAGAGCCCCATCAAACCTCAATGAGGCCGTGATGGATGAAACAACCTGAGCAATGAGGCGGTTGAGATTGCTATAGGTTGGTCTGGTGACAAGCAGCTTCTTCATGCAGAGGTCATAGATTGCCTCATTGTCAACCATGAAGGCACAGTCTGAGTGCTCCATAGATGTATGGGTGGTCAGGATGGTGTTGTAGGGTTCCACCATTGCTGTTGAAACCGTCCTTGATGGATAGACAGCAAACTCCAGCTTGGTCTTCTTTCCATACTGGACGGACAGATGCTCCATCAAGAGGGATGTGAACCCAGATCCAGATCCACCTCCAAATGAGTGGAAAATCAGGAATCCCTGGAGACCCAAGCACTGGTCGGCCCACTTCCGGATTCGGTCAAGGACATTTTCGATGACGTCCTTGCCAACAGTGTAGTGTCCCCTGGCATAGTTGTTGGCAGCATCCTCCTTGCCAGTGATCAGTTGATCCGGATGGAACAGGTCCTTGTAGGTTCCATGCCTGACCTCATCAATCACAGAGGGTTCCAGATCGACATAGACCGCTCTGGGGATGTGCTTGCCACTCTGGGTCACGGCGAAGAAGGTGTTGTGGGAGTCGTCGTAATTGTCCACGTTGTTGCCATTGTCCCTCTCGAGCAGGGTCCCGTCGGGCTTGATCCCGTGCTCAATACAAAAGAGCTCCCAGCAGGCGTTCCCGATCTGACATCCGGCTTGGCCAATGTGGATCGAGATGCATTCGCGCTAAAAAAAATGATGATCATTTTTTAAGTTACCCACCTACAGGTGGTTGATTCGTGGTTGTTACCTCTTTTGCTGACATCATAGTAACGTAATATCAGCTCAAAAGACGCTGCAATATTAAGAGAATTTAATTTACTTACTGTGTCTCCCATGATAGGATTTTAAGATTTGAAGTGAATGGGCTACATGATCTAATGGAATGGAGCATGAAAGTAGACTGATAAAAATCGATTTCAACTGCACTGAAGTTAGCTTAGGCCTGCTATCTATCTATGCAGGTAAAGTAACCCTTTTCTGAGAAAATCTCGTGCAGCAATTAAAATATCATTATGCTCAACAAAATATCTGTGAAAACGGCATAGCTTACCTCCTCGTCCTTTCTCGAATGGTTCGATAGACGTGCGTCAATGTCGCTCAAATGAGCAATTATACCGTCTATCTGATTTGTTATTGTCCTTGAAATATACCGAATGCTTTGCGCAATTATGAGATCATTTTAGGAAGATCGAGCAATAGAATCGAAGGCCAAGGCCGGTAATTTTGGGCCTATCTTGGATATTGACTTTTTCAGTCATTTGCCTCTTCTTGATTAGCTCTTGACCACAAAAGGTTTTTTTGCTTCTCAGCCCTTCTTGTATGTAGCATTTTGTTTAGAGTCAAGAAAAATCTTTTGAAGCTACGAAATCGATTCTGGCGCTTTTCGAGTTGTGCTTCAACGTATCTGGGAACACTGACGGCAGGTAAACAAAAATCTAAATCAAAACAAAACAAAATAAATCATCATTAAATCAAGAATATAAGTAAGGAGAGACAGCTCGAGTGCTGAGGGAACTGAGAAATACTGAGAGTATCGAAATTTACTACAGTTTTCTCATAAATTCTCATAATTTCGCTTCATATTGCTGAGTTTGTCTCAACTGAGTTTGCGACTAAATGACCCTTTGAGCTGTTCCTCTTTACTTATACCCTCTTTGCATTAAATGTCAAATGTCGACATTTACAATTTCTAGCAAACTTTTCGCCAAAATGGTGTGACAATCGATTCTTCAGTGATTATCCAGGACCCACAATGATGCTGAACAAGTGGTTGTACAGGAGATTGCCATATTTCATTCGAAGACGGATCAGTCCACAGCAGTCGCCGTTCGTTCTGGTCGTGGCGTTGGCGAGCTTGGTGATAGTGTTGCAAGCTCTGAGCTTCTTGTCGTCTGCCAACTCTGGAGAAAATCCTCTCATAGGTAAGAAACGCTTAATAGGATTCACCTCAAAAAATCGAAGTTCGACGATGATCTGATTTTAGAGCCAAAGAAAGCACGGCCAAGAAGGCCACTGTCAGGACCACTAGTAGGAGTGTTACCAGAGAATTCTCACCTGTTCGCTCCCGATGCGGACTCGAAATTCACATGTGTGACTTCTGGAAAAAAGATTCCATTTGACGAGGTTAACGATGACTACTGCGATTGCGACGATCAAAGCGACGAGCCATCGACCGGAGCTTGTCCGGACTCGGTCTTCCATTGCACATATCAAGGGTAAACCAATCTTGGACCTGAAATTCCATTGCTTATTTTTAACCAATGCTCTGTCAGGCATTCTTCCTACGGTGTAAAACAAGTTCCCGCAAGTAAAATCAATGACGGAATCTGCGATTGTTGTGACGGGAGCGACGAATGGAAATCAAACCAACCCCTGGAGCAATGGACTCTTGAAGCCCATGTCCAAGCTAAGCTAGGACGCTATCAGACACCATGCCCAAAGCTATGTTAAAATTTACATGCCCTTTGCTACTAAATTCATCCAGATGAGGCAAATAAAAGCTGATATTTTTTGAGACAAAATATATTTCATTCACAGGATTTTTTGTTGTTCGTAGTAAAATGAGAGCATAGTATAATAGTATGATTGCGATGATTTGTCGATGATACTGTTAAAAAAGCTTTGGCATTAAGTTGTCACTTGCGTTTCGCACACCGGGATTTTAGTATTTAGTAG
>JAAUYL010042962.1_pt1 | contig 11998 bp, 10 predicted proteins | sample 7278011 | NCBI WGS metagenome assembly JAAUYL01 (sample SAMN14350225, study PRJNA611818) | marine sediment metagenome | isolation source: surface marine sediment (1.8m) | place: French Polynesia: Moorea | collected 2018-08 | reverse complement strand
TCAACTATTTCTCGGCGGACAGCGTCGCGGCATAGTGGTTAAGGAGGACGAAGAAGATGAAACTAATGATGCTATCAATGAGATTCCCAATGCTGGAGACAAGTCTTTGATGTCCAAGAATCAGGAGAGTCGCGACAAATTTGATGATAAGGCCAAGAAAGAGGCCTTGACTGCCAATGATCCTTCTAAAACTCTGTCAGTATTTTTCACACACCATGGCCACGAGCTGAGAGGACCCCTGGGTTATGATCGAGAATTGTGCGCTGATCTCAGAGTTCCTTGCCGGTTTGTCAACGATCATCCTTGTTGCAAGTTTGAAATGCCTCTTGATTTGGTGGCCAGAGCGAGGTCGATGGATGGCAGTGCCGATCTTAAATGGAGGTCGCGCGGCCTCGGAGGACCGAGGACGGGACCTCAAGGCAGAAGTTTCCTTCGATCAAAATATTCCAGAGCGTTGGACGTAACTTCAAAACCATCTTTAGTGGACAAATCAATAAGGTAATGACATCGTCATGCTCCGTGAATATTTAGAGCATTAAAATATTGCCTGTCATAAAATCGACATTTTGCAAATCCACAAGTCCGTGATTGCATTGCAATATTTTTCTATTTTCAGATACAATTATGCCAAGAAGAAGCAGAATGTCAGCATACCAAAGTATTATTACAACGGAGGCCCCGAATTGACCTCGACAATCGTCGGCCTCTGCTGGAGGCTACACTATCTCAGATGTCCTCAAAACTTGCCTGATTTCACTGGAAAATGGGTGGAGATGAAAAAACTTAAGCAAATCCATCCTTGCTGCCAAATGCTCAGCAAACCCTCGGCGGCCAGAAGTCCAGCCTCGACCCGACTAACTCGGTGGTTAAACGCTTAAAAGAAAAACGGAAACTTTTTTATACAATCAGTGATAAATATTTATGGGTGTGTCGGTTTAAAAAAATCTGTGTCAGAGAAAGAAAAGTTATGGTCCAACATAAACAAACAAATCCGTTGTGACAACAGGTTGAATGTGGTCAAAAATCCTCCTCAACTGCAAATGACGCGCCAGGCTGCCGTTAAAACCAAATTCTATGTGTGCTCTGAAAAGGCATTTTAAATTAAATATTGAATATTATTTTTTGTTGTCAACCAAACCTACGGTCTGATCCTGGCTTGCGTCACGATTCACATGACTGTCCAAATATATCACTCATATTTACTTCGTACAGTACACGTGGGGGTACCCAAATAGTTACCTGTATTGTACATGCTCACTTTCCCATAAAGATCAGAGAAAAGAAACTGCTTGCCCTCCAAAGAATGTATGCTGTGACACAGGTCACAATGGGGACATCATTTTTGGATGCCCACTTCCTCAGTTCTGAAGAAAAATGTTAACAGTAAACATAGCCAGATCATATTTAACCAAGATTAACCATTCTTGAATGGAGGAAGTGGTATGCGCAACTTTCAATTTCTCTTGTGTGATCTCCAAGTTTTGAACCAAGTCCCTAAAGGGAAATCGGGATGCAAAGTCCCTCAACTTTCGTTTAAAAATCTTGCTTTTGCTTTAAATTAGCCGATTTTCGCACGGTGAAGATATCTGTCGTTTAGTGTGTGCTGAAGAAAGTCCGTTTTTATATTCCCCTGTGGGAAAATTATCCGCCCGTTAGGCAAATCAAGAGGTAAGTAGAGAGAAAGAAAAGAGCTGGCCATTTTCCGTGAACAACAGGAATACCACATCTGCCATAGAAATTGGATTCGAAAATTCATATTCCTTTTTTCCTCGACTTTTTGTAGTCATTTAAAATTAAAAATATTGCTAAACATGGTAGCGTGCGTAATTAATATTGTGGTCAATATATTGACTATTGAGTTACTTTCGATACCATATTCATTAAGTTCTTGCGAATTTTAAATGCCAAACATCTTCAATGCACTGACCAAAAGTAACTGTCCCTGTAACATTTTTACTCATTTTATTGGACAACTATGCAAACCACAAAACACCAGAAAACGCCCCAAAATCAATTGGAAAAAAATGCTGAAAGAGCCTTGAAATGCACATTATTAAAATCTGGTTCGCATTGGAGTTTGCAGCTTATTGCCGGAAAGGTATCCAAAAACTTGTGAAATTGCTCTAGATACTTTGAGTCATGCATATGGTCCATTTTGTGTGCAGCCAGAGATGGCCAATTAATTGATTTCGCTCCTGATTTTCTCTCTTGGTTTCAGGACGAAACAATTCCTAAATAATTGTGTTTACGACGCCATAGTCTCCATTCTCCAAGATGCGCCATCTGCCGTTGGTGGCCGCCACTTTGGTGGCGTTGGTCATAGCAACTCCAGTCCGAAGCCAAGAATCTGGCTCGGCGACGAAATATGCACCAAACTATTGCCTCCGGTTTCGATTCAACTGCAACAACGCCGAGAAAAAGGGACACGTATGCTGCCTCTACCCGCTGCCCATCAACAACCCCAACCTTCCATCCCAACAAAACAGGTAAACAGGTTCGAATCATGAATGCTGCGCTATTTATTCTTATTGAATCAGGCCTCTCCCGACGAGAAATAGCAATATTAAGATCCGACCGATAAGATTGCCAAGTGGTGTCCAGAAAAAGAAAACGACAGAGGTGGACGACGCCAATGAGAGGAAGAGCTCACGACCGAATCACAGCAATCGCAAGAACAACAACTCGAATAGCAAGAAGAACAAGGCGAAGGCGTCGGCCGAGAAAACCAAAAGCCCAGGCTCGCACAAGCGACCTCGAATCTGCCAGAGGTTAGTGGTCAATTGCAACAATTCGCCGGAACATCGATGCTGTCAGTACGAAGAGGAGAATCCGATCGAGGTTGTCGAGCCGGAGATTACTGAGACTGGTCAAGCTAAAAAAGAGGCTGTTGTCGCGGCTCAGCCAAGAGAGGCCGTCGAGGTCGTGAAACCATCAGTCGGCCTCGATGAGCTCACCGCTCCGGAGGTCAAACCGAAACCTGTAATAAAACCAGTAACCGAGGTTAAGAGCAGGCCTCCTTCTCCACCTCCACCTCAGGCTTCTTCACCGATTGTCGCGAATAGAGTTGATCTTAAATCAAAGCCGGCGGTCGTGGTTGGCGAAGCCATCCCTGTTCCACTAGAGCATCCGAAAATTGTCGAAGAGCACAAAAAGTACGAGAAAATCATCAACGACGAGGCCGTGCCCATCTTGGCCAAAGTGGAGGGCGAGCCCTACAACCGGATTCCTGCTCATTGTTTCACAGAAACTTTTGACTGCCAGGTTACGGCAACTCCCAAACACGAATGCTGCGGATTTTTCGAACGCTGAAGAACAACTTAGACAATTAAAGTATCCTCAAAAATTATAACTTAAGATTCAATAAAATTGGCAGGTGTCTAGAAGTCCATTGTTTTGGGGTCGGTAGGAATCTGGCACACGGTTTTATTTTGATCATTTTTGACATTAAAAGGATCTTCTTTTTAATTATAGCTATGAGCTATACAATTGGTAAGCACAATACATGGTATTGAACAACACATTCGCATTCACAAAAGACGTCTATAATACAGATTTCGTAACATTTTTATCGCACGTCTTCGTCTCGATCATTCGATTATTTTTTCTTCGTCTCTCTGACAGTTCAGGCAAAACGCAACATAAAGAATCGGTTTAAAATACATCATCACATTTCACAAAATATTTAGATAGTTGATAAGAAACTGATTTAGTCAGTAGCTAACTGGATAAAATAAGCTTAGAACAGAATGAATTTCATTTAACAGTAATTGTGTGTTACATTGTGCATGGCCGACGCTAGATATTTATAAACGCTACAACAATTTTCAAACATAGTTTTTAAGCGTTTCCTTCAAGCAATCGTGTCATCAAAGTTTACTTGGTTTTGGAGTTTTGTGTGCAGATAACTTACTTCATCTTTTTTCGCTCCTTTTCGTTTCACTTATGCGTGTTTGTTTTTGACTATTTAGGGATCACAGAAACATCTCGTCATTTAGTAGATAAGATACTTTTAGATATATCGATAAATGTTGCGTAATTTCCTTTGATATTTTCTTTTTGATTATTAGTTACTTGTTGTCTTCTTTGAGTTGTGTGCGTTAAAATGCAATCAATACACAGGAGGGAAGGAGGGGAGACAATTGAGTCCATTCCGAATTTTGTGTAGTGTCTATGATTTGTTTGTGCCATTGTAGAACAGAATGTACGAGCAGATTTTGTGGGGATCGGTTTCATCCGGCAAGGCTGTCAACGCGTTTCGCACTTGGTCCTCCGGAAAGAGTTTGGCCAAGTGGTAGTACAGCTTTGACCTCGCTTCGAGGCCGGCTCCCGGTTTCGATCTGGGCGGTGCCGAACCCACTGGACCCAAAGAGGTTCCAGCATTCGAGGTCGCCTCATTTTCCCAGATGCTATTGCCGCTCAAGAGCGGACTCGGCTGAGGCCAGTCCATCAAGCCGTCCGATAGAGTCTTGTGCAACGGGGGCTGCTGCTGTTGGGCAAGTTGTTGTCGTTGTTGTTGATGTTGCTGTTTATGCTGGAGCAGTTGGTTGTACAGTTGCTGATCTTCCGGAGCGGAAGAATTCCGCGTGACAGCCATATGATGGGGTCCTCCAGCGCCGCCCCCAGGTCCGGGATGCATGACTGGAGGGGGTGGATAGGAGAAGTCAGCTGTACCGGGATGGGGAGGTGGGGGCGGGGGTGGAAGCGAGCCCATGGGCGGCGGAAGCGGTGGCATGTTTCCATGAATACGGGGATCGTAGTTGGGGTTCAGGGAAATCTGTCGCGACAACTTCTTGTGCTGGTTTTGAGCAGCAGTACTTCCGCCTGCTTGTGGCGAACCGGAAGCTGGAGCCTCCAGCTCCCATGGGGTCCTCGGGGGCGGTGGAGGCATGCTCCTGTCGAACGGGGGAGGCGGGGGTGGCGGCCTCCATCCTTGCGATTGGACCCCACTAGCTCCTCCTCTCGGCCACATGAAATTCGGCACCGACGACTGCGTCCGGCATAGCTTCGAGTGATCGTCCTTTCTCTGCTCGGTTGATGGCTGCATTGATCTTGTACGAATGAGTGGATCGTTATTGGTTCCTGTAAATAAAATTGGTCAAATAACTTCCAAAAGATAAACAAACAGGTTTTCTTACCTGGCGAGGAGTCGCGAGATTGCTCGCCTCTTGCACGGACTTCGTTGATTTTCTGGGACGACTTCTCCTTGATGGCATCCGTGATGCTCTTCTTGGGCAGGTTGCCCCGTTCTGCGTGGAAGAACTTACACTTGTTGCCGTAGGTACACTTTTTCCCATAAGGACAAGGCTGCGGCAACTGGGAACTGAACTTGGTTTTCTTACGAAGAAATTGGTCTAGGGTGGGTCCGTTACGGCCCAACGGATCATCCGGAGGCATAAATCTGAAACGAGCACATATCGTCCAGAAACTGAGTTTCACGGTTAAAATCGCAAGTCCTACCTGTCGTTCACGAATGAGTACATCAGGATGCGCTCCTCAATGACCTCCTTGAACTTGGGCTTCTCGTTGATCAGCTCACGGTAGTTGTCGTTGGAGACGACGATGCCGCCGTTGTCGGAGGCCAGGTTGAGGATGTATCTGTCGTCATGGCACACGTACCTCCGGCCGAGCACCTGCCTCGAGGGGGTGAAGCTGAGCAGGTTCTCTTTTTCCAAGTCGGTCAAGATATACTGATCTGAAAGAAGATTCGAAAAAGTTAGTTGTCATCTAATAAAGTTCAGTTGTACGTTTGTTACCTGTAATTGGAGCTTCGGGTCGCGACGTCTCCTTGCGCCATAATGGTACGAAAACGGTGATGTCTTTATGGCCTCGGGATTTGAACCACTCGACGGCGATCAGGATGCCTTTGCACGAGAAACGATCCTTGTTTCCGTGAGACATGGCAACGTTGGAGCCGTCAATGACTATGGGTAAAAGTTCACCAGGCTTGAGTTTGCTTTGCGGATCGTCCTTGCTCAAGGACTTCCCGGTCGCGGAGGAATCCGTAGCTGAGTTGGGCTGATTCTTGTCGGCACTTCCACCACTCGGTTTATCCACCGTCCCACTATGGCTCGACGACGTGAGGTCGGTCTCGTTAATATCATTGGCTGGCAACTTTGTCTTCTGCAGCTTGATCAGTTCCTCCAGGATCTGGTTCTGGCCGGCGTTCTTGCCCAGCTTCAGGATTGCGCGTTGCAGCTGCTGCTCCGAGTAGCCGAGCTTGAGGGCGAACATGACCTTGTTGTTGTAATCTGGCTCCTTGGTCAGAGCGTCAAGACCTCCATCTTGGCCTTCATTTGTAGTCACGTAGTCGTCATACTCGGCCTTTAAAGTTTCCGAGGCTGTTCGAGAAACATCATCGTGCGAAGCGCTTGTCGCCGAGGTTGTGCTGCTCATCGACTGCCTCAACGGCCACTTGGTCTTGTCGTCGTCGGAGTCGTAACTCGAATCGACGCTCTCCAATTTCCTGCGATTCAGGTCTTGCTTCTTGTCGGGGGCGGCCCCGGGGTTGAGCCCGAGCTTCCCAAAGTCACTGCTTAGCATTTTTGGCATGAACTGCACGAAAGAGTCGCTGACAGTGCGCGAGGCTGTGTTGTGGTGTATTTGCGATTGCATTGTCGGCGGAGTGAGTGGCCTCACAGAAGAGCTGCTACCCGGAGTTTGAAGCCATTCGGCGCTCAATTCCGGCGGAAGCGGTGACCTCATCAGAGCCGAGGCCGGATCATTGACCATCGTGTTCTGGCTTCGGCTGCGAGGCTGTTGGCTCTGTTGTTGTCCTCCTTCAAATCGCGGCCTCGATGTCGACGGGTCCCATGAGTTGGCGTTCCCTAGCGGGATCTTGGCCATTTTCGCCAACAAGTTCTCGGAGGTCAAGTCGGTCAGGCCGAGGTCGGATGTCTCCTCAACCGGAGGCAAATACTGGCAAATCAGCTGACTGGCGCGATTGACGGCCTCGTCGCTGAACCCGGTCACGCGGATGTGACAGCTGTCGTCGTCGAAAAACAGGCTCCCGCCGCCACTTCCGGTTCCCGCCTTGCCACCGACGATCCCGTTGAAGCTGGTACTTCCGGTTTCACCACGGCCTTCATTTTCGGAGGCTAGGTGTGCCTCGATCGTCTGGCGGTGACGGAGGATCTTATCGTACATGTCCTTCGAGAAGGAGTGGAGTCTCTCTCTTCTACCGGCGGCGTCAGCATCTGCATATCTTGGCTTCTGAAAAAGCAAAAGAGTAAACAAGAGTTTAAGTATTTGATGAACAAATAGTCTTTACGTTAATTGAGAACATAGTCTGTGACTCTGACTTCTATCCTTTCGCTTGACCAAAGCCTAAATGATTAATGCAACGCAATGAAGGTTCCAGCAACCATTTTTTTTTGAAAAGCGCCGGCGCTGCATGAGTGAGAGGTTTGCGTCACAATGTTGAGCTCTCATGGCTATGGCTTACTTATAAAATAAAATAAAAGTCATCTATGACACTCATGATATGACGTAGAAAAGTTGGGAGCTAGAGTGAAGTTCTCGACTTTACATTTAGTATTTGTGATAAGCTCGATCACGATCGAGTGTTGAAAAAGTATAAGTAAATACGCGAGCCTTGAGCTACCAAAAGTACCAATAATTTCATACGTATGCTAATGTTTGTTATCATTTCAATGCCAGTTGATGTGCAAGCAATAAAAAATAAAAGTACGATTTGCTTATCAGGGTTCACAGCTGCAGCCTAAATACACTAGATAAAATTCTTGAATTGCTGACGACAAAATGGCAAATACACGACTCTCGCGAATTTCCACAGAAAACAACACCTTTTAGAAACTGACCTGTGCCAAGATCCGAAGCTCAAGAGTGACTAAAAAGAAACGGAGGGCCTTGGAAGTCTTACGAAACGATCGTTCGTTGGTCTATAACCAAAAGTCACGTTGACGCACAAATGTTGTACTTAAATGTCGGACGGAAGCCGACTGACTGTTGCTTAGTAGAAAACACACCACTCGCTCGTGGTGCGGTTCCCCTTATCGCGATAAAATGTGCGCAAGGACGCTGGCGGCCATATAATGTAACTACATATGTGTGTGCATGTGTGTGAGGAGTGCGCTTAACTTGACTCCAGACAGGCTCGAGTTGCTTCACTTCCGTGTTTTTACCCAATCGAGGTGAAGCAATACTTGTTGCGTTTCTTTCGTTCACAGGACCAAATAAATACTTAGTAGAGTGAGGCAACAGTACGTCGAAACTCGAATTAACATTTAACGCAGTCAAGTCCCCCCCTCTTTCTCAAGGACGAGCGGCGCCAAAATATCCCTCCATCCAGCATCAAAAAGATTTTGGGAAATTATGGTTTTTCCCAACCAATTCCAATTTATTTATTTGCTAACGCTAATGCAAATTGCTAATTGTTACATAGATACTTATATTGAGAATCCGGAAGATTTTGCCAAAAAGTAAAATGTTACGAAAGTGTCCTTGGCTTTTCATACGCATCCGTTGCCAGTCAGTTTATTCCAAAAATCTGTATCTACGTAGATACACAAAAATGTAGGGGATTGCAAAACAGGAACCAGAGCGCGTTTTTCCTACTTTTCTGACAATGAGACCTCCCAATAAAATATTCGTCATTTGTTCTTAACAAGGATCTTGTCACTCCGCGTTGGGAAATCCACAGGCTCAAAAATTCCTACAGCTCATTGGATTCCCATTTTGACACAGATTCCTCTCATGCTCAGGTATGCAGTAAGTCAACAAACACTTGAGAAATTGTAAATTACTTAGTATTTTATCATGAACTGATTAAAATATAAGCTTACGACAGTACATTGCAATGCGGATTTCGTGTCAATAAAGGTGAAATTAGGAGAAAAACTTGACAATTTGCTTGACGAAATGGCAATGAATTAAGTCAAGACTCAAGAGTCAACATCGCGCAATCTGGACGAGGTCGCAGTGGTAACAATTTTCTTATCAAGATGACTTTTGATACGATTTGCAAATAAAAACTCTTACAGCAAATACAAAATGACTGCATTTAAACTTATATGGCATGAAGGTTAAGAAAAGGGAACGTACTATCTATGTACATTTTCAGTTCACAGATAACAATACTGTCGCCAAGGCCCCTTGTCAAATTTAATTTCTAAGGTGCTAAAACACACACATTTGCTTGTCTGACTCAACAGCAAAAACAATTCTGACCTTTTGAATTCAACTAAATTTCTCCCTAATCGTCAGTGCTCAAGAAGCAAATTGTTATTAATCCCAACCAGGATATTTGTTTGAATTTTGCATTGTTGGATCATTTTTATCGCGACACCTAATTTTTTGAGCCCTCAACTCAGAACCTATTTTTCTCTGAAACTTAATCTCAAAAATGTTTCTTCATATTTTTCTAAAAAGTTTATGGATTTAGATGAAATCATGAGAATAATCCTGCGTAAATGCACTCTATCCCAGCAGCTTCGTAACTAAATACCTTCATATGTACGCAAGCAGAGCACAGCAGCTCAACATGTGTGTACATACACTATTTCAAGTGTTATAAGGTACTGTGCATAGCATACACTACACAGTGCGTTTTGGCAGCTGCCACCACATGAACGCACGTAGATCCGGCTTCTTTGTTATGGTCTGCGTTTTCACTATGAAATTGCATTGCATTTCTTACCTCTTTGGACAATTCATCTGTGCATAATCTTCTGATTTCTTAAGCTCACTAGACACCAAAACTTAGTTTTTAGTTCCAATCAATAATGACAAGTAGATCAGTAGAGAGCGAGGCTTGAAAATATCATGCAAAGTGCTCTGGTCGTACACGGAACTGGACGCACGATGGTACAGTTTTCACTTTGGGATTTTGGCTGGACTAAATTCAAACTTCATCACAATTTGACCATTGAGGTCGTCGACTATAAATGGAGGCTGCGAGGCCTGTGTACTTTTTTAGGTTGGCAAAATGTTTTCGTCACAACAATGAGTGTCTTTTTAAGGTTTCAATTTTTGGGGACGTTGTTCTCTTTGGCTTATCAGTTGTCCACTGGAGAGGGTCTTCACATGAAAATATCTACTACGAATTACGGCTAGCGGGCGCTCTCCTCTCGCGAGATTCATAGTACGAGCAAGACCTATGTTAATACTAACGCATGTTGATGGCACAGCGAAGCAAACGGGCCTGCCATTTCTAAGGTAACTAAGTAAGTACCTGTGGAGATAGTTAGTATAGCATAGGTTCGTGCCATTTTAATACAAGGAGAGAGTATTACTACTTACTACTACTGAGTGTGGCACACGGTTAGACATTACGGAACTTGTAGCCCTTTTACGTATTAGTGCAAGAATAAAACTGCAGGCCCTTTTTCCAAGTAAGTAGACTATGTAGAGAGATGATGCGCATTATGCCATCTCTGACAAAAGAATTTACGTAGAAGAATTCCTCGATAAACGGTGGTTGGTGGCAGAAATCGCAGTACAAATAGCTCCATGCCTTCGCTCAAACTTGGCTACAAGTTTGCCTTACATATTTACTTGCGTCAATGCGACAAGTATCGGTATTAACCATCGATTCATTGCAAACATTTTTAAGTTCCAAAACTACGTCTAACAGGAATTTTATTGGTAAAGTCCCAAAGTTATGACGCAGGCAGACAAATTCTGTTGAAGAGTCATATGACAAAGAGATACCAGATTCTAAGTTCCAAGCTACCGGATGTAATGGTGGGGTTTCAGACGAGAAGCAAATAGATGCCATTGTATTGCTCAATTTAAATCCGTGAGGAGACGATCATATGGCGCGATATCTAAGAGTAGGAAGATACTTATATGCCCAAGACCTTTAATAAATATCTGTCCAGTATTAAAGCGACGACATGCTACCCCCACCAAAAACTGTGTCCAAGATTGACCTACTTGAAGAGGAGGAGCTGCTTTCTATCCTGGACGAAATGAGCGACCAGCAGGCAAAGGTAGAGAATAAGGATGCATTCAAGGAACCAAAAACCGACGGACAGACGGGTGCATGTGGTGCGGTGCCCAAAAGATTTCTCCTTGTCCGTTCACCCTTACATGTGGTAGATTTGTACTCTATAGTACCTAGCTTCTTTGAAACCATAGAAAAAAACACATACCGGTTCTTTCTCGAGACAAAAATGAAATTAGAAATTAGCTCTAGATTTCGCCAACGAGACGAGACTGTTTAATGCATTCTGAGAATAAATACTGCAATTTTCGAACGGTGGAAAATCAATATTTTAGACTGAGATGCGCAAAGAGACTAAGTAGACTTGCTCAAAGGCCTACTATAGCAATGAAAATATGGAAATGATAGCTAAGCATATTTCCCTATAGTGTCTACATGTTACGACTCGCGTTACAGGAATGGAATGGTATATCCGTCTCACCATCCTGGTTTAAAATGAGGAGCTCCTCTCAAACAATGAACCAAGTAAAACAGGGAATTTCCGTTGGTTACAAAGAAATCCTTGAGACAAGGAAAATCCTCCTATGTGACCAAAAAATGTACTAATTTTAGTGTACCAGTGTGAGGCTTAAACAAAGGAAAGAAAGGGGTCGAGATCATTAAAATTCTCTTTCTTTCTTTTCGTTTTTCTGATCTCGAAATGACAGCTCTCATCAGTATTATTATCTTGTCAACGGATTACTAATATTTGACACTAAATAAATATGATGATTTAACAGTCCCATAATTTGAGCAAATAATAAAACAACATTCAAGTACCTCGATGATATGATCATTGTTTTGTACGGAAATGTGTCCAATAAAGAAGCGTTCATAGGTAACGATTCATGTTTTGGGATCTGGCGTGAAATGTGCTTGGCATTTAACTTTGAAATTGCTCTTCCTTGGGGGATTTCAATCTAACGTACCTTGCTTGATGCTTTGCCCAAAAGATGAGTCAGGAAACAAATATTTCTGCGAATCCTTATCTCGTCTGACCTTTCAGGCTACACTTGCCGGAATCAAAGTGTGTCGGGAAAAAAAGAAAGCAAATTT
>JAAUYL010029175.1_pt1 | contig 12002 bp, 11 predicted proteins | sample 7278011 | NCBI WGS metagenome assembly JAAUYL01 (sample SAMN14350225, study PRJNA611818) | marine sediment metagenome | isolation source: surface marine sediment (1.8m) | place: French Polynesia: Moorea | collected 2018-08 | reverse complement strand
CTGAATAATGGATAATGGATAATTGATAATTAATAATTGATAATTGATAATTAGACCTCTCCAGAAAATAAACTTGCTCTTTATTTAAGATAAGCTAGAGTTGTAAAATTTAACAAAATCATTTTTGGTATCTTTGTTCGTGAAAATACATTTCCTGTTCCCTGTTCCCTGTTCCCTACTCTGGCAAAAAGTCTATATCTTTTTCAAAGATGTCTATTGATAATGGATAATTAATAATGAAAACTATCTCTAATTATTGCTCTACTGATTAATTTTAAAATCATTGACGGTGACGGACAAAGACTTTAGCTTTCTTACAGTCGAAAAAAGTACCAGTTTTTCAGGCTAAAACGGTCAAAAAATTAGTATTTTGGGCAAGAGTTGGGAAAAAAAAATTGCTCCCCCGCTCCCTCACTCCTTAAAAAGAGTTTTTCAGCAAACCCTAATTATCAATTATCCATTATCCATTACCGAAAAATTAAGGTATAGAGTCTCTCCATTCATGGAGAAAAAGCAGTCGTTTGCGGAGCATTTCGTAGGAAAGCTTTCCGTACCATATCCAATCGACCAAGAAAAGAAAAAAAATCCTTTTAGCCAATCCTCCTCTTTATAAGAAGAGGTAATTATTAATTATTAATTGTTAATTATTGAACATGAATTCTAATTTAACAGTACCATTCTCTACTAAGCCAGAACAAGAAAAGGATAACTTTTCTATTACTATAGCTCCTTTATCTATTGAAGATATCTGCGCTTTAGCAGATAATCCTGCCAATGGTGCTGTCGTAGTAATGAGCGGAATGGTTCGTAATCAAACAGACGGTAAATCTGTAGTTGCTCTAGAATATCAATCCTATCAACCTATGGCTCTCAAAGTCTTCGAGCAAATTGCCACAGAACTTCGCAGTCAATGGCCAGATATTAATACAGTGGTAATTCATCATCGGGTGGGACGTTTAAAAATTGGTGAAATTAGCGTGTTAGTGGCCATTGGTTGTCCGCACCGCTCAGAAGCCTTTGAAGCTTGTCGTTATGCCATTGATACTTTAAAGCATACAGCCCCCATATGGAAAAAAGAACATTGGGCAGATGGATCTAGTAGTTGGGTAAGTATAGGAGCTTGTGAAGTGGAGTGTGAGGAGTAGAGTAGTAGTCTGTCAATTTTCAAATAATGAGTTGAGACCCTTACTTAGAAGATCTATCCATTACCGAAAAATTAAGGTTTAAAGCCTCTCATGAGCAAGGAGAAAAAGCTGTCGTTTAGCGTTCCGCACAACGCGCGTTAACGCTGCGCCACATGAAAAGCGGAGCTGTCCGTCACGATGGGATGGCCAGGTTTCCCGATCTTGCAGAGCCGCTCCGAAGTTCGCCATATCCAATCGACCAAGAAAAGAAAAAAATTCTTTTTAACCAATCCTCAATGTTTTAAGAAGAAGTAATTATTAATTATTAATTGTTAATTATTAATTATTGAACCATATATTTGACTTAGGGCTTGCTGAAAAAAGCAGAGTGTGGTCCGGGTGGGAAGTGTGGGACACAGACGCAAAGGTACTATATTTTGAGTTCAAAAACTATAACGTTATAGTTTTGAACGCTATATATATGGTCTGGTGCGTAAGTCCTAAAAAGTTATTTAACCGACACAACTTCCCAATTCTCTGATCGAAAAATTGTGGGTATGCGCCTCCCCTTTTAAGCTATCCCTTATAAGGAACTCCGAAAACTTTGTGGGAGGGTGGGGAGAGGGGGACCCACCCCTAACCCCTCCGGTGGAGGGGAAGAGGGGGAAGAGGGGGGAGTAAGAATCTTGGTGTGGATTTCTCACTTCTTTATGTCTAATTCAATACACTATTTCTCAGAAAAAAGCTAATCTAATAATTTATCATAACTGAGTGAATTTGTCAAGTTTTATGTTAAGAAAAATGTTTATAAAGCATAGCCTTTTAAGGGGATAAAAAAATAGAATATTCCATATTTCAATCCCGAAGCTTTAGCTAGGGGTACTGATAACTGATAACTGATAACTGATAACTGATAACTGAAATGGCCTCCCATCCAATCACTCCTCTCCATCAAAGGTCAATTGGAAACTTTCTGAAACATTTATCGTCTCTAGAAATTAGATACTCTAGAAATTAGATAATAGCTAAACTATTGAGCCAGTTCCGCCGATGAGTCAATATATATCTGTACCTTGGTCTAAGGTTGAGACAACCTTTTCACAAGTGGAATTGCCACCAGAAAAACTCTCTAACTACGATCTAGTATTGCGTTGCCAACAAGGTAGTCGCCCAGATCGAACTATATTTGCCGAACTTCTACATCGGTACAAACTCCATGTAGATAAAATTCTCTATCATTTGGCCCCCGAATGGCAAGATCGGTCAGATTTGGCTCAAGAAGTTTGGATTCGTGTTTACCGCAATATTAAACGCTTACAAGAACCAGCTAAGTTCAAGAGTTGGCTAAGTCGTATAACTACTAACCTGTTTTATGATGAGTTGCGAAAACGAAAACGAATTACCCCTCCTCTATCATTAGATGCCCCTTTGGCTTTTGATGATGGTATTATTGATTGGGAAATTGCTGCAGATACTCCTGGACCTGAAGAAGAATTAACTACACAAGAGTTTTATGAACGTCTCAGGGATGCGATCGCCCAATTACCTGAAGTATTCAGAGTAACTATTGTCTTGAGAGAAATTGAGGGTTTATCATACGAAGAAATTTCAGAAATTACTGGAGTTTCTCTAGGAACTGTTAAATCAAGAATTGCTAGAGCTAGACAAAGATTACAATTACAGCTCCAAAAATATTTGGATATTTGATAATTCAATAGGCTGAATTAAGTTATTGGATTATCTTGTAAATCACTAAAAAATATACCTAAAAAAATCAATAAAATTTCCATATATACTTCCAAAATATCAACCTAATTTTAATCAAAAAATTTAATTGCTAGATAAATTTATTCAAAAATAAATATCAATTCTTTAGCAGTGTTAAGTATGAGTAAAAAATTTAATTCAGATGAGTTTGATAATCAGCTTCATGGTGAAAAAATAACTATGAAACAAGAAAGATTTGAATTAGTAAGTGCATACCTTGATGGTGAATTGACACTATCACAACGTAGAGAAGTAGAAGGTTTACTGGCTAAAGATCCAGTTGCTAAACATCTTTATCAGAGACTACTACAACTACGTTCTGAGTTTCAAAGAATGCCAATAACTCCAACAGTAGAAACTTTAGATAGAACAGTCGAACAAGTATTTGAAAAAATTGATCGTAGATCAAAACGGACTTTTATTTGGGGTGGTAGTGCCATTGCTGCTCTATGTATAGCAGTTATATCGGGGATTATTTCTGCTACTCGTTCTCCGGTAATTCAGTTAGCGGATGTATCTGATAGTGAACCTGTACAGATAGCTTTAAATGAACCTATTATAGAAATAGTTAACCCCAGTAATCTGATGCTAACTGTCAATGAACCATTATTTCAAATTCCCCAACCCTCTGTTACACCTGTAGAAAATAAATAGTAATTAGTAATTATTAAATGATTGTGTTACTAGAGTTACCGAAAAATAAAGCTTTAAAGCCTCTCATGAGCAAGGAGAAAAAAGCGGTTGTTTGCGGAGCATTCCGAAGGATGGGATGGCGAGGTCTCCTCGCTGGCCTCCAATCAACCAAGAAAAGAAAAAAAATTTCCTTTTTAACCAATCCTATCCGTTTTTAAGAAGAGGTAATAATTAATTATTAATTATTAATTATTAATTATTGAATTACCTCTCCAAAATCCACTAGATAATAATTTACCACCAAGTAAGTTTACTTTTTCCGGTAACATTAAATAGCTCCAAACAGTCCATAAATATTGTCCATTAAGTCCGAAGGTAGGAATTTTTTGTCTTTGATACTCGTTCTCTTCTCGAAGGCGTTCAGGATGATAATCTTCTAACTTATCCAAGTCTAGCAAAATCTTTGGATTTTTGAATGATAAGACAAATCCATGCACATTGCTGTCTCCTCTAGTCATTGCTGGATAACCAATGGGTAATTCATACAACACACCTTTTGCCACTGCGGGAAAAAACTCCACAACATATTCAGCACAATAGAAATGATAATTTACCTCCCCTGGTTTGAGAGTACCATAGACAAATACTCTAAGATAACTCATAAGGGACTTCTAAATAGAAAAACATACAATTACCCTGAATTTAGGGAGTAGGTAGGGAAATTAGACAGCGCTAGATATGGCTTCTATGGTTTTTGCACAATTGAAAAAGTGCCTGGTTTTTGGCTCAAGTAGTCTCAAAATGCTAAAATCTGTCCCTGACAAGGCCGAAAATTTGGCCGTAGCAGATAGTCTAAAGTGTTGCCTGTTGCCAGTTAAGTGTTCCCTATCATCACCATCAGACTTTTGAACCCAAACCCTAAATAAAGTTATATGAAATACGTTAATGTTTGCTACTTAAAGATTGATAGGGAGATGGGGGGATGGAGTGATTCGTATCTTTGCAGAATTTTTTGTATTTCATATTGATATTGAAAAGGAGGTAGGATAGGTGATGGTTTAGCGACGTACAGAACAGAACGTTGGGGGTTTTGGCAAATTTACTTCCTACAGTTACTGTAGGTTTAATTTTGTCTACCTACTTAACTAAATCAGATTTCCTGATGTTATTGATGAAGGGAGACAACAGACAAAAGCCTATCCAGAAAAATTATAACTATACTTTCTCGATCTAAACTGGATTAAGCATCACTGTCTAAACAAAAGTAAATTTGCTAATATAGTATAGTTATAAGTCTGAACTGAAATTAAATTTATTCAATAGTAATTATTTAATTATTTAGACCGAATCTTTAGATAATGTCAGTAGTAAATGTTATGGCTTTTTTGCTTCCCCAGTTACCTCTAAGTGCTTTTTTACCAGAATTGCCTCTTGATAGTCTATTTTCTACTCAGGGAATAATGGTCATGCTATTAGCTGCTTATGCTGTAGCTATGTGGATGTTTCTGACCAGCGCCCCGAAAGTTCATACGATAATGGTTTCCGACTTGGCGATCGCCCAACAATTATATGAAGGAATGCTAGAGTTACCAGTAGCAGAAGTGCCTTTACATTACTACTATAATTATGAACAAACATTAGGAGCAACTGGTATAGATCCACTCTACCTATCAAGTGATTATACCAGACCCAGCACTACTAACCAAGCAACACTACCTTCAGATGGTTTGTGGTATCAATTAATGAAAAATACGCAATTACACATTATCAGTGGAGCAAGTCTTGGTACAAAAAACCGCCAACGTCATGTTTGTTTTGATAAAGACTGTTTAGAACAAATATTGATGCGTGTACAAATGCGAGGTCTTAAGTACAAAATTAGGTCAGAAAAACCTCTTAATTTATTGGTTAAAGACTGGAATAGTCGAGTCATAGAAATAGCAGAAGTCAAGAACTAAATATTGATAGGGAATAATTTAATACGCATTTTAAATGCGTATTAGCAAGTCAGAAGTAATAATAATTTTCCTTTGAATTAAGCACACAACAATAACTCGTTTAAATGCACAACAGCTTAGGAAATAGGCGAATACACAATTATTTTTTACTTATTTTTTAGCATAACTTTAGGAGTATGAATACCTTCAATAATCAATAATTAATAATTAATAATTACCTCTTCTTAAAAACGGATAGGATTGCTTAAAAGGAATTTTTTTGTTTTTTTATCCTTGCTCATGAGAGGCTTTAAACCTTAATTTTGTCGGTAAGCATTCAGCAGTTAGCTATTAGCTAGCCTCCTGGGTCAGAACTACGTTAACAGTTCTTGATAAGAGGAGGAGTTCATTAATGGATAATGGATAATGGATAATTGATAATTACCTCGGGTTTTAACCGTACGGGAATTGAATATAAGGAATATTTTCTTTTCTCTTGGTCGATTGGAGGCTCGCGAACTTCGGAGCGGCTCTGTAAGAGCGGAAGAACTCGCCATCCCATCCTGACGGAATGCTCCGCAAACGACTGCTTTTTCCCCTATCCAAGGGGAGGCTTCAAGGCGCGAATTATTTAATTATTAATTATTAATTATTCGGTAAAAGCAATTGAGAAATTGAGAAAGAATAAAAAGTTACCCTCGAACTTCCCTCCCTTAACCCTAGCAGAATTATTCATTTAGACATAGGTGTGAAAAAGATATAGACTTTTTTTTGCCAGAGTAGGCAACAGCTCCAGAAGGCAACAGGCAAGATATTTTTTTTAGCAAAAAGGTACGAAAAATCATTTTGTAAGTAACTTTTACAACTCTAGCTTATGTTAAATAAAGGAGAAGTTTATTTTCTAGAGATATCTATTATTAATTACTGATAACTGATAACTGACCGCTGAATGCTTAAATAAAATCAAGTAATTTTCAGCTACAAAATCATTTTTTATTGTCAGAAATTCAGCTATGATTAGTCATATTTAAAGAAGCTCCTAAGACTTGAGATACCCATACTTCAAAAGAACGAACTTTATAATTAGGAAATTCTAAACCATTATTAGATATAGGTTCAACAAGAATAGTAAACATTCCTAAACGATTTCCTGCTAAAACATCAGTAAACAAGCGATCGCCTACCATAGCAACTTTTTCTACTGGTAAATTCATCGCATCAACAGCTTTTTTTAACTTACGACGAGAAGGTTTACCAGCACTAGCAATATAAGGTATATTTAGTGCTTCAGCAATTCGACCTATTCTATATTCGCTGAGATTATTACTAACTAACCATAAACTTGCTACAGTTTTAATTTCTTCTACCCACAAACTCAATTCAGGAGAAGTGTCGCTATCACGAATTGACACAAGAGTTTCATCCACATCTAACACTAAACCTTGAATTTGATTCTTTTTAATAATTTCCAATGTTAGACTTAAAACTGAATCACCCAGAACTAAATCTGGCTGTAAAAGTTTACCCCAAGACATAATTTTAATAAATTTATAACGAAGAAATTAAAAGTCAAAAACGAGCCAAGTATAAATAGTCCAAAATTATTTATCCACAAGCTACGAATTTTGACTTTATTGCCCATAAAAAAACAACAAACCCAACAAAATTATATAGTCTAGCTTTGCTAAAGTAATTCATCACTGACAAAATACTCAAAGCCAGATATATCGATACTTTTGACTTTTCAATTCCGCGTAGCGATACCAATTACTGAGATGATAACATTCTCTCTACCTCTGCAATAGCAGCCTCATGTTCCGCAGCAGTACGACTAAAAATATGAGTACCATCATAGCGAGCCATAAAATACAAATATTCTGTATCTTCTGGATTAAGAGTAGCTTCTAAACTTGCCTTACCTGGACTAGCAATAGCAGTCGGTGGTAAGCCAGTATTCATATAAGTATTATAAGGAGAAGGAGTTTCAACCTGACTATAAGTAAGAGGCTTATCTTTCGTTTGACGAATACCAAGACCATATTCTACCGTTGGGTCTGCTGCCAACCTCATACCCTTCTCCAAACGATTATTAAATACACCTGAAATTACACCACGTTCTTCCGCAACTACAGCTTCCTTTTCTACAATACTTGCCAGAGTTACCCACTCATGGAGACTCAATTTTGTTGTATTGTTCGGGTTTTTCTGATAAACTGGTAAGGCTATTTTCTCAAACTGTCCTAGCATTTGATTAATAATAGCTTCTGGAGTAGTATTCTCGGGTACTATTTTATAAGTATCTGGGAATAGATAACCCTCTAAATGAGGTATATTACTTGGTAACCATGGAAACTTATCATAGGGAATATTTTTTGTAGCAGCAATAAAATCAGCAGCAGGAAAAAAACCTTCAGCTTCCAAATATTCAGCCATTTGTTTAATTGACCATCCTTCACGAATGACATAGCTGAGTTTAACCACATCTCCCTCTAAGATTTTATCTGCGATCGCGCTAAGTGGTTCGGTGGGTAATAGATTATAAGTTCCTGCTTTAAACTCTAGATCGGGATTTTGTAGACTTAACCATTTGACCCATAAATTCCAAGCTGTTGCAGAGCGAATTATACCAGCAGTTTCTAAATCTTCCCCTATTTGTTGACCATAAGTTCCCACAGGAATTTTGATTGTTACAGCATCTGCTTCTGGAGACTTAGTAGATGATGTTGCTGAAACTAGGGGGCCACTTACCCAACTCCACCAAGTCCACCCCTGCCAAGCAAAAATACCACAACTTACAGGTAGGATGGCCAAGTAAAACAGGGCACGATTGGAAATTAGTTTAATACTTTTTTTCATTTGATTGGTTAATATTTGGCAACAAAATTGCTCTGAGGTTAGTGTGTAGTAAAAATTATCACTTGGACTATTCTAGAGTATTACTGAGTCTAATTTTTGGCTCAATGACTAGAAAATAAGTTATCAAACCTCCCCCTTCAAGGGGATAAAAAAAGAAAATTCTGTATTTCAAGCCTCTCTATTACAGCTATCCATTACCCACATCTTTTACTTAAGATAAAAATTGACAAAACAGAGAAGTTATGTATTTGTCATTAAATAGACATTTTGGGAGAGTCAACGTATTTGAAACCTATTTAATTACATTTAATTAGAGGCTTGTTTGACGTAATTTGGCTCTCTTTTTATCCCGATATCCCTATCAGAAAAGGGTTTCAAGACTTATGGGTAAAGCATAGCTATTACAGGAGATACTGATAGCTGATAAATGTTAACGCAGCTCCTCCGCAAGAAGCTAAATGATAACTGTAAGTGAAGTGACCCGAATTTGCTAAAAGCTGCAAATGGTTTATTCCATACCATCGAAAAGTTTATCTTCCAGCATTTCTTGAACCATTGGCTGAATTTGCTTAAATTCTTCTTCTGAAAGTAACTCCAGTTTTCCATTATCACTTTTACGAGCTGGAATCAAAAATGGATCTAATGGTGTATATATAGCGTATTTCCGATCTTCATACAAAAAAGTTGCCAGTTCTTCGTAATATTCGCTTGCTTCGTCATCTTCATCCAGTTCATCTAGTTCCTCTTCATCCCATTCTGGTAACTCCCCAGTCACAGTTAAAGTTATCGCCGTTCTTTGCAGGATGAGGTTTTGTTCTTCGAGTACGACTTTAGCCGTATCAAAAATTTGGTCAATTTCTGATTCGTCATCTATAGGGATACTTGCTTGTTCTACATCTTTTGGCCCCCAAGTAAATATTTCTACAGGTAGGTCTAATGGTAGTAACATTACATACTCTCGACCGTTTAACTCTAGAGAATATTCTATGGTACAGTGTAGCGATCGCTCTGCCTCATCAGTTAGGGTGATATAGGTTTCTTGAAATTGTCCATTCTCTTGTGATTCTGGGGATGAAAACATTTTGGGTATGGGTGATTATTTGTTCATCTAAAAAAAATCGGTAGTTTGGAATCCCTTTTGCTTGATTAAGGGTCTGAAAAATACCGGGTGTGACTTTGTGCGTATTTCGACACTTAAGACTTTTTCCGAATTATACTTTCCACTATGATACATCTTGTTCCACTATTTTAACAATTAACTATTTTTTATAAAAATTATATTTTAATCTATAGTTACTACTATAAATTTTTACTAATTCAATAATTAAATTAGATTGTTATTTTTAACGATCGTTTCAGGTGGGGAAATGTACAATTAAATTGCATATCTATTATAGATATAGCAATCCGCGCATAGGTTGCGGGTAATCAAAAAGTAAATAAAAAAACTGAAACTATTACCAGTTAAGAGTTAAGTGTTCCCTGTTCCCTAAAAAGCAGTAGGATTTTTGACAGGAATAAAATAGGATTGCTATAGTAATTCTAAAATTAGTGAGATATACAAGTTTTTTATCTTAGGGAATAGGGAATAGGAAAAAATACTGTACCTGATTAATATGATTGCCGCTATATTAAGTAGGTAGGTGGGGAAATTTACAAGTACGTCTGAAGGGAATTTAAATAATTAATAATGAATAATTAACAATTAATAATTACCTCTTCTGATAACGGATAGGATTGGCTAAAAGGATTTTTTTTTCTCTTGGTCGATTGGATATAGTTAGGTAACCCATCCATCCTATCCTACGGAATGCTCTGCAAACAACCGATTTTTCTCCATGAATCGAGAGGCTTTATACCTGAAAAATTCAGGTAACGGAGTGAAAAGTTTGCGGATAATTCGGTAGGATAGCAATCCCAATGCTTTTCACAATTTTAGATTTCGTTATATTTTTAGGTTTATTTGTGCCTACTTACTTATCTATATTTATCTGGAAATAATTATTCGTTAAAAATTATCAAAATCTTGGCAAATCCATTTCATTGAGCTGTATTAATTTCATAAATTTATCTTGATTATTGCAATTCCATCAAACCTAAAATAGTTGAATTGATTGAAATATTTTTATGTCAATAATCATCAAGATAAACCTGAATAAATAATATTTTTAATCTTTCCTATAAATGAATTCGAGAAATCAGTAGTCAGATATCAGTTTTTTCCTTTTTCTCTGTCTTGTCTAGTTTTTATACCAACTACCATGCATTAATGCTATACTTGACGACACTTCAATTATTAAATAATTAACACAGGCGCATGGAACCTTTTTGATAATTGTTAGCCAGGAGCGTATTAATTATTCTTATGTTTACTTCTCTGGACGGAGGTTGTATGAAACGTCCCTACCAATTACTCTACTCTAGATACGGGTAGAAAAATTTTTGATAAATGATATTAGGGGTTGTTGACTGTAATGGATAAACATCAAAATAGCTAACTAATCAAGTTTAAAAAAACAAGTATTTAACTAGAAGTAAAATTTTTCAAAAACCTCCTAATTCTACTTTCAGTATAGTTGGCTCCAGGCTTTTCATCACGATAAATTTGAACCCCGATCTACATTATACAAATTATCAAAAAGTAATGATATGGTTGAATAAGCTATAAGGGTCTATCCTAATACCAAATTTTCATCTCAACATACTTTCCATTTCCAACCTCTTAGTCTCTTTTATACTGACTAATGACTCCAAAGATATGTATCAAAACCTTTGATATTTGGTATTTTATCAAGATAAAATGAGTATTTACTAAGTCTAACTATATTGAGTTATTAACGGGTAAATTAACTATCTTTTCTCTACGTTCGTCCAGCCATTGCTGCAAAATCAAAGCAGCAGCCTTTCTATCAATTAAACCCTTATTTTGAGAAGGAGAAATATTAGCAGCCTTAAGCATTTCCTCAGCTTGAATTGAAGTCAAACGTTCATCAACATATTCTATTGGTAATTCGAGAGCTTGTGACAACCGTCGAGCATATTTTTGTACTTCCTTAGCTTGGAAACCTATAGAACCATTCATCGAATAGGGCAAACCAACTACAAGAACTTGTACTTGACGGTCCTCAACAATAGTTTGCAATTGAGCTATATCTTGCTGAAAGGAGGTGCGCTTGATAGTAGTAATACCAGTAGCAATTAAACCGGTACCATCACATCCTGCGACCCCCATACGTTTTCTACCTACATCCAAACCTAGTGCTGAAATCCGAGATTGAGCCATTGGCAATTAAGCTCCTTTATCTATTAATAAATTCAATTTAATTACACAATAAAAAATCCTCATCTTGATATTTTTCCATCATCATCATCTCCACTTGTTGAATTAGGAGGTATAAATTTCGAGACAGAATTTACTTGTTCATTTTTTGCTTCCCCATAATGCCGCTCGTTAGTATTTTGCTGGGAATTAATATTCATTTCATGTTTCTTTTCCATCATTTTTAACCAAGAACTACGGCTGGGAACTGGCTTTCTAGCTGGTTGTAGACTTTGGAGAACTTCTGAAAATTGCAGGTCAGAAATGACTGACCTAGACTCTCGAACTTTATGCCAAACAGAACGAGACATCAACAAAGTATGTTCAATTTGTTGAGCTTTTATCTGTTCCAAATATGCTTCACGT
>JAAUYL010056292.1_pt1 | contig 12004 bp, 7 predicted proteins | sample 7278011 | NCBI WGS metagenome assembly JAAUYL01 (sample SAMN14350225, study PRJNA611818) | marine sediment metagenome | isolation source: surface marine sediment (1.8m) | place: French Polynesia: Moorea | collected 2018-08 | reverse complement strand
GAGGGCTAAACAAACAAGAAAAAATAATGCTCTACCTACATAGAAGTACCACTCCACCTGCACTCTCACTCTCTTGATCTTTGCTTTACTTGCAATACAAACAACCGTAAGACAGGTATAAGAAATGACTATGGATGCTTGCATTGAAGGAAGCGAACGACAACGGTGGGATAAATATTTGATCAAGTTCAGGGACAAACGTCCGTTCACTTGAAGGTTCTATTTACACCTAAACGAAAGATGGATCAAGGTCCAAGGATATGCAATCATAGACATTGATGGCTTGGATTGGGAACTACCCAAGATACACAGCCAGCAATCTATGAACACAGAACAAGTTACAACAACAAAAGATGTAGCCGGCCATTGGATAAAGTTTTCTTGGAGGCCTCAAAGTTTTCTACAATGTTTTCTTGGGCAGCAAACAATGTGATACCACTAGCATTTTCCCTTCCATAGATATGTTGGTTATCTTTACGCACAGATGACTTCGAGAAACTTGTGAATCGCAAATATGGTAACCTAAACTAGTAGATAGATAGCTGTTTGCATTGCTTTATATAGGAGAAGGACAGTATCAAGATATTTTAACGATATATTGGAACAGCAAAGTCTAAATGCTTAAGTAGAGGCCCAGTGCCAAACCCGGGCCTTTGTTTTGGAATAACAAACATTAATATGGCTTTTAGTGTTCTAGAGATGCCAGCTAGAGACTTTAGAGCATGTACATGTCCAAAACTGCTTGCCATACATAGATGAAAAACAAACAAATATGTGGACTTGGCTGTCGTCAGCACCGCTTTCTGTCGAGGTCATTGAAAATGTGTCTCTCCCTTGGGCGAAGAAAACCATTCCAAAAACCAAGAATGAATCGCCTATCTCTCTTGGGCATCCTAAACCTGTCAAGTGAGTGGAACGTTAAGTTATCATTCTATTCAACAAGTCAACAGGAAGCATCGAGGGGGTAGGGACTGGCAATCTGTGACCCAATGTCTTGCTTTAGATAGGTCGCCAAGAAACATGCCAACCAATGTAAGTATATGCACGACTAGAAGCTCGCTTCTTGCTAGCCCTTTTGACAAAATGATTCCACATTGAGATAACATTCAATGGTCTGTACACTGTGTATGTCAATCTCAGAGCTGAGTCTCCCCTCTTTCTAGAAAAGCAAATTCAAATATAGCGCCCTCCCTTCAGCCATTATTTCAGCGACGACGTGATCCTCAATATTCATTTAATAAATACATTTGTCTACGACCGCGATAGTCTAGGAATTGTTTTCGTGCATTGGAATATCGAAAAGCAATGACACACATAAAATATTGCCGTTTGGTTAGGTGGTGGGTGTCGTTAAAGCAAACTTGGATCAAAGTTTACTGTTTCTAATAATGTCTTATTTCTTCTTTTTTCGCCTTTTCAATTGGTCGATTTTCTCTGCAATCATGTCCTCTTGAGCTCTGGAAAATAATTGAAAATATAAGTAAACTCATGAAGGTAACAAAATTAAATTTTACTTTTTGATTGCCGCGAATTGCAAGTCCATGTTTTGCTGGTTTCCTGAAAAAATAAGGGCTGAAATTAGCTTCCAATTTCACAAAAAAATAAAATGAATTTCATACTGTAAGATTGGGCATGTGCCTCTAATTCCCGGTTGCGGTGAATGACGGAAACTGAAAAATATCACATACATTTTTGGATAATCTGTTCAATTCTAAAGAACCTTACATTTGAAAGTGGCCTCAGGAGTCTTCAGATACGACTCAAAATCTTCTCTGCTCATTTCAGCTTGCTTCTTTCTAAACTCTGCCTCCAAAATGTTGGCAGATTGGCGATCGAAAACTGTCTGGAAACAATTCATAAGTTCTTGACGAATTAACATAATCCAAATGGAATTCCAAATGATAACCTTTCTATGAGATGCTAAGACGAGGTTCGTCAAGAAAAAAAGTGCACAAATTCTTAGGAGCATTGTAGATTTCGGTTAAGCAAAACTGGTGCCTTCCCCTTTTGAAAATCGTGAGAATCAATATAAAAGTGCATGCTGTCTCTGATGTAATGATTGTAATCTGCAGCTTGCGAAATTGCGAATCGAATCCATGATGACCTTGATGGGGCAGGTTTTATGGTTGTACCACGAACATTGAGGTCTATATAATGGTCATTTTTGTGGTTGGTTGCTCACGTGCTCATGACCTTGGAAAATTGCCCTATCATTTAACGAAGGATGGAGAAAAGAAATGTTTTAATCAAAGTCCGAGCAAAACAAAAATGTAAGACCGCCATAATCATACATAAAGCTCCGTATGATTGTAATAACAATGTGGGCCTTTTTTATAAATCCCCCCACAAATCCCGTTCATTCCAGGCAGCTTAAAAGACAAGAAAGAGCTAAATGAATTACTACTCGTACACAGAGTTCCCTCGGTCAGTTACAAGGCCATTGTGGAAGCAAAATATTTTCAGCCAAGGTCGCTCGCGATGTTTAGATCAAGTTTCCTCAAGATCGGCTACAAGGAACAAAGGCTCTTTTACCTTTGCAAACAGACTTGAGAAGGACAAGAGTCTACAGAGCAGGGACTAAATAAACAAGAACCACTCAGCCTTTTTAAAGGTCGGCCCTCTTTTGTCACCAACTCAAAGGTGCGTACATAGCTAGAACATATCTTTAATTATGACATCTTTGGCATACTGGAAGAAGGAAAGCATTATTGTGATTGCTATCTGCATATAGATTTGTGCATGGTTCATCCAAGGACAAGGATAGGATGTGGGCGAGTACGCAGATATGAAGGTTATACGCGAATGCGATGGCATGTCATGAAAGCTTTGAAGGCTGTGAAGGCCACCATCACTAATAATAATGAATATTGGTTAGGTTGCTCTTTCGCAATGCCAATCCTTCGTGGACCACGTGCAAATATTTATTAGGCGGAAAAAGGTGGATACAGCGTATATAAACACGACATAAATGACAAAACAAGCCAGTAAACAAGGCCCTTAAATACTTGTTTTGGTGGCCAAAGTATTTTGCTATTTAGTTGTCTCTGGCCTTGCCCTTGACTAATAACCGTGATACAGCATGGTCGTCTATTTCCTATCAAATTGGCCAGTGTCAGAAAAGTTTCCATTGTAAACAAGGTACCAATATTAATGAAACAGACGAACACGGAACACAAGGCACACTATTGAAGTTTTAAACAATACTCTCTACACACTAGGCTTAGGATCTGCCTGGTTGGAAAAGGATGGATGATGCTTCCTAAAGCTTGAAGCTCGGGGGGACATAAAAAGAAAGGAGCTTGGGAAATTGGAAACCTTTAAAATCGCTGTTTTTCACCTTGAAAAACCTCGGTCTTCAAGCTCCAGCTTCGCACAGTATATCTCAGCTCAGCTCGACGGTCCTGCAAGCCAATTTTCTCAACAGCAGTTCAACACGAGATTGAGTTCCTGCTTCGCGTCCATGTACATTACCTTCCGACAAGAAAGAGACTGGTGTTCCGAGATTTTCAATGGGGACTTAACTTGTAGAGACTTGAAGCTTAAGAGAACAGCATTTTCTTTGCAGGCCCACATTTCTTTGCTTGTAGGACATGTGGGTCAAACGTATTTACTTTTATAATTAGCTCGAGAGCACCAACAAAAACAAAGAAAAGCTCCTGGCGCCCTCTCAATTTTAATTCTCAAGTATATTTGCAGTGACTGTCACATCTGTGCGTTAGAGAGAGCAAGAATTGATGAGCAACCCTGTAAAAGGAAATAGGCCTCTCCTCCTCGTGCTCCTTTTTTGGTGACCTGCCAACTGAAGTACATCAACTTGAGAAGGCAAAAGAAAGGAGAGCAAGGGATACAGGGTGTCCCAAAAGAAGAGGAGGTGGTAATGAACCGCGTTTCCTCATTTATTTCTTGGGCTACCTAGCGGCACTAACACACACACCCAATTATTGTTCGTGGTTCCTATCAATGTCAGGCATGGATTAGGTTCATGCCTGGCATGTAGTGGCACCCTAGCACCTATCCTTACCTTATGACATTGTATGCTGGTATGAAATGAAGGCACCTCCACCTCGGGGGAGTCCTTGAGACTGTGAGAGGCACTCTCTAACACAAAAGGGGTCTCGCTCACAACCATTCTTTTTACCATGACAGGACCTCAATGCCACAGAGGAGCACAGATACATCAATTTCCATCCATAAATGACGAGCTGTCGGTCATTAGAGCCTTGCTAGCTTTGCCTTCAGAATCAGCAATAATCTCTCTGAACATACAAGGCTCTCATATCCTTTTCCAGTCACACAGGCCTAGCTAAATGAACTGTGGAAGGGGGAGCCTTTTCAGTGCCTGCCTACACAGACTTATTTGAATTTACTGGCTTGGAAATTCGTCTTTGGCATTTGCCCGAGCATTTTTTACAAATATCTACGTAGATACTTGCTGAGGAATGAAGAGGGAAGATTGTTTACATTTTTGAGTGCATTTTTCAGTGGTTCTGGCATGATGTCAAAATCAGAAGAGAAACATCTTTAGGCCCCCTCCTTCTCCTCTCTACTATTAAGTATATTGTAGGTTACTTTGGTAGTAGCAGTTTTTTTGGCGGTGGTCCTTTTTTGCGATAGAGCGAAAATATTTTTCCAACCACAACACAACGCGCTAGCTCCTTGAAAAAAGCTTGGCTTGCTTGTATCGCCGTGCAGTATCAGGGTGAGTGGAGTGGATGTACTGTATTCTTTATCAATTTCCTTTATGATTTTCTCTGCATAAGTTTCTTCAGTAAATTCCCCCTGACTGGGGAATTATTTTGCTCCATGTAGTGGTAGCCTATGGCACTAAAAAGGAGAGGAAGAAACAGCACGGAAAAAATAAGCTATCCCATTCAAGCGAATCCTGGAGGGTCTTGACAATTAGAGACTGCCATCGAAAAGTGGCTTACGTGCAAGAATCATTAGAGGGGGTCTCTTAGCATTCAGGGTCTCTGTTTCGAAGGAAAAAGAAGTAGTGCTGTCCATCTCCAAATCACGTCGTAGCAAACTTTTCTTATATCTTTACAGTACAAAAGAAGGGGCACACACAAAGTTATTCTCCACTACAATATAAGATTTCAATGTGTATTGTATGCATGGCTAGAACCTATCTAGATATATAGACGCATAAAAACTTGAGGCCTCTGTAAGTAGGATTTAGAATGTGATTGCTCGAGAATCGGGATGCTAGGGACATTAAGCAAACAATTGGTTGGACGGGCAAACAGGTCAAGAGCGTGCGGAAGGCTGCAATTTTTTCCCCCGCGGGCTTTCCCCCATCACAATCCCGCTGATTTCTCTGGAGGAATATTGGATTTCCCGCAAGATTTCGGACTGGCTGCGGCCTCTTTTCAATCATGGTCGACAAAAAATGGTAGTTGTCCAACTCAATTCATTCTTTGAAATGCCAAGGGTTTGGAATCCAAACCAGGAAGGAGGAGGTGAAAATCCGTGACCAGAAGTGACACCTCACCTTTATCCTGATTAATGAAACCGAGCGTGAGGAGGAGCGACCAGAAAAAAGGGCGAAAAACAGTCCATTAGACTTCAATTACGGTCACAAATAAGAATTTTCCGGAAATTAGCCGATCTGGTAGCACCAAACTTGATACCTATATACATGGCAATATAATTTAATTGGTAAGAAAAGTCCGGGACAGTTCGACATTAAGTCAATCCAAGTTCGCTCGCAGTGGCCGGCTGCGGGTACATCTAACCTCAATAAGTTTGCCTTAAGGAAATCCCTTCGGTTTCCAGCGAAAAGTTCTTGCCTCCTCTGACTTTGCTCTTGCCAAGGAGGAGTAAAGCGGAAGTGTGCTTGCTTCTGGTTAAGAAGATATCTAGTCGTAAACTCTATCTATCTACCGACCTACCATATTATACACCTTGGGATAAGGGAGGACGTTGGCACAAAAAATGCTCAACTATCTAACCTTTAGATAGTTGTCGCAAGGGAGCAAATTAAGCAAAAGTGATTAGCTGCATTCTGTCCCTGAGCAAAGTTTGAACCCCTATCAAGGTGCAAACCGGAAATGGAGGTCGAAACACGTGGATGATGATATTCCGGAAGTTTGCCCAGACGCGGTATTCGCGAAAAAGCAATCTCGCTTGTTAGCAGCTACTATAGAAGTAAGCAAAGGCCTTGGTGGGGAAAAGTTGGGCACTATCATAAATTGGGCCGCCCTGTCTCCTATATTAGCCATGTACCCCACTATCACCTCTCACACCCAAAAGACCTTGCGTAGAGGGGGAATTTTGGCGTTTTTGCTTTTTTCCCCAACCTCAAAACATGCCAAGGCAACGTTGCAAAAAGTTCATGTAAGCTTGTATTTTGAATAAAATACCCTCACGCAACCTTTCCACGAGCAAAAGAAAGCTAGAGGCTATATAGGCTTTTTTCCGTGAAATCATGGATGATTCTTGATACCAATGCAGCACATGGCAATTCCCCAGAGGGGGAAAAAGAGAATTATTCCGACTCATTGGTGAATCAGGAGCTTGTGGGATAACTAATACTTGTATGAGTGAGAGAAGAGAAGATGTTGTAGCGGCATTCTTGCGGAATTAATCGTCGAGAATTTATTGTCCATAAGATCCATCTCATGTTGTATTTCAACAACCAGAGGAAGATCCATTTATTGATAAGTTTTCCCCGCCAAAATCCGAGGCGGAGGAGGTTTCGTGATTACCTGTCGTCGGAATTGCGCCTCGGCCGGGTAAAGAAGTCGTGGATGTAATGACATCATCGGTGATTGGCTCGTGACACTGCACCTAATTGATGGTCATGCCTTCGAACGATCCATGTGGTTGTCGCTAGTTAACCATTCCCATCAATGTCGGGGATTGGAGCCAATCCGGAACAGGGAAAGGATAGCTTACGAGCACCCCTGATTCCTGGTTATAGCAAGATAGAACTGTTGTCAGACATAGCTGATCATGGCTTTGCCTATATCGAAACGATAATGACGTACCCAATCTTGTAAGGTTTCTACCCCAATCCAACCATTGTCGAATGTTCAAAGGATTTCAAAAAGTGCATCCAAGCAATTTCCGGTTTCCCGTTTCCTTTCCCATCAACGAAAATATGACGACAGCTTTGACCCCCCTCCCCACCCCACCAAAAAAATTACGAACGTCGGTATCATTGTGAGATGACATAGATATAGCGAAATGGATAGAGCAATTCTCTGGTTTTCCAAGAACGAGGACAGTAATATCACTAACCATTTGCCAACCATAATAGTCATAACAAAATGGAATGCCTTGTTGCATTTTCAAGACGACAATTTGGTGGTACTACAACCATGGTTTTGTTTTGTTCTCCTTCTTGCCCATATTACTTACTTTCTTGAGAGATAGATTGCAATGCTATGTGTAGCAGTAGCAGGCCTCCAAAGTGGTGGACCACTGGCAAGTTTCTGCTGAACTGAACATACTCTATACTCCTTCCCTTCTATGGTTTCTTTTACCAGATAGTACGATGCCATTCGAAGAAAGTATCTACTGGTCCAACACAGATGTAAGGGATGGGTTCCTATACTCTCGCAAGAGTGAGATGTGCTTTCGGTTTGCGCGTATATAATACACCGAGAGAGTATGAAAAAAACCCGGGACACAGCAATTTCTTTTCTTCTCTCCTCCTCCTCCCCATTTTTGCGGGTTCCTCCTCTATTGAAGTTAGGTTAGGCATTTCACAATGCCACGGGAAGGAAGCGGAGCCAAAGGCCTGAAAGGCTCTGGGTGTCCCAAACTGTAAAATGTAACAAATAAACGCGCAATGCAAACCACCATTGTTCTCCATTTCATTTGCTGCTGCTGGTGCTCGAGAATGACTTTTAATGCCTATAGCCAGCAAGCCTGTGGTCTTCCATATAGTGCAGTGTTAGACTACCTAAAAGCCTTCCCTTTGAGAAGCCGAAAGGGTTTCCGGCACTGCACATCGAATGGTGCGGTTCGCTTTTTACTTGCGGACCATATATTTTCTGCGCGGCGTCGTCCTTTTTCAATAGTAAGTATAGCGTGAGACTAGAGACTAATGCCAACAAGGTTCTATCCACGTCCTTATTTTGCGACATTGCTTGCGGTCAGAGATGTCTAAAATGTCTAAATATGTCTATCAATTAATAGCCAGAAATATTATCAGTTTGAAACATCCATGTTGTTGTTGGCAATTCACTGGGCAAAACCGAGCATAGACCCCTAAAAACCTCCGGCCCCCATGGCCATCTCTCAGTGGCATCCGTGTGTCCTGTCAAACTTGTCCCATTCTTATGCAAGGCCCAGGGGGGACAGGATGGACGGGACACACCACCACGAGCGTTATGGAAAGCTTGCTTGCCATGCACACTGAACTCTCAACTAAAAACTATATCTTCCACTACTACTCGTATTTACGTAGAATATCCTTGGAAGAACTCTCTCGGACCGCCAGCATAGAGCATCTAGCAAAGCGATACACAACTTACAACTTACAAGCCGTACATTTTGCTGGCAACGTTTAGTTTTTTGCCCCCTCGTTCGTGCTCGTGGTGGCCTCCGACTTTTGCGAAAGAGAGGAAGCAAGGCATATCTTTGCATCGCGGATCGCTTCCGTACTTATGCCAAAAACATTTTACATGGCTGGCTGCCGGTTTTCCCTGTTTGCTCTTCCTCTCAAAGATGCTGCTCGTTAGGTGTCTCACGTCTCGGGTGATTGTTGACATACGACAACGATTGCAAGAAATCACCCATCAATGTTAGGAACCATGATCTAGATCCAGAGGCCTTTAAATACCCTTATGTCTTACTTAAGTACATATTGGTTCATCAATTCCAGGAGGAAGAGCCCCAAACATGGACCAATGCTTAAATGGGTCAAGGATGGTTGTACTTACATTAGGTCGACATAAATATCTAGATATATCCTACAATTGAACAAGCTAAAATCCTTTTGTTTTCCAGCGACAAACGCAAAAAATGTAGGCTAATGTGCGTTGTTTTTACACTCGTCCTACGAGATGATGATGATGCTTCATTGACTCAGCAATGTCTGTGAATATATTTCCTTTCCCAAGAAAAACTCGCGGGAAAAAATTGGGTCAGGACAGCTCGAGCTTTATATAGTCCAGACGTGTTTTCGCGGTTAAATGGTCTCATTTTAGATGCACCCCCAAGTTTTATTTTTGCTCCTTTTGCAGAAGTTTATCTGACCAATAATGGCCTTCAAGATAACTAAAAATACGCTCATAATTAATCAGGAACTCACTCAGCCAAAAGTTTGTTCGTGATTTCAAAAAGAAGAGCAGTGGCGAGAACTTTCCTAAAAGGCTCTCTTCTGCGATGCACATCATTTTCTAAAATTATGTACAAAACTTTGAGCCAGGGGCCAGACAAAGGGAAAATTTTCGCAAGAGCTTCCTGTAGAAACTTCAACTCTTTCTTATCTCACCAAATTCTCTAATGGATAGATAAGTTTAGAACGGCTTGATGCTTTTTCTGTCAAGCAAGAAAAGGTTTTATTTTGTCGAAAACTAGTAGAAGCCAATCTATTTTTTCTCCCCGGCGCGAAAACTTCGGATGATAACTCTTACAAATTGGGGTCGCGTCCCTTAAGAGCACGCCTTCTTAGCTCACCGGAAATTGACTTTGATAACCGGAAGTTCCCCTTCTCACCCTATCAAAGTTCCAAACCGGAAGCCCTAGTTTTGCCCCAATTGGAAAAAGCCACCTTAGAGCGCAAAAACTGTGTGTGGTGTGGTCCAAGCAAAGTTTAGACGACGAGAATCGGCTTCTGAAAAAAAAGAAAAAAGTTTTGTTAGAGGGAACGCGATCATCGTTTTACACTATACTATGCTGACAAACGTGCCTCTTCTAAAAAGATCCTGCTTTGAATAATGTTGGGCCTTTCATAAGAAGGACATAGTAGTAGTGTGTGAAAGCTAGAGCGTCATTCATTAAGTATGAGCTCGGGGCATCATCGAGAGAGCTGAGAAGGAACTCCGGCCTTTTTTCATGTGGCCTTTGCAGCCTTCATATCCACAGACACACCATAGCATCTCCTCTCTACTTCCTGGTTGCATGGTATAATATGGGCAGAATTTTTTATACCGAGGTGCCAAGGAGGTCTCGTCAGCTGACATCATGCCCACAGCCTGTCAAGATTAAAATTGAGGCTCAACTTAAAGAATTGGAGGATTAACTGTGGTCACTTTCAATGTTACAGTAATACATGTGATGGCAAGCAGCAATAGTTGATGATGCGAACACAAGAGAAAAGGGAGCCAAGAAAGGAGAAGTAGAACCAATGATGCAGCGCGCCAGAAAGCTATTGGGGTCCATTTTTGATATGGCTTGCAATTTGTGTTGAAAGCAATTTTTGAGCAATCTACTTTTAGGTTTCATGCACATCATGGCAAATAGTGTGCAGCTGAGACTGGGCATGCCCACCACCGCCACATACACGTAAGGTGGAGACAGAGTTACTTACTTCCGGTTGCAGCTATCTTAAGAAACCACTAGGATTCATTTATGAGCCATCAAGATTTTTTGCGTGTCATCTAATCGGACTTATCAAATTGCACGCATGCTTTTTTCCCCTTGCAATTTGACTCATTTTGCGGAGATTATTTTGAGACTCTTTCCTTTCTTGCTGTCGTCAAAAATATTTCTTAGGAACCAATAAATGTAAGTAAGCACTCGCATTTAAAACATCCATTTGCAATCATGCGCGTATTGGAGGTCACATGTAAATATCCATATCGCGTCCTCGAACTTATAACATTCATGCTCACTCATTCTTCCAATATTAACGCCAGTCATACCAGCATAAATAGTGATATTCCGACGAAACGAAAGCCCCGTCCCATGGGAGGGTCCCCAAGCCTAAAAATGCCTGTTTTCACCTATTGTCAACAAATGTCACTATTTCCAGTTCATGGATTGGACGACTTTGATGACCTCGAAAAGTAATTGAAACATAGCTGACAACGGTCTCTGACAAGCTGCTCTACATAGAGGCCATGTTACTCCACAACGTTGGCGAACCTCTCCTCATCCCATACATGGTTGGGCACGAATGCCCATGTCATCTGTAAGAAGTTCATGTCCAAAAATGGATTCACATGACCACCAGCATGTGGTTGTGGCGCCTGCCTAGATGGTGTTTGATGATGGAAGACATGTGGAAACCGGAAGTGGTGGCCTCTAAAATGATGTATAGTATGACCAGGACTGCGAGCGTAGGAACTAAGGAAGGCACGCACGTATGCTTCGCACGATAGAGACATTGATCCCTACTACATTCACGTATGGGTGGTGTTCCTATGTAAGTATACACAATGGTTGGTCGTAAGTACTTAGTTGTGCCTAAAGAAGAATGGAGAGACAGGAAAGGCCCCTTGTATGTTGTAATCCAACCTCCGTCCTTGATCCCTGGCAAATATCAATCACATCACCTTGTTGAAGGTCCAAATCAAGCTTAAAGCATATTAAAAGACTGATGTATCTAAGTATTTTATCCTGGAGTTTTGTTCGTTCGTTCTATAGACGTGTGGTTTTTCGAGATCATTGTTGGAAAACGTATGCCGCCGAGCATACCGGAATAGGTAATGCAAGTAGAGGAGAGAGAAGAACCTTTACTATACTGGTGGGGCGGAAGTGAAGACATCCACGTGGTCGGAAATCCAATAGACAATGTAAAGTGAGTGTCTGGTCATGGCAAGATCTCGGACCATGGAAGAAAATGCTCGTGCCTCAGTGCCTATAAGAGCCCGCCGATGTCTTCTCTTGCTACTTACTATACTGTACATTCTTAGGAGAAAACTACAGGGTGTTTCACAATAGTGTGACTATTCTAAAAGGCTACAGCTCCAAAGCTAATTATGTGACCAACCTGAATGGTTTTTCATGTGATGCCTACATGCTGTACATTTATGAAAAAGCCCTTTAGATTGAATTTCTGAAACTTTTTCCCTTGTGAGAAGTGCCATTTTCAAAATGGGGTATTTTT
>JAAUYL010016988.1_pt1 | contig 12013 bp, 10 predicted proteins | sample 7278011 | NCBI WGS metagenome assembly JAAUYL01 (sample SAMN14350225, study PRJNA611818) | marine sediment metagenome | isolation source: surface marine sediment (1.8m) | place: French Polynesia: Moorea | collected 2018-08 | reverse complement strand
GGAAGAACTTCACGTTTACGCGCCATAAATTTCTGCTTGTAACAGTGAAAGAATGGTTAAAATCGGTGCTGAATTACCGAAGTTATCCCAAAAATAAAACTGGGTATCCGCTTTTTGGACCACCTTGTATAGCTTGGTCTTGCAGCCCTATCTGACCTAGCCTCATTTGCATAAATTAGCCGAGCGATGTCCTCCATCTCAGTTGGCCTACAGGATGTTAGTGAAGATCATGATCTGAAATGACTGACCCTATGTCTGGTCTATTGTCTATTGTCTATTGTGGCCTATAATAGTCCCTATCTCACTTAGTCATTACAGGCTGTTAGCGAAGATGTAATGTTTGATCCTATTCAGACAAAAAATGTATAAAAGTCACTTCAAGAACAACTAAAGGCATTGTCGGCGACTAGTATGGTATGTTGGCACTGGGCAACAAGTCATCAAGGTTGACTGTTGATGAAGTCGTGTCACTCGTGTGTTAAACATACTCTTATCGTTCACCGTTCACATTAATCAAATAATTATGACGGATGATCTGGAAAATCTGGACACTTTGATGAGAATGTGCGAACAGCTACAAGAAAACCAGAGACGTAAGTTATTTTATTTCTATTCATATAGATTTTATTTTTTTTAAACAAAAAAAACACAGGCGTACTCTTCTACTAGTTTGGTCTGAAATCCAAATGAGTCTCTATAGCTGATGAGTTGGCTTGCTCAAAAAAAATCGTGTGGTATGGTAAAACAGTATCACCAGTTCTTGTTTATATTTTACATAGATTTTGTATAAAGAAAAAATATTCTTACCTGAACTGTTGATTTTTTACATAATTATTATATCATCAATCTCTTCACCATCCGAAGGACTAACGCTGAGATTGCGTGGATCACGCTCGACTGTCTGTCACATGCTTAGAATGTAGCTAAACAAACTAGGTTTTTCCAGCAGCCTGTGAGCAGCACAGCACTCGTTCATCTTGCTTTTGTCTACTGGGCATAGGTCATAATCACATTGACTGAACTGTGTGAAACAATAGCAAAAGTCAACTCATTGCAAAAAAAAGTACGGAAGTAATGAAAGTTTTATAACGCCATCAGTCTGTCCATTGTGTGTTTGTTTTGTTCTTTGGGTTATTTTTATATTACATGGTTTGTGTCGCTGTCGTTGTGGCGAAATAAATGTGTTGTGTTTGACCGGTTCCTATTCATTAATATTCAACACGTCTGTGTCACGTCGGCACCAACGTTAACCATAGAATATTTAATTGTAGCAAAAAAAGTATTTATTTTTTTGATCCCCATCTTTTAAGGGAAAGAATTTCGAGGTTTTAGCTGTTAGTAAGGGGGGTATTTTATGCATTTAATGCACCATTTTACTTTACCGTAGAATATTTAATTTTAGCAAAGAATATTTAATTTTTTTTCGGCCCCATCATTTAAAGGAAATAATTTCGAGACAAGGGGTTACTAAGGGGGGGGGCATTTTTTAAAAAAATTTTGAGCTCCGATGCACCGTTTTCGAGATATTTCCAAAAAAATGTGTTTCAAAGAATATTTAAACCTAACTTTGTTCTTTTTAAGCATGTGTCGCGTTTGACTGGTTTGACCTTATTAATATTCAACACGTCTATGTCTACGTCAGCACTAACGTTAACTATAGAATATTTAAGTGTAGCAAAAAAATATATATTTATTTTTTTTTTTGACCCCATCTTTTAAAGGAAAGAATTTCGAGGTTTTAGCTGTTAGTAAGGGGGGATATTTTATGCATTCAATGCACCATTTTCCTCTGCCATAGAATATTTAATTTTAGCAAAGAATATTTAATTTTTTTTTCGGCCCCATCATTTAAAGGAAGTAATTTCGAGACAAGGGGTTAGTAAGGGGGGGCATTTTAAAAAAAAATTTTGAGCTCCGATGCACCGTTTTCGAGATATTTCCAAAAATGTGTTTCAAAGAATATTTAAACCTAACTTTGTTATTTTTTAAGCATGTGTCGCGTTTGACTGGTTCTACCTTATTAATATTCAACACGTCTATGTCTACGTCGGCACTAACGTTAACCATAGAATATTTAATTGTAGCAAAAAAACAATATTTATTTTTTGACCCCATCTTTTAAGGGAAGTAATTTCGAGGCATGAGGTTAGTAAAGGGGGGCATTTTTAAACAATTTCTTTGAGCTACGATGCACCGTTTTCGAGATATTTCCAAAAATGTGTTTCAAAGAATATTTAAACCTAACTTTGTTCTTTTTTTAAGCTAGATATGTGTTAGGCTGGTCTCGTCGACTTGTGTAACTTAAAACAAGTCCAAAAAACAATTTATTTGACAGTAAAATGTTTTTAAAAGCACTATATAGTCAACAAAATGTACAACTCATCGTGTCGAGTTTTTTTTCGGATACACTGAAATTGTTTTTTTAAATTCAAGATCGGAAGTAGATCGTTTTACGTCACTTAGTCTGTCAAAAATATATTTGACTTATATATTTGTTTACTTACAGGTGATAACCATCAACACGCACAGCAGCAGCAACAGCCTCAACATCCGTTAACTCCTTGTCATAATTGTGGCGCCTTGACGAGAAATTCCGCAATCTGTGATCGTTGTCAACAGCTACCCTTATGTCATACTTGCAGAAGACGCTTACCCGTGTGTTGCTTTGATACATCTGAACACACAATCTGTCAGGTACGATACGAAATAATCCTGCTGTACCATACAGTAACACACCACTTTGCACAGACGTGTGATGCTTTCGTTTTATTTGGACCAAACCGTTGTCGTCATTGACTTTGAACGTCATTGAAGATTACTGACAACCAATGCGGTCGGCTAGGGGGGGATTATTGTTGCAGTTTAACATTGCATAATCGATTTTTTTTCTGCTTATAGCATGTGTTAAACATTCATTTTTTAAATTTTAAAATACCACTACGAAGATTTGACTTGTTTTGGTTATTGTTGACTTAACCATTAAATTATGTCTTGCCTTTGCAGGCATGTGATAGAAAAAGCAGAAAACCACGTGTCTGTCGCGCCGTGGACGATATAGTAGCTGAAGTCAGCATACCTGCCTATTCTAGCGACATTTCTTTTGATGACTTTCTCCACCGCAACGAAGTCGAAATCGCCAGAATAATTGATGAACATCAACAGCGTTTCAGGTATGTGTTCAATCGATTGTGGGAAGATCCATACAGTTTCCTTTATGGATAGTTCATGCAGACAAACTGAGACAACATATGACTGGTCCCGCCTCATTAATAGTCAACACGTCTATGACCACACCGGCACGAATGCCTGCTATAAAATGTTTAATTTCACCAAAAAAATATTCAATTTTTTTCTCAACGCCATCTTGTTGTGGAAGGAATTTTCCAGACAGGGAGTTAGGGATTTTTTTGGGGGGGGGGGGAAATTTCGAGATATTTACAAAAATGTGCTTTAAAAATATTTAAAGCTAACTTTGTCATTTTAAAGCTAGATTTGACGTGTTAGGCGGGTCGCGTCGACTTGTGCAAATTAAAACAAGTCCAAAAGCAATTTATTTGACACTTAATTATATATTTTTTAAAAACACCACATGATCGACAAAATGTAGAACTCAGCGTGTACGGAGTCGAGTTTGTTGGATTCAAATGGTAGGCCTATACGTAAGCTTATGATAGTTTTTTTTCCTATTTCCCGCACGCGGTATAACATCGAAACAGTGCACGAATCGCCTTAATGCCATTAAAGCGACTGTTGTTGATAAGCAGATACAGATTTTGTCATTTCATTATAGGTCATTTTTCCATACATAAATTGTTGTTGTGTCTGTGTTGCAGTTCCATCAAAGTTGTGATTCGTACATCCGCGCTTTTCAGTCGCGAAGTTGAAGACGCAGTACAGCATATAACCGCCCATTTCACGTCACATCCGCAACTTGTGTCAGGAGGTCACAGTTACGATTTCGAACAGTTGTCCAGCGATTTGAATCTTGCCGTGCTTAATTTTAATTCTCGCGGTAGCAATTTTGTTCTGGACTTTGTTACTAGTTTCACTATTGTTATCACTCAGTTCAGACCCATGAGCGGGTCGACATATATCAAGACACCTTCCAGCATAGCCAAGAAACAGGCAGTGATCAATGTCAGAAATTATGACAATCGCTGTTTTCAGTGGAGTATTTTGGCATGTCTCTATCCATCAAAAAGTAGCAACCCTTGTCACGTTTCAAATTATCGTCAGTATGACAACACCCTAAATTTTGATGGCATCAGTTTTCCAGTCAAAGTGAATCAAATAAGTAAGTTCGAAAAAAATAACCCTGATATCAGTGTCAATGTGATATCGTTAGACTCCGACGATAAGAATTTCTGCGTTGAGTATTTTAGCAAAGAGCGTAACCGAAAATATCATGTAAACTTGCTTCTTATAGACGACCCAGACTCCGAGATTTACCACTACGTGTACATCAAACATTTTTCGCGTTTGCTTGGCAGTCGCACGAAAGCCCATAATGCAAGCTATGTTTGCAATAGCTGTTTGAACGTCTTTGCATCGCAGCAAGTGTTAGACTCCCACATTCCTAACTGTCTTCAGCATGCAGCACAACAAGTCCAATATCCCACGGCCAACGAATCCAAACTGAAATTTCAAGACCGCGATAAACAGCACGCCCTCAAATTCTATCTGGTGGCAGACTTCGAGAGCTTCTTGACACCGACAGCAGACGACGATGGTCACACGGATACTGCGACCCGTATAATCGACGAGCATAATGTAAGCGGATTCTGTTGTTATAGGGTCACAAGCTTGAGTCAATACGAGACCCCTCCAACTGTATACAGCGGTCCCGACGTGATGTCTCGTTTTTACGAGCACGTCACGTCAGAGAGCAAAACGATCAACGAAATTCTCGCTCGACAAACTCCTCTGTTGCCTATGTCCGACGACGATCTCGCTCGACACAGAGCTGCCACCAAATGCGCCAATTGTAATTGTTTATTTACCCATAAAACGTACAAGGTTAAGCATCACGATCACGTAACAGGGGAGTACCTGTTTCCAGCTTGTTACAAATGTAATTTGCAACTGAAGCCTAAAAAGTGCAAGTCCACAGGCACCGACAACGATTCGAACAGTTACTTTTTACCAATAATTTTTCATAATTTAAAAAATTACGACTCGCATTATGTGATCAAACATTTTCAAAAACAGTACACACGAAAACGTCACTCGAAAGGTCAACAGATCGTGTACGATGATGTCGAGGTCATACCTTTAAATGCAGAGCGGTACCTTCAGTTTCAGATAGGTAACGTAAGATTTCTGGATTCTTACCAGTTTCTGTCTACATCGCTCGAAAATTTGGTTGCATTGCTTTTGAAAAGCGGCAAACACAATTTTCCACACACAGCGAAATATTTGGGAGATACCGAATTCACCTTTTGCAAGGGAATATACCCTTACAGTTACGTTACAGACAGAAGCAAATTCGACGATACTCAACTACCTCCTATCGAAAATTTCCACGATACCCTTCACGACGAACCACTGTCGTCAGAAGACTACCAACGCGCCCACCAAATTTGGAATTTTTATAACATACAAAACATGCGCCAATACCACGATCACTATTTACTGTCAGACGTACTTTTGTTGACGGACGTTTTTGAGAATTTTAGACAGAACATAATGCAGAAACACAACCTCGACTGTCTTTACTATCCCACTTTGCCCTCGTTAGCATGGTCTGTGGCTCTGAAGTATACTGGGATAGAACTTGACCTTATCACTGACGAGGAACAATACTTAATGATCGAAAATTCTATACGTGGTGGGCTCTCGACTATTTCGAACCGCTACTCTAAAGCAAACAATCCCTTATTAGAGGACTTTGACCCAGAACAGCCCACGACTTACATAACCTATCTTGACGCAAATAACCTCTATGGTCAAGCCCAAAGCGAACCCCTACCCGTGGGTGACTTTCGTTTTCTCGATCGCGATGAAATTATTTACCTCCAGCGGGAGATTATGAACATATCGGAAGACTCTCCGGAAGACTATATAATTGACTGCGATCTCACATACCCCGAACACCTACACGACCTGCATTCAGACTACCCACTCGCACCGGAACATCTAACCGTTACCAGAGAAATGTTAAGTCCCTTTACCCGAAATCTTGCAGGTCGGCGTTGGAGACCTACGGAAAAGCTTGTTCCGAATCTGTACGACAAGTCGCACTACGTCACGCACTACCGAAATTTGCAGTTTTACATAAAGCATGGGTTAGTCCTCACCAAAATTCACAGGGTTCTGTCATTTACACAATACAGATGGCTGAAAAAGTGGATCGATTTTTGCACTGCAGAACGTCAAAACGCTCAATCGGAATTCGATTCCGATTTAGCGAAACTCCAAATTAACGCTACATTCGGGAAAACAATGGAACAAGTAAGAAACAGGGTAAATATTCGTCTGATTGCTGATCCCAATAAACTAAGAAAAGCAGTGAGCAAACCCTCCTACCGTCAAGCACAAATAATCAATTCCGACCTGGTTATGGTGCGAGCTGCCGCCCAAAAAATCCTGCTAAACAAACCCATCGCAGTCGGTTTTTGTATCCTGGAACTGTCAAAAGTAACGATGTACAAATTTTACTACGACTACATGAAACCGAAATACCAAGACCGTTGCATGTTGTTATTTACAGACACCGATTCACTGTGCTGTCAGATAGAAACGCCGGACTTATACCACGACATGGGAGAGAAACTAGACCTCTTTGATACTAGCAATTTCGATCCTAACCATCCACTGTACTCACGAAAGAACCACCGGGTATTAGGAAAAATGAAAAGTGAAACTGGTTCCGACCCTCCTGTGGAGTTTGTTGGGCTGCGTGCTAAAATGTACAGTTTGTTATGTGGAATCAAATCACAAAAGAAAACCAAAGGCATACAAAAAAGTTATGTGAAAAAGCATGTCCAACACCAAAGTTTTCTAAAAGTCTTGAAAAATGCCTCTCAGACCACTACTGCAAAATTTCGCGCGTTTAAATCCACTAACCACGTCCTGAACACAGTCGAAATTTCGAAGTTATGCCTTTGTGCTATGGACGATAAAAGATACGTGCTAGACGATGGTGAGCGAACCCTGGCGTACGGTCATTACTTACTCAGAAGCTAAGTTTGTTGCGAGCCTTTGGTTTTCTATTGCCTGATGCTTGTAAATAACTGAACGTATGTGAATAACATTTGCAAATTGTGCGTTGGTGTGCTGACGACGTTTGCTAAAAGACATTATTACCTAACACGTAAAAAGCTGCTGGTTTTCTTTTGCCTGATGTTTGTAAATAACTGAACGTATGTGAATAACATTTGAAAATTGTGCGTTGGTCTGTTGACGATGTTTGGGGAAAAACATGACACCTAGAGCGCACAACCCCCCCCCCCGGGGGGGAGGAGGGGAGGTAGGGACACACACACCATAAATAGTGCATACACATGTAGCGAGACGTCAGTTGCACGATGGACAACGGTACGTGCGACGCCGATGGAATGCTACAGAGCGAATCGCACCTGCACGAAATAGTATACGTCGCCTTGACCCTGTTCGTCAGCTCGCTGAGTGCGCTGATAGCATCATTTCTTGGATTGCGTCGACGTCAGCGGATTGCAGTTTCCACGACAGTATGACCTTGCCTCTACGTCACCCGTTCACGGCGCTTGTAGCAGGACCGACCGGCTGCGGTAAAACGCGTTTCGTCTTCAGATTGATAGAAAATGCTGACGTCATGATCGATCCTACGCCTCGTAAGATCGTATACTGCTACAGCGAATACCAGCAGCTGTTCGACAAATACCGTCGCGTAGACTTTCGACAAGGCTTACCGGACTTGCAGGATTTCGACGGTAGCGAGCCCGTGCTGCTTGTGATCGATGACCTTATGAACGAAACGGATGAATCCATCGCTAACCTATTTACGAAAGGTTCGCACCACAGGAACATCAGTGTTCTATTTCTGATACAAAACCTTTTCCACAAAAACAGGCACGTCAGAACGATAAGCCTCAATTCCCACTACATGGTTTTGTTCAAAAATCCCAGAGACGCAAGTCAATTCGCCAGCCTGGCGCGGCAAATGTATCCAAATCGATCAGCATTCGCCGTGGAGGCATATAAAGATGCAACACGAGAGCCGTTCAGTTATTTGTTCGTTGACCTTCGACCGGAGCAGGACGAAGATTTACGTCTGCGCACAAACATATTTCCTAACGAGACTCGCTACGTCTACGTGCCGAAATGAGCGAACGCGTCAAAAAGTACCTGTCCGTGCTAAAGCGCATACGTAGACTGGGCGACAGGGCGAAACGCGAGTACGTTCGCAAGTGCGACAAACAGTTTGTGGAATGCGTCAGCGAATGCGCCAAAAACGTTATAAAAGGCAACGTACCACTCACGAGTCGCCAGATGAAGAACCTACGTCACAAGCGACACGACCTGAGAGCACTTTCTAACAGAAAAACATCACTGCGGGCGAAGCGCAAAATTCTGCAGTAAGGTGGATTCCTTACCGCTCTATTGCCTCCCGTGTTGTCGGTCCTCGGTAGTCTGCTTCTGCAGAACTGATGCAGGCAACAAAGAAACTGATTCTGTTGGATGAATTCGATAGAGAATACAAACGTTTGCAAAGACCTGCCGCTGCCGTTGCTAAAACCGATCACAGTCTTCGTCTGACTAACACTCTTCGCGATAGTTCTTTGGCCGACGACCGCAAAGTGAGACAATACGTCGGTGAATTACACCGATATCTAAACGTCGACAAACCGGTTGCTACCGAACAACCGACTCCAAAAATTAACTGGCTGAGCGAACCGGAACCACCCAGACAGCCGCCGAAGAAGAAAAAGAAAACAGGTCGTTATGCCACGCGCACTGTACAGTGGGACCAATATTGATGTGTTGTACGCCGATCCTCGCGCACCTGGCAGTTTTTCAGGCGTCCGCAATTTGCAGCGTTACAGCGGACGTTCCGTACCATACGTAATGAAATTTCTCAGCGGACAAGATGCCTACACGTTGCACAAGCCCAGAAGAATTCGGTTTCCTCGACGAAAGACGTATTCGAAAGGCATCGCAGATCTTTATCAAATCGATCTCGTCGATGTCTCGAGTCTTTCTCCATTCAATGATGGTATGCGATACCTGCTCACCTGTATAGATGTGTTTAGCAAGCGCGCGTGGGCAATACCGATTAGATCAAAGTCCGCTCGCGATGTTGTTGAAGCGTTCGAAAAGATTGTGGACGAACGAATCTGTAACATGGTGCAAAGCGACAAAGGAACGGAATTTCTAAACTCGACGTTTCAGTCCATGCTGCGCCGTCGCGGCATAAAGTTCTACACCAGTGAAAACGAAGACCTAAAAGCTAGCGTTGTTGAGCGATTCAACAGAACTTTGAAAACAAAGATGTATCGCTATTTTACGCACGCAAATACGCGACGATACGTCGATGTTTTGGACGACCTGCTGCACTCGTACAACAACACATATCATAGATCGATAGGAATGGCGCCGGTAGAAGTCGGCCTCCACAACGAGCAGAAAGTAAGAACGCGTCTCTATCCGTTGAAGCCGAAATCGTTCAAGTGGAGGTTCCGAGTTGGCGACAGGGTGCGCATCGCCATGCAACGTCAGCCGTTTCGCAAAGGTTACCTCGGTGATTGGTCGCAAGAGATCTTCGAGATTACCTCACGTCTACCAACGGCGCCAGTAACGTACGAATTGAAAGATCTAACCGGCGAACCTATAAAAGGCAGATTTTACGAGCCTGAACTACAAAAGATACTAAAATCTGACAGCGAGCACTTCATAATTGATCGCATACTGAAGACAAGGAAACGCAACGGCAAGATAGAGTATCTCGTGTCGTGGAAAGGTTATCCCAGCAAGTTTAACTCGTGGGTGGATGAAATCACATCGCTGTGATGAGTCGTTTTTACATGACGTTACCGTCCAACAGCTCCATGGACTACTATCCCGAGAACACGGTGGCTTGTTACACGACCAAACTAGCCAATGCCGTGGAACTGGAAGGTGACTGGGAAGTGGGCTTGGCGGAGATGTCGATTCCTAGCGCCGTATATAACGTCGTTGCTAACCAATGTTATTACACCATCTCGCTGGATAATGTGCATTTTCGCGCGATAGTAGTTCCCGAGGGCAACTACAGACGTTTGGGCGATCTGATTGCGGTCATACACTCCGCGATGCCAAAAGACGTCTATAACGAGCCGTACATCAAGTTTACGCTCAGGGCTGGTCATATAGAGATGACGTTCACCGAGCTTTTGAAAACGACCTTATCTATTCGATTCAGCGAAAGTTTGGCCGAGATATTGGGTGCCGACGCAGACGTAGCATACGACCACAATCATGCGAGAATGAGTCGCAAATTTTCTCTGACGAATGGCGACATCAACTCCATGTACATCTACTGCGATATACTGGAACACGTTACCGTGGGAGATACAAAAGCACCGCTGCTTCGCATAGTCGACAAGCCCAGAAAAAAGTATGGTAACATGCATCAGACATTTAACCCGATACTGTACGTGCCGCTGCAGAAAAAGAACTTTGACACGGTGGAGGTGAACATCATGACCGACGACGGACGTCCCGTTCCTTTCCGATATGGAAAATCGTTCGTCGTTCTGGAATTTCGTCGCTCATACTTGGGGTTATAAAAGGACACGCCCATTGCTATCTCCGCCATTTGTCATCCGGACATTGCACGAACGATGAGGGGAAAACCTTACTGCTGCGACGCGAGTCGCCACATGTACGAGGACTACTATTCTCGTCAGGTTGGTGGACTAATGCCCGTTTTCGTCGGCAGCAGGCAACAACGAGGTCATGGGTTGGGAAGCGTTTTGGGAGGCATCTTCCGTCGATTCGTCATCCCATTCTTCAAGACTCATGGTAAGGCGCTGGCAACGGACGCTCTGAGAACCGGTGTGAACGTGGCTGAAGACGTGCTGGGCGGACGCACGCTGAAGGAGTCCGTCAAGAGACGTGTGCCGGAAGGTATAAAACGCTCTGCACAGAGTCTGGTGGCTCAGTCTGGATCAGGCGTTTGTTCGAAACGACGAAAGAGAAGACGAAAGTTACGCCCGCATTCGAAAGACATTTTTGCATGATGGCTTTCGCGCACGACATGTCCTGTGAATGTACAAAGTCGGAACTGGATCTGTTTTCCGTTCCACCTACGCAAACCAGCATGGAGCATGGTAGCTGGGTCGAATATCATCCTCTGACGACGGTAACGGATGGTTCGCCTATCGAGTTCGAAGTGAGCGGTTCGGGAGACGACTACGTCGACTTTGCAAACACGATGCTGCACGTGAAAGCCAAAGTGACTCATGGAAATGACACGGACCTTGCTGTCGACTCTGCAGTGGGCCCCGTCAATCTGTTCCTGCACAGTCTGTTTTCGCAGGTGGACATTTCGCTCAACGGCACTCTGATAACTTCCTCGACCAACACGTATCCGTATCGGGCTATGATCGAAACGCTGTTGAGTTACGGCATAGACGCCAAAACGTCCCAGCTGACATCCGCTCTCTACTACAAAGACACCGCGGGCAATATGGATAGTATGGATTTCGAGAACGAAAACAACGTGAACAATGGGCTGGCTGTACGACGTCGTATGGCGCGAGAAAGTCGAGTGATGGATATGATGGGTCGTCTTCACGCGGACATCTTCTTTCAGGATAGATACATGTTGAACGAGGTCGGCGTAAAGATCAAACTGATTCGCAGCAAAGACGCATTCTGTCTGATGGGAGACGCTAATTACAAAGTGAAGATCACGCACGCATCGCTGTTTGTTCGAAAAGTGAAAGTGATGCCCTCGGTATTCCTGGCTCACGCTAAAGCTATGGAACGTGGAACGGCAAAGTACCCCATTCGTCGCGTGGTGTGCAAATCGTTCACGATTCCGCAGAATTAT
>JAAUYL010007628.1_pt1 | contig 12013 bp, 8 predicted proteins | sample 7278011 | NCBI WGS metagenome assembly JAAUYL01 (sample SAMN14350225, study PRJNA611818) | marine sediment metagenome | isolation source: surface marine sediment (1.8m) | place: French Polynesia: Moorea | collected 2018-08 | reverse complement strand
TCTGCTACAAAGCAGCAATTTCTCTGCAATTTTATGCTTGTGACTTGACTTCGTCGTTGTGTTAAAAACAGAAACAGGACATTTTTGCCTTGCCATAAAAAGCAGAATAGTGTGAAGTCCCAAAAGTGCAACAACGGATTTTGTGATTTCTGAATTGAATCCAGAGAATCAAACATGGAGGTAAGTGAAGTCCATTGACTTTGGCTTTGTAAAAGACTCTTGAATTCTTAATCACTGACTCATTATTTGTTGTTATATGAAGTTGCAAAACGCTTCATTTTGCTGATAAAACGCAATTCAGTAGCTTAAACTCACAAGGTTAGATTACAACAACTGCTCTCTTTGTGTTAATTTGATAGCCAGTTTCATGGTAATTGCTAATAAAAAGTCTCGAAATTCGATAGCGATTCGCTAAAATCCTTTTTTATAGCTACTCGAAATGTGAAGAGGAGAGCGCCGGACTGAAGGCAGTCAAATCTAAAATCATCGCCAGCGTTGGATTTAAATCCAGTTAAAATCCATCTACTTATTTATTTATGAACAGATGTGACAAAACAGCCAAAATCCGAGAATCAAACCAATATTTATAGTGGCAGTCAAGAAAACAGACAATGGCTTTCAACGTACGAGAGGTAAGAAAAAAATCTGAAAAGTTTTGAATCAGTTCCGGATTTCATTGCATTTTGCCAAAAAAATGTGCTACAACTCTTTTGGGGGGTCCCAGTTTTCAGATTAACCAGCTCAGGTCTCGGTTTCTCAATCCAACAAAATGTAAACAAAGATTAGATTTTAATCCAGGAAGCAGCCAGGGTTGTTTACAAACTTCTTTTTTTAGAGAGATTGCTTATCAACAAAATACACTTCCGCTTTACCTTGCCTGATGTCTTGATTTGATAATCTCGAGTCTTGACTGCAAAATTTTGCTCCGAGACTTAATTTAGAAGCAAGAAAAAGTGCAGTAGGAGGAGTTTTGGCTGTCCAGCATTTTGCAAAACAATCATTTTTCGTGAAATTGGACCAAATTTAGGGCAATTAACTGTTAAGTAAGCTTAGTTTTAGGCGGTCAGAGATTTTGAGAAGGGAGAAAATGTTTTTGGAAGCCATCATTTCGCAGAAAAATCCTCGCATGTTACACATATTTTACCCGTGCGGTTAAACTAAAGAGGCGGGCAGATTAAAGCTGTAGCGAAATCGACCGTGGGCGTAGTAATGACGCAAGTTTCACCAGAAAAATCACCAAACCTTTCATTATACTCGTCACAAAACCTCTCTTCTTAGTCATTCAAAAACATTCTCAAACATATTTTTTGTGAAACTTGGCTATTAAAAGTAAGATATTTTCACCCGAAGAGAGGAGGAGAATCCTAAAACTCAATACACTGCTATTATCTGCCTTAAAAACCATAAAAACAAGGTGCTGGAATTCTTAATTACTTCAATATTTTGAAACAATCTTAGTTCGATCTCTCGGATTCACCAAGTTTCAAGCACTTCATTTGATCGGGGTCCAGCCCAAAAACAAAATTTGAAGCTTAAAATCACCGTGCAGCCAAAAAAGCTGGTGAAATTGGCCAACGCTTGCGTATCAAAAATACACTGGCGGAGAAACTTCTTCTGTAGAGAACTCCCAGTAAATTTGGGTCTGCCAAGAGGCAGCAACAGCGTTTTCAAATCTCACGTAGCAGTCTTAATTCATAATGAATTTCCATTTTAAGCAACCCTTTTCACAGTTTCACTGACAGGTGTTTTCCGTCAAAACATTCCACAACCACTTTCTTATTTTCATTTTCAAGGGGGTGTTTTGTCGCATCACCAGGAGAAAACACAGCTCAGATCTTGGTTAGTTTAACTTATTTAAAAGGAAACTCTAGGGATGCCAGATGACATGAGAATCCTTTAATTAGCACCAATTTGTTGTGATTGCAGCCTCATGAAAACAAATGTAAACAAACAAAAGTTCTGGTGAAATTCCATTTTTTTACTAACTTCTATATAGCCTCAGGATCCAGGGGTCTGTCTGGTTCTACTACAGTTAATTGTTCTTGTTTGAGTCAATTATTATCATGGCGTCTGACTGGACCATTTTTCTAAATGAAGAAAAAATGAAACTCTACCACTTTTCGGTAATTTCAACGCCAGGAGTGAGTCAGCTGTTTCTTCTCCCTGATTTGGAAACAACCTGTATTTTGCATCCTGATTCAGTTTCTAAACCTTCTTTTGGTCATAGTAGTTTTGGTAAACATACCTGCATAATGTAAGCAACGAAGTCCAAGTTCTTATTTGGAAAATTTCCCCGGACCTGTTAAATTTATGGAAGCCTGTAAAAATGTTTAGATCTTGCAACACCCCGTCCATTTGTCAAAACAAAAGTGCTCTTCAAGTTTGTTTACACTTTACTTAGGTGAAGCCCACTTTAAAAATGTAAAAATGTAACCAACTGCTGTTTCTCTTTTTACCCTTTACAGTATCCAAGTTCTTGGATATTTTGAATGTTTCAAAGCAATTGTTGTTGCTCTTTGAAGTCCAGAAGAAAATTCCCAAGCTGGAAGAGACATTTTTATACCAGTTTCATCTCAGATAGCTAGCTTAGCTGCTTCTCTCCCACAATTTCAACAACTATTTTCTTTTGGCTACAGGGTGTTCCATTAGATTTGTTTACAAACAACAGGACTGCATAGGCCCTTTTCAGGTGCGAAATTTCCCCATTGTTTATAAAGTTATTAGGCTGTTTTTAAAGACCTTAATTTTGCCCAGCATTGTCCTGGCAAAATTTTGAATTGGGCATTGTGTGTTTTTCAGGAAAAAAATGTCAAAAAAGCAAGTGCATTTTTTTAATAATAAGCTTTGACATTTCTTCACATTTTTAATGAAGTGCATTGATAGATGGATTTTTGCAGAGGTTGACAATGTCAGCAACCATTTGGAATCAAGTCAATCAAACGTTTGCTTCTGACCATTATTTTTCCAAACAGATGAAACCAGTCCAATTTTTGCCTAGCGGCTAGCTAGATACACTTTGCTTGTGGAATAAGAAAAAATCGCCTATGTCTTCGATATACCTGTTAGATGGATCTCTCTTCACATGTTGTAATGTAGGAGTGATTCTAATCTATTCATGCCTTTATCCAGTTCTTGTATGACTAGAGTAGAAGCACCCAGACTCTCATATGAGATGGTTTGGTGTGGCCAGCGAGGAAAAACGGTATATATTTACTGGCAGTTGCTGCTCCTTCCTTGAGTGCTAGAAACCTAGACTGACTTAAGTCGCAAAGTCATATGTTCGCCTGAATGACTCTGTGTTTCAATTGTGGTTGTATAGGTTTCACGCACTCTATTGCTACACGTGCAGGGGCGGCAGCATGGCTTCGGAAAAACGTCTGCTGCTGGCAGAAAAATTCAGTTGTCCGCCGATCCATCTCTTGACTGAAGGTGCTGTTTATTTATATTTAATTTCTTTGACTAAAACTTGGTTAGTCAAAAAATAGTCAATTGACTTAAAGAGTGAAACAGAGTATTTTGTTTAGCATCACGGAAAAGTTTTTACAAACTTGGTGAAGTGTGACTAAAACAGGCCTGCTGCAATTGTTGTCTCAATAAAAACTCGTGAAAAAAGGCACAACGGAAATAGACAACAAATTAAAGGCGCTTCCGGTATTTAAAATAGACAAAAACAGTATTACAAATATTCTGCGATCACATACAAAAGTTTGACTGAATTTAGATAAATCTGAAAAAATGATAGAACGTCTTTTACTTAGATATTTTTGAAAAATTTCATTGATATTGTAGAATTGTGAAAAAATGCCATTTTTACACATTAAACATTTTTCTGTGGGAAAATACAAAATATTTCTGGCAGTAATTACACAGAAAAAATAAGCCACTACTGCTGCTCTGTGTTGCTGAAAATGAAATTAGTTTTTTGGAATATCTATCTTCAAAGCAACAAAAACTTTAAGAAAGTGATACCTCAATCTTGGAAACCGACACAGTTTTGCGGGTGAAAATATCATCATATGTGTGCCTCTGTCGGGCTGCAGAGATTTTCAATTTTTCCAGTAATTGAATTTTGTCGAAAATGTATAAGAACAACAACTCTCGCAACCATTTTCAAGCCCCCGGGCAAAAATATTGAAAGATAGATAGAAATAATAGTAATTCCAATTACCCAGTAGAAGAATTCTGAAATACACTAAAAATAAAATAGAATAGTAATTCCAATTTGGATACACCAACAAATGTAAAAAAAAAACCTTTTAATTAACATCCGCGTCAATCAGGACTGATCACGAACGAAACTTGTCCCGACTTGTCTCGACATGTTTATGCAGGAAAATTCACGAAGTGGCATGAAATGTCATGTTAGATTGGCATGTTCACTTCGTGACAAATGCTGAACAGAAAAAGATCATCTTTGAGCTTGTTAAAAACAAAATAATTCCCCCATTTCAAAACTCACGAAATACATTTTGCATAGAGCACAGTGTCCCCTCATAAACCTTAGCTTAAAGTCACTGTGATGTTCACGATTTTTTCCAAACAACTCTTAGTTTTATTTTTGGTTCAGCGATTTCACGAGCTCTCATTTTTGAGATTTTCCTTAAGTACCCACTAATTTTTACCTTGAACTTTGTTGGTGTGTCTCCCATTTGGAAAGTGTAAACAAAAACACATCACCTACATGCTCTTTGAAGTTCCAGGATTTCTGATAACATGGGGATCTTTGAAAACCAATCTCAATCGGAAGGAAGTTTGGTAAAAATGAGGTCTCTGATCTCATTGCCATTATTAGATAAAGATGAACTAGCTTAGAAAGAGAAAAGCATTCAAGGGAGTCGTGATACTGATAGTGTTTGTAATAACCTTCTTACCCTTTTGACGGCACAAAAAATAGCTTTTTGGTTGCGAAAGAGATTGCGATGCGCGCAATTTTTGAACCTAGAGTCATCACTCATTGTATTTTGCCAATTACGTTGAAAGTAGGTGAATTTTCTCGCTTCCTCATCTCCACTTTTTTAAAGGTGCTAATTTTAGGCAGGGATATTTTTCCAAAAATTATCTAATTCCTGTCAGGTTTTAAAATATTTTTTTGCCGAAAAACCGAGATTTATTTGCGTTTTAATGGCTTCCAATTTTTGTGACGCACACATTTTCCTTGCAAAAATGTTTCCTTGATTTTCAACAATATTTTTTTTCCTTTTTTGCCCTTTTATAAGCATGACGAGCAATCATTTTTACAAAAAAAATATGTTCTTTTTGTTTGCTCTTGGATTCAGAAAAGCAGAAAATTGTCAGGGCCGAGGATATTTTTTTCACGAAAGAATGTGACGAACTTTCTTTTATATCTACGTAATTTTCGAGAAAAAAATACCACCTGACCAAAAAAATACGGCGGTATTTTTCGATTGCTTTTTGCGTGAAATCAAAAGTGTATCAAATTGTAGAGAACAAAAATATATTTTCTTTTCTCTTTGCCCTTAAACAAAATAGAATATACTTTTTGACACAAATCAATGTAAGCAACTAATTTTTCATATTTTGTAAATGTAATTTTCGTGTGAGAAACAGCGATAAAAAATCTGTGAAATGGTAGAAATGTTTCCTTAAAGTCGCAAATCTTGCATGACGTTTCAAGGCATTATCATTTTTTCTGTGATTTTAGCAATTTCTTCCCCTCATAAAACGAAGACGGGAAAATGGTTGCATAAATAGTTATTTTTGACTTTGCCCGGGGGCAAATGAAATGGTTTCTGATGTCACTTCAGATTCGTTTCGCTTCAAGAAAAAGACACCAATTTTCGCTATTATTTACGGAGAATCTAGATTTTGTATGTGATCGCAGAATTTTTAAATAATCAGGAAAATGCGTCAGCAAAAATAACTCTATCAGGAGAAAAAATCAAGCACGATGCTGATCACGGAGCAGAATGAGATGAGGAGCCATTTTGGCAACGGCTCCGGAAATTCCGGTCACAACCGTAAAAATCCTCCGGATCACCGGAATTCCGGCGGGAAAATCATCCGGAATTCTGGTCGGGCACTACCGCCCCCGCCGCCTCCAGCCCGAGGGCCTCCACTTTATAAGCCACCCTCGGGAAACAAAATGAGCTCTGGCTCCCATAAAAACAACAGTCACATGGAAAACAAGGTAAAAATATCTAAATTCGCAGTTTAGGGGTGTCCTATGAATCACAACAAAAATAAATTGAATCTTCCTTTGGATATACTTTATGAGATAAAGCAAAGAGATATGCGGGTGTTGTCGTTGTATAATAATTTTCCAAAATATTGCTCGCCTGTTTAGTAGGATATTTTCAATCTGCAAAAGGCGGACTTCGGGTCCCGCAGCATATTTACAGCATAATCTCTCTATGTCAACAAAAAACTGAATTGATAAGCCGAAATCAAGTCCTATTAGTGAACGCTAAAACTTTAGCAAAAGAGCTGTGTGACAAATCGTTTAAATGTTTTGATTTTACTGAAAAGAATTTTCAAGAATAAAAAATACCAGATTTCATGAATGCAGTGATCAAGTACATTTTCTGTGGCATCAATTTTGTTAGCATGGATCTGGAGAGTGAGCAGGTAAAGAAACGAGTCAAAATGATCTTTAAAAAACTTGTGAAATTCGGTGCGGAAAGAACAGTTGTGCAAGTCACGCAACCTCTCTTGAAAATAAGGTTTTTCGGGATTTTTAGAAATCTTTGCATGTCTGCCTCATAAAATAATGAATAATGGGTTCTCCATTCTCTCCTCTCTTTTGAGTTTGAGTTTTGAGCCCATTGTAAAATTGGGCAGGTTAGGAAAATTCGTGAGCCAGTTCTGAAAAATTTGCATTTTCACAATGAAATTGAAAATTCAGCCACATTAAAATGGCATGAATAAGTTCAATTTTTTTAGGAATAAAAGTGACTGCAAACATGTGCAGTGTTTTCAGTTTTAAATTGTCACTATTTTTTACTCAAACCCACCCACAAATAAAATTTGTGACGGCTGTTTTGATTCGCCCAAAATTGTAACACAAAAAATATTAGATCCCGAATTAAAATTAAACATTACAGGGTGTCTTATAAAACAGTAAATGTGGAAACAAATTGGTTTTGAAATGTTTTGCATGTCATACAAACGAATTTAATGCATTTTGGGTGTAGTTGTTTAACAGGGAACATGGCACGAGAGGGTATATAAAAAATCCAAGGCCCTTTAAAAAGTTCAACTCTCTCGACTCTTGAAAATCCTTGGGATTTTGCCGAGAAACGTGCAATTTTTGCATAGACGAAAAATGTCCAAATAAAATATTTTTATTTGAATCTTCATCATTAGGCAAAAGAAAACGAATTTGATTTTTGTCCCCCGGGCGGTGATTGTAAATTCGTGAATTAAAAATCCATTGTGGAATCTGTCTTAATCGGGTTAAAATTGTCCGGTAAATTCAAATTGTGCATTTTAAAGAAAAATAGATAGTTCCTCTTTTAGTGGCATTTTTGTGAGGATTATTAGCATTGTTTCCCCAGCCATTTTGAAGGTAAATAAAAACAATTTTCTACACGAAATCCAGCGGTAATTTGCTCAAAATATTTATTTACGATTTTCAAAAATTCCAATTCTTTTGTCAGACCCGGCATTTCATTCCTACAAAAAGTCACTGGGGGTCAGAATCTTGACTTGGGTTTCCCACCTTTGCCACATTTTATTCTTGCTTGAGGTAGAATCGTAGATCTGTAATTCAACATTCTTGTGAAACACCCTGTATAGGCCGTGTGCATGCAAGGGAGCGCTTGGCGCGCAGGTCATTTTCCCAGGTAGGAGAGTACAGGGTGTCCAAAAAAAATTGTGATATTTTGATTCCTGAAATTTTTCCTCTATACCACCTGTATTTTGATGGTAAAATCTACCTGAGACGGCCTTAGCTTAGCAGTTCAATGTAGCCCCCTTCTCCTTGTAGAGTTGAACTGTACATATACAAATATTTTTCACCTCCACTGTAGCCAAAAGTGTTACCGAATTTCTTGAAAGTTTTTTGGAAAACCTAAAATGTGTTAAACAGGCCAGATTTAGCCTTGTGTGGGGGCTCAAATTTGGCCCAGAAACAGCCTTTAATCCTGATTGGTTTGGCGGTTTTTGTAGACTTTTTGGCTCTTTTTGAGAACCAGCGTCTGGCAGCCCCGGAATCATGCCAGCACTGGGAGCCCAAAGCAACTCTGTGAGAGAAGAGATTGTATTGTAATAGTAGTGGAGTGGTGGCACAGTTCTGCTCTGCCTACTTACCTTCATAGGTGAAAACTCAAAAACGGGCATATCCGCCAGCCTCCAAGAAGGGGGCCTCCTAAACTGCTTAAGATTAAGCTCGATTAAGCTCCATCCGAATCCAGCTTAAGCTGGGCTTATTAAGGCTTAACTTGGGTGTGTTTTGTGTTTTGTTTTTCCAACCACCTGATTGTGCCTAGTGAACTGCGTGAATCCGGGATCACATGGTGTGACAGTCTAACTGCAATTTTCTGCTAGAAAGTGCTCCTCTGTAGATCTTGCTTGTAACAAGACAATTTAGACAAGTGGTTAAATATTGACAATAACTCATGCCTAAGCCTGCTTAAAACAATTAAAGCGACTTGAATCAGCTGATTGGACCATCTTGACCAAAGCAATCCTTCCAGTTTTATTTGTTATTTGGACAGTGTGTGGTGGCTATTAACTGATACAGATCTACCCAAGTAGCAAGTGCATTTTAAAAAAAGAAGGACTTCCAGTTACCAAAAGCATCTACAGGATCATATTTTAACTGCTGCTAAGAATTGACTAAGTGCCCTTGAGAAGTTTGTGGCGGCTGTCAGAAACTACTCCACATACGCCCTTTTAAGCAGCTGAGAACATTGAAATTCAATCGTGGGGCTGCCAAGAAATTAAGTCTGTGTGTGGGTTGTACAGCAATATTGATAGGGGAGCTGTGTTCTGTTTATGTGAAATCATGGGCTTGATTTCGGACAGAAGGAACAGGAACAATAATAAGAACAAGGACAAGGAGCAGCAGAATGGTGTCAACAAAAAGCTCCTGTCCAAAAAGGGTCTGTTTGGTGGGTCCACCAGCCACATGTTTCCTGGGAATCTGGGAAATCCAGGACCTGGTCCTGGGATGGCTCCTGGAATGAGGGGTCTGCCCCAGAAATACCCACCTGGCTATTATACTACACCTGCCCACCTGTATCATTCAGGTGGTGGTGGTGGCCACCATAACCACCATCCCCAGCAACCAAAATACAACCACAATGTCAGTCCCAGATACCAGACCTGGGTAGCTCCCAAAAGGCAACCATCCCTGGGACAACTGGTAATCATATTTATATGACAATAGTTACTGACAGGGTTACTGTACAATAGCATTGCAATTGCATTGATCTGGAACTGGCCAAAAATGATGATGGAGCACATTTTAAAGGTTTGTTTGTTTTCTTATCCTTTTGCAGAAAGTGGACCCTGAACTGGTGTTTACAAAACAGGAGCGAATTGGCAAGGGCTCCTTTGGTGAAGTCTACAAGGGAATTGACAATCGAACACAACAAGTGGTTGCCATCAAAATCATCGACCTGGAAGAGGTAAGGATTGGTTTGTTTACATTTTTTTTCACAATGTCGATTTCCGGTTCTCTGTTCCAGGCCGAAGATGAGATTGAGGATATACAGCAGGAGATCCAAGTGCTCAGCCAATGTGATTCGCCATATGTCACCAAATATTATGGATCCTACCTGAAGGGAACCAAATTGTGGATTATCATGGAATACCTGGGCGGTGGATCTGCCCTAGATTTGATGAAGGCTGGCAAATTTGAAGAGAGTCACATCCAGATCATTTTAAGAGAAGTCCTCAAGGGCCTGGACTACTTACATAGTGAAATGAAGCTACACAGGGACATCAAAGGTAAACAATCCACCCCATTGTCCTTAGCAAAGCCAGTTTGTTTACATTTTCCTAATCATTGTTTACAGCTGCCAATGTCCTTCTGAGCAACAATGGTGATGTCAAACTGGCCGACTTTGGTGTGGCCGGACAACTGACCAATACAACAAGCAAAAGGTAAACAAACATCTGGATTGTTTTGCTTACAAATGGGAGATGCTTATGACTGGAACTTTTTCAGAAATACATTCGTGGGAACGCCATTTTGGATGGCTCCCGAGGTTATCAAACAGTCAGCTTACGATGCCAAGGCGGATATCTGGTCTCTGGGCATTACAGCCATAGGTAAGGATAGAAATGCAACTTCACCCAATTTGAAAGTTTTACAAAACAACCATTATTTTACAACAGAACTGGCAAAGGGGGAGCCACCCAATTCTGAAATGCATCCAATGAGAGTCCTGTTCCTGATTCCCAAAAATAATCCTCCCCAGTTGACAGGCAGCTATTCCAAGCAGTTCAAGGAGTTCATTGAGACTTGCCTCAACAAGGATCCGGAAAACGTGAGTCAGCTTGTCTAAACCTGTCTAAACTTGTCTAATCTTGTCTGATCACGTTTTGTAGAGACCTGCTTCCAAAGAACTGATGCGGCACCCTTTCATTAAGAAAGCCAAGCGGAACAACCACCTCATGGACTTGATCGACCGCTACAAAAAGTGGAAGCTCACCCACAGGTAGATAGATATTTGAATTTTCCCGCCAAAACTGGATATTAGGCTGAATTTCCTCCCTTGCAGCAACGAGTCTGATTCTGACTCTGATTCCGACGGTGGTACGCAAAACAATTCAGACGATTCAGACTGGAATATGACTGTGAGAGCACCACCACCAAGTGCATACATCGAGCAACAATTTCCCGATCCAGAATCAGAGGCGTCCTCAATGGTCTCAGGTAATCATAAACAAGTTAATCCCGGTGCTTTGTTTACATTTTGAAACCGGTCTTCTCTTAGTGATTGAAAGCAAGCAGAATGGCGCCATGTCCGGATCCATGATTGAATTGTCAGGAAGCGGTGGAGCGAATTCCTCCGCGCAGCAGCAATTGTCGTCGCCTAGCAAAACCGGTTTATCCTCGCCACTGGGGTCGCCGACGAAAGAAAGTAGTCCCCCAACCATGCATCAGAACAATCACCAGCAGCCAATGTCGCCCAACAAAGAGAAAATGAAAGCAATCGCAAAGGAGATCCAGCACCGAAGAGGTAACTCCCCTCAGAAAAAGAACAACAACTCGTCAGCTGTTGAGAACAGGAATGAAACCGGAAGTCCGGGCTCACCAAACCGGATGTTGGTGGCCAAAAGTGATCTTAACCTTGTAAGCAATAGTCTTTTGAATTTTGAATTTTCCCGCCAAAACCCCTGACCTCTGCGTGCTATTACAGTCCCGCTCGGTGGAGGCTAGCCGGAACTCTAGGTCAATGGAGAACCTTGACCGGCACGCGACCGGAAGTGAGCGCGACCACGTGATTCAATCAGCTGTTTTAGCGTCCGAAGCGGCGGCGGCCAGCGCGCAAAACTCGCGCCGGTCAGTTGAAAAACAGGTCAATCGCCGAAGGGAAGAGGATCGGACTCGGTCCAGCAATGCCAACAAGAAGGAGCATAGGTAAGACACGACTAAACAGGATCATTCAAGTCTAAACATGTTTTTTCCTGCAGAAAATCCACCTCTGCCATCGGGTCAAACAACCATCATTCACAAGCTCCCCTGCCCGAAAAATCTGTGAAACGCCCGCGGGAGCACCCGTCGGGAGTTGGGGCTGTGGGTGGCAGGGGCTCGATTCTCTACAACTCAGTCTATCCCTTGCTATCAGAGGTGAATATTGCTACTTTATTAACCTGCCCGAGGGTAAAAATTTTCTTTTTCCAGCTGAACCAAAAGTATGGAGCCCACCATAACGGGGAGACCATTGAGGAATTGCGGACAGCTTTCGAGATTGCTGAACGATCTAGTCCCGGAATCACTGAGCATTTCATCCAGCTGATTTTCACCAAACTTCAACCCGAGGGCGAAGATCGGGCACGCGTCCAAACCGATCGACTGACCAAGACATGAACCACTTTTATA
>JAAUYL010038805.1_pt1 | contig 12015 bp, 8 predicted proteins | sample 7278011 | NCBI WGS metagenome assembly JAAUYL01 (sample SAMN14350225, study PRJNA611818) | marine sediment metagenome | isolation source: surface marine sediment (1.8m) | place: French Polynesia: Moorea | collected 2018-08 | reverse complement strand
GACCTCTCCAGAAAATAAACTTGCTCTTTATTTAAGACAAGCTAGAGTTGTAAAATTCACTCTCCCAAATCATTTTTCGTATCTTTTTCGTGAAAATATATTCCCTGTTAACTGTTAAGTGTTAAGTGTTAAGTGTTCCCTACTAGCCGCAAAAAATATATATCTTTTTCACACCTATGTCTAATAAATTTCTAAATGTTAATGTTTTTGAATTCCCCAACTATTAAGTCTATTCTTAATATTATCTAATCCAAGTCTTTGACTCAACTATTGTGTATTTGCATTAGAACTGTATTTTAAAATTCCTTTGACAATTTTTCTAATTGAAATATTGTCATTTTTAATTTGATCCTGCACTGATTTCAGCCAATTTGGATGTGCATTTCCATCCGTATTTTCTACATAAATTTCTCCAATTATGATAGTTCAATTTCTTCATTTGGATTGACTAAATCTACAGCGACTTATTCAGCATATTCAATAGCTAAAATGATTTTAACTGTACTTGCCAAATGCATCATTCTATTTGAGTTTAAATCAGGAAGTATTGTATTATTTCTCACAAGTTTGATTGAATACCTATCAGGATTGTCTTGGAGAAAATTTCCAACTAATTCTTTATTAAGTTTGAAGTAATAGACTACAGATATACCTAAAAGCAAAACTACTGTAATTAAAATCCCCAAACCTCTCAAAATCTTTTTTAACATTTTTCATTTTCTTTAATAAAGTAGAATATTACTCTAAGAGTAATATGTTCATTTACTTTATAGACTGTTTGTAAAGTAAGTATTAAAACTTGAATAAGGCATGGAATTTAATCAGTATACCTAATAGAGTATCGGTATTCAGACTAATAAATTTATGGTAAAAAATAGGTGAAAAATAGTTGTGTCTTCCTCTATTCCTGATTTCCTATTCCCTATCTCGTTTTTGATATTTATTTTACAAATCATCTTTAAGATAGCAGTTTAAAATGATTGGTAAAAAATCAAGAAATAAATAAAAAACTGCTAACCCTTACATCTAAATTGAAAGATATTTTTTTCACAATTCCAGTAGGATTAGTATCAAGCAACAATGATTATATTTTTTATATTTTTCATAAAAAAGCTATAATAACAATTTGAAAAAAACGTTATAAATAAGCTTGAATGAAAAGGTCTTGATTTTAATGTCTATTTGACTAAAAATAGAGGATAACCACAAAAAATAATTAAATTTTCTTCCTCCTGACTACAGCAGAGGCAATGGGGCCATTAATGAATTACTCCTACTTACTCCTAAGCCGTAGCCTAACTATTTGTAGCCAAAATTTATCAAACAGGTATAATTTCATTATGTTTATAAACTGTTTGTTAAAGGAATATTAAATCCAGGCGTGGGGTGGGTTTTGCGTTCCGCAAAGCTTCGCAATATGCAAAAATGAAGCAAAACGGCTGTCGCCGACTTAAATTGGCCGCAATAATTATACTGAATTACCAAACTCTTAACTGTCCACCGTAACCCACCGAACATACCGAAGATTAAACCAATAGACTGTCTTAATCTTTGCTTTATAAACACTATCTTAATTAACCAGACTTACTATGATTGAAAATAAACACTCAGAAACGTTTATATTTAGAATTTCTCCTCTGATTAAATTAACCCTTTTAAGTTTGTATATTGCATTAACCTTACCATTACCTTTTTTATCCCAAGCCACAAATGCGCCAGTACCTCCTGTTATTTTAGGAGTAGGACTAACACTAGGAGCAATAGCATTATACGCAGCTCTAACAGAACGAGTCATAATTAATGACAAAGGAATTCAACTATCCTATCCAGCTTGGGTACCAGACCTCTTTCGCAAAGGTTGGTACTTACCTTGGGCAGAAATAAAAGCTCTTAAACCTCGGACTACAGGTCAAGGTGGTCTAGTCTACTATTTTCTGAATAATTCTGGAGAAGGTTATTTGTTACCAATGCGAGTCGTGGGTTTTGCCAAGTTGGTTCGGATAGTAGAGGCAAAGACAGGTATAGATACAACTGATGTACGTCCTTTATCACAACCTTGGATGTATTTGATTTTATTCGGTTGTACCATACTGTTATTATTAGTAGATGCTTGGACTATTTCCAATGCAGTTGCCATTTCCTAACTAAAAAATGGAAGAGCAGCAGTTTCAAATATATTTAGACCAAGTAAGTTTAACTACCCCAGTTAGCTCCCAATATTTACTGAAAGATATTTCTTTTACTGTAGAAAAAGGTGCTAGGGTTGCTGTAGTAGGTCCTTCTGGCTCTGGTAAGACATCTTTGCTACGACTATTAAATAGATTGAATTCTCCTACTTCTGGTTATATATATTTAGATGACCAAGAGTACGGCAAAATTCCTGTGACTCAACTGCGAAAAGAAGTGACTCTAGTATTACAGGAGTCAAAACTTTTGGGAATGTCTGTAGCAGAAGCGATAGCTTACCCTTTAAAACTTAGAGGACTAAGACAACCAGAAATTCAGCAAAGGTGCGAATATTGGATACAGCAGTTAAATATTCCTGAATCTTGGTTATCTAGGTCAGAATTACAACTTTCCATGGGACAAAAACAATTAGTAGCGATCGCTCGTGCTGCTGTAATTCAACCTAAAATTCTTTTGTTGGATGAACCTACCTCAGCTCTAGATATTGGTACTGCTAATCGATTTATACAGGTATTGGCAACCTTAGCAGAAAGTGAAGTAACAGTAATTATGGTCACTCATCAAATAGATTTAGCTGAACAGTTTTGTTCAAAGCTACTACATCTAGAAGAAGGAGAATTAATTGAAGATTCCCCTAATAGTAAAGTTGATTGGGTTAAGTTACGCCATCGTATCATCCAAGCACAAGCTCAAGAAACTGAAGAATGGAGTTAAAGAAGCGGTCAGCACTCAGTAATCACAGCATCAGTAGGATAATTTTTTTGGTAGTGCTAAAAAGGAAAGAATACAGGAAAATATAGGGTAACAGTAGTAGAAAGGTGCATTTTAATGTCAGACCCCAAGCCACCCTGTCCATCATACAATTCATGCTTCAGTGTTCAAGAATGGTAAAACCTGCTTTTTCCGTTCATCAAATTTTTCCATCCATCCCTCCTCAGTCGAAAACCACAAACATTGTCATTCTCTGAGAGCTACCTAAAATGTGTCAAAAGATTTTCCTTTGCTTCGTGACAATTTTTGTGATATCATCAAGATTAAGCTTGCTAATTTGCCTATTTGCATGACTTTTTATTCAAATTTAGTTGAATTTGCTTTCCCAAGAGGCAATCAAATATTTAGGGAATTTTCTCAGGAGCAATACCAAAAAGATTTGCCTTTTGTGAAGCTCCCATAAATAGTGTTTTTGCCGTTTATCAAATTTTTCCATCTATCTCTCCTCAGTCGAAAACCACAAACATTGTCATTCTCTGAGAGGTACCTAAAAAATCGCGCGTCAAAAGATTTTCCTTTGCTTCGTGACAATTTTTCTGATATAATCAAGATTACTAACTAACCTGTATATATATATGATTTTTTATTCAACAAAATATAGTATAGTTCCTCATTTCAAAGGGAATATTGTAGAAAGGAAAATCAATCTAAAAGATACAGTTAGGAGTTCTATATTTCAAGCCCCCTACTTAAGCAGGAAGTGCTGATAAGTTAAATAGAGATTTTTAAGCTAATATATATAACAAAAGTTAACATTATCTACAATAATCTTTAACCCAAAATATTAACTATGACAATTAAAGTAGGAGACAAAGCACCCGAATTTACCTTACCATCCCAAGATGGAACTAAAGTTTCTCTCTCTGACTTCCGGGGTAAGAAAAATGTTGTTGTTTACTTTTATCCCAAAGACGATACACCTGGATGTACCAAGGAAGCTTGTGCATTTAGAGACAAATATCAGGTATTTACAGATACCGATGCTGAAGTGATTGGCATTAGTGGAGACTCGAAAAAATCTCACAAACAATTTGCGACTAAATATAATTTACCCTTTACTCTCTTATGTGATAAGAGCAACAAAGTTAGAGAATTATACGATGTACCTGCCACACTCTGGATACTTCCAGGTAGAGTCACTTACGTCATAGACAAAGAAGGAATTATCCGTCATATCTTTGACTCTATGCTTGACTTTGAAGCTCATGTTAAAGAAGCTTTAAAAGCCTTAAAAGCCATACCTGCTTAACTAGCTATAAGCTTTATAATTGTTGAGTGCTGACCGCTTCTTTAAACTCTTCTTAAAAAACGCCTAGAAATAAATTATCCCACAAGATTTGACGAGCATTTTGCCCACAAAATATTTTGGGATAATTTTTTAATGGGATAATTTTTTAAGTAGAAGCCACTTAGCTTTATTGACATCCTCCCGACGCTGCTCTACGAGACAGCCCGGGATTCCCTAACATCACGCTATAGGGACTTTCTGCTTCTAACGCACCTGCTGAGGAGGCCCTTCCCTCTTTTCGGTCTAAAGGCGCGCTCCACAGACAAGACAGCGCGGTATTGGGGGTCTCCCCCATGAGCGACTGGCGCTGACACTGCTAGCCCAGCAGCCTTATCCTATTGAGGATAGCACACTATAGTAAGAACCGCTCTTATTGATTGGTTTTCCAATTGCGTCGCTCCCCTAATAGCTGCCGCACTTGCTGAGCCTTTCATGTCGGCGACAGCCGAAACGGGAGAGGGCGGGTCAAGGGCCAACGTTGAGATAAAGACATGACTTTAAATTTAAAAATAAATCTCTACTCAAGCCAACTACAACTATAATTATGGCAATAACTTATTATGATGTCCGGATAATAAGTGATAAAAAAGTTTTTGTTTGTAGCAGGGCTTGAGCCACTGAAATATCTATCTTATTGATCAAGCCCTACTACGAAGCTCTAATTCTAACTATTCAACCAGACACGATATCAAGATAATTCTAAACCTAAGTAGATTTAAGACCTGCTGCCTCATCAATACTATTGGCTAGTTTCCCATTATTACCATTACCATTATTGTTAGGTCGTGGTTGAATTAAACCATAACCACCATGATGATAACGTTTGTAAATAACATTAATTTCACCAGTCGCCGAATTGGAAAACATATAGAAATCATGGTCAATAAATTGTAGCTGCTCCAGGGCTTCTTCTACAGTCATAGGAGGCATAGCAAAATATTTAGTCCGTACTACTTCATTTGGTAGCTCTGGTTGGCGATCGCCAATTAAATTCTCTACTACTGGCTGTGATTGAATCACTTCAACAGTCTTAGCTTTACTTACCTTGGATTGACGCTTTTCTTTATACTTCCTGAGTTGGCGTGCAATTTTATCTGCTACTAAGTCAATACTGGCATACAAGTTCTCGCTACTTTCCTGGGCACGAATGACTGTACCATTTGCGTAGATAGTTACTTCTGCTGTTTGCTTAGGATTTATGCGTGGATTTTTAGCTACTGACAGATGTACATCTACTTCTGTGGTGAGTTGTTGAAAATGATTAACTGCTTTTTCAATTTTTTGATTGACATACTCGTGAATAGAATCGGTTATTTCTATATTTTTACCCTGGATTACAAGCTTCATAAGCTCCCTCCGAATTGTGTTTGGGCTTACTATTATTATATAGAATAGCACTTTGTATTCTCCCAAACATCCTATCTTTAAAATCCTTTGCATCCCTTGACAATTCTTGACTTTTTTTTCCTTAATTTCACGAAATTTTTCGTTGATTTTTTGGATAATTAGCAGTATTTGGTTAGTAGTATGAATAATGAATAGTTATATTTTAGCTTTTATCTTTTCTTAATTTGCGATCAAAAAAGACAGTAGTTATATTTGAGAAGGCAAAAATCCATTTTAGGTGCTTTCCATTTGAGTAAACCACAAAGTAGTTGCAAGCAAAGTCCCTACAGGATTATCATTTTTTTTATTTAGTTCATTGACCTGAAAACTGCTGTAATAAAAAAAGAATATTACGGAGATAGCGTTTCTCAAGTTACTGAGGTATAATAATTTTTCTATTTTATATTCCCCCACTCCCTCACTTCCTCACTCTCTCACTCCCTCACTTCCCTACTCCCCTTCTCTAAAATGACTTCTCAAACTTGCCACTTAATTTGTCCAGGACTAACAAAGTATTCGGTGGCCTGGGAATGGCAGCGATCGCTTGTCCAACAACGTCGTCATTGTCCAGAGTTGGCCGATGTCCTAATATTATTAGAACATCCACCAGTTTATACATTGGGACAAGGAGCCAAATTAGATTTTCTCAAATTCGATCCTGGTCAAAATGAATACGAACTCTACCGTGTGGAACGTGGTGGGGAAGTGACATATCATTGCCCAGGCCAACTGGTAGGTTATCCAATCCTCAACTTAAAGCATTATCAGCAAGACTTACATTGGTATCTACGACAACTAGAAGAAGTATTGCTAAAAGTCTTAGATTTCTATGGTCTTCAAGGTGAGAGATATCCAGGGTTAACAGGGGTTTGGTTGGAGGGTCGAAAAGTAGGAGCAATTGGAATTAAAGTCAGCCGTTGGATAACTATGCACGGCTTCTCTATCAATATTTGTCCAGATTTGACTGGTTTCTACAAGATTGTACCTTGCGGTATTTCTGATAAACCTGTAGGTAGTCTGGCTGAATTTTTACCTAGAATTACTACAGATGAAGTGCTACCCCAATTAGCTAATGCTTTTGCTCAAGTATTTGGAGTTAAGTTCAATTAGGGTTTGCTGAAAAAATTCTTTTGGTAAGGGTAGGAGTCAGTCCTCAGGATTTAGGAGGAACGGGAATTATAGACGAGGTAGGAGTCAGAATTTTCCCTTGGTTTTTCTGCCGTTGTCTGCCTTTTATGCTAACTTTTTGAGCTTGATAAAGCGAAAAGCTGGTAGTTTTTTAGATGAAAAAAGACTAAAACCTTTATATATCAATGCTTTTATGATTATTCAGCAAGCCCCCATTATTTACCAAAAAAAAGGCGTTGCACAATCAGGAATGATTAAATCCAAAAGTAGATATAGTAGTTTACAGCGCTTTTCAGTTGAGTAGACCACTAAACTTATTGTTAGAAGTCAGGAGTCAGGAGGCGCGGAGTTAGTATAAAAGCCCTCCTTCTTCAAATTATGACTGAATAAATATACGATACTTAGGGTTTCTGGAGGAGAGTGTGGTCTATCAAGGATGAAAACTGGAATTTGAGCGATCGCTCAAATTACTCAAGATGATGCCGTGGGTTGATTCTATTCATTGTGGTTTATTCATATGAAAATCGCTGTAACTTAAAGATGAGACGTTTTTTCGTCTGAAACTCCCTCATAGCAAGAAAGCTTTGTGTCAATCTAAAGTTAAATGACTATATTTTTGGATAACTGTTTCTTCAATAATATGTAGAGTTTAAAATCTATTATCATTCTTTAATGTGCAACCCCAAAAAAAAGGTCTAAAGCCTCCCCTTGGATAGGGGAGAAAAAAAGAGAATATTCCTGATGTGAAGTCTCTGGGTTCAGCCAGAGGTACTGGTAAGTGATAAATGATAACTGAAATAACCAGTTAAAAATTAAAAAGGTATAGGATCGGAATCGTCGGGTAGTGAGTCTTCCTCTCGAAAATTTGGAGTTGATTCTTGATTAACAGCGGAACTACGACGAGACTGTAAATTTACAACATTATTATAGTTTTGTTCTTCGGGTTCTTGTTGAGTTACAGTGTTATTCTTGGGTCTTTTTGTGTATGTTTGATTCCCATCTTCAGTCATAGCTTCAGGGCTAATAGCATAAATTCTGGAGGCAGTTAATTCAGCTCGTTTTTCTTTAAAACCTTCTGGTCGGTCAATAGTATTCATATTCAAGCGACCTTCAACAATTATGAAATCTCCTTCGTGATATTTTTCGTTGATTTGTTGAGCTAAATCTCGCCATGCTACTACTTTTAGTACCCCAGGTTTATTATCAACTCCTATATTAGGAAATTCTACCATCATTTCTACTACTGGTAATTGAGCATCTGCTGTGTAGCGAAGTTCTGGGTCTTTGATAATTTGTACCATTAATATACAGCTATTCATTTGAATTTTTGACTAATACTAATTTGTTTTGAACAAAGGCAAAAGGAAGATAAACTTTGATTTTATGAATATTCATCTCTACTTATTCCCAGATAGAGGATATCTCAAATCAAAGAATTTGTAATTAATCCTAAATATAGATAAAAATCATCAAATTCATACTGCTTTTTCCTGTTACCTTTTCCCTAATTACGCGGATATTTTAGACATAACTTAAATATAAATATAGATAGCTATCCTAAATAATTCGCGATCAATTTATTACTTTCTGTTTTCTATTTCCTGAAAATTTACAATATCTCACAACTCAAATAAGATTGCTATATAATATCATAAATCATCTAACTGATTTCCTGTCATAAATAGGTTGACAAAATCATGGATAATATTGCGATAATCTCTTAAAGTTTTATCAACCCAATCTCGATCATTACTATCTGCATAAATATGCACTAATGGTTCTTCAGCATCAGGTAAAATTAACACCCAATTATCACCTTGATGATTAATAATCTTTACCCCATCAGTTAACTCTAATTTTTCTGGCGGGTTAGTTTCTACAAAATACCGCATTAATGCTCCCTTTACTTTCCAAGGACAACGTACTGTATAATAGCGATGAGTAACAGGAGGAATATCCGCAGTTATTTGTCCTAGCGATCGCTCTTGAATAGTCAGCATTTCTATTACTTTAGCAATGCAAAACATCGCATCAAAGCCAGGATGTAATTTCGGGAAAATAAATCCCATATCACCACTTCCTCCTATTACCACATTATGATTAATTTGGCAAGCTTCCATTAATGCTGTAGGATTAGCTTTTGTCCGAATCACATGGCTATCATGACGACGAGCAATTTGTTCTACTGCTGCAGAAGCATTTATCGGTACTACCACTGTACTCCGTGGATGAGCTGTTAACATTAGATTTATCATTAGTGCAGTTAACATTTCACCACGAATAGGAGAACCAGCTTCATCTACTAATATTAGTTGTTCTCCATTTGCCGTTACCTGAACTCCAACATTAGCTTGTAAAGCTTCTACCACCCTACCTAATTGATCTAGTAAATTTTCTCTTTCTTCTATCCCTAAAGAAGTTTCCTTTAAACTAGCATTTAGAACTACCGCATCACAACCAAATTTAGTTAATAATTGTGGCAATACTGCTCCCGAAACACCATAACAATAGTCAATTACTACCTTAGATTTACTATAACGAATTGCCTCAGAATTGAGAAGATTTTCAAACCCTTTACTATAAGCATCTAATACTTCATGGCGATAAACCATATTGCCAATTTCTGATATTTGTACTCGGCGTAAATCTTCTTTAAAATATGCTCCTTCTATCTTTTTTTCTTTCGCTTTAGAAATATTAATTCCTTGAGAATCAAAGATTTCAATTAATATCTGATCGGAACGACTAGGAGAAAGACGCACATGAACGCCACCCGCTAAATTCATAGTAGGTAAAATTGTTCTGGCAATCGGAATAGCAGCAGATTCTAAATTTATTACATTAATTCCCACCGACATTAAACCAGCAATTAAAGATCGAGAAACCATCCGAGATATATTATGTTGGTCGCGAGAAACTGATACTGTAGAACCTAATTTTAAGATAGAACCATAAGCAGCTCCTAACTTAACTGCAAATTCAGGAGTAATATCAATATTTGCTAATCCCTGGACCCCACGCTGTCCAAACAAATTTCTCTGGGCAGTTGTACCCCAAATCAAATTAATATTGAGAGTAGCGCCAGATTCAACTTTTTTACTAGGCCATACTCTGACATTAGGACTAATCTGAGCTTCCTCTCCCACACTAGATAAAGAACCAACTACAGCACCTTCCAATATTTGAGCACGACGATCTATCCTTGTACCTCGACAAATTACACAAGCTCGTAAATTTGTATCCTCTCCCACCAGTGCGCCATTCCAAACAATGGGGCGCTTTACATCAGCATCTGCAGCAATTGTTACATTATCTCCGATCACACTACCTGCTTCAATCTGAACTCTTGGACCAATTCTACAGTTATCTCCAATTAAAACTGGTGTCTCAATTTTAGCTGTTGGGTCAATATAAGTATTTTCTCCTATCCAGAGATTGGGCGATCGCTCTTGATAAGCCAAATCAAGTTTTACTTTGTGTTGAAGTGCATCATATTGGGCTTCTCTATAAGCATCTAAATGTCCAACATCGCACCAATAACCTTCTGCCACATAGCCATACATTGGCTCATTTTTATCTAACAATACAGGAAATAATTCTTTAGAGAAATCACATTCTTGATTGCCTGGTAAATAATCTAAAACTTCTGGTTCTAAAATGTAAGTTCCTGTATTGACAGTATCAGAAAATATTTCACTTGTAGAAGGTTTTTCGAGAAACCTTTTGATTCTTTTTTCTTCATCTGTGATTACTACTCCAAATTCAATTGGGTTGTTAACTCGTGTCAATACTAACGTAGCTTTTGACTTATGTTTTTGATGAAATTCTATAGCTGCACTTAAATCAAAATCTGTAATTGTATCTCCACTAATTACTAAGAATGTTTCATCTAAAAGTTGTGCTATATTTTTCACACAACCAGCAGTTCCTAGAGGTTGTTCTTCTTCTACAGAATATGTCATTTGAACTCCAAATTTACTGCCATCTTGAAAATATTCACGCATCACATCAGGCAGATAATGTAAAGTGGCAATAATCTCTGTAATTTGATGTCTTTTTAACAGATTAATAATATGTTCAGCTATAGGGCGATTTAAAATTGGAACCATTGGTTTAGGAATATCGCATGTCAGTGGTCTGAGTCGCGTTCCTGAACCTCCAGCCATTAACACCGCACGCATAATTTACTCCTTTTGTTAAATTTTTTTCTATATCTATAATTTATTCAGACTAATTGACACTCTTTTTAACTTAATGATTTACTAGAGTCAACCACAGGTTAAAACCAGTCATTTGCTTTTGATCCATAGTTTTCCAAACAATATTTTTCATAAATATTTTGGCAATTTATTTTGACAAAAATTTCCCCTGGAGTATTTCAAAGGTAATTACTTTTTTCGGTATTTGGTGACAAATACGATATGAACAGTAAGAGAATAAATATACCTAAAACTTTTTTTGTTACAGTTGCTTGACATAATATAGCGGTAAAGCCCATAATAAAAATTATGATAATTACTCATTGCTATAAAATCAAGCCTACTCCTGGACAGTCAGTCAAAATCAATTATTGGCACTTAGCTGCTAAGGAGACATTGGAATTATGCCCTAGGTCAAAGGTTGGACTGGTTAAACAGAACCAGGTGTCAAATAGACCGATGCTCAATAGTATCATGTCCTATTGGTGAGATTCCTAGCAGACCAGATTATTATTTTCAGCAATCAGCACTTAAACAGACAAAAGAGTTATTTCCCGATTACAAGGAAATATCCATACGAAGTCCAGCAAATTAACTTACAAAGACTAGATAAAGCCTGGAAACGTTTCGGCTAAGAGCCGACATGAAAGGTTAATACCTGATAAAACTGGTAAGCGTGGAGGACGACCTAGATTTAAAAAACCAGGCAAGTTAAGGTCTTTCTGTTTTAGTAGAGTTAATCATTCACTCATCAGTAATTAAATTTGATGGAAAACAAATAATTACTACAAGCTTTGGTGCTATTCCTGTGATAGTTCATAGACCTATTCCAGGTGAGTGTGTTATCAAAACTGCAACTATAACCAAAAAAGCGAGTGCGTAATTCTGGGGCTTCCCCAGAATGTAAGACGCACTCAAGACGCTGATGGTTATTATGTAAGTTTTATTGACATCTCCAGGGGTTGAAACACCCTGGATTCTGTGGTTAGTCCACCGCAAATGGGATAAATCCACATTTGCTTAAAGCCTGTCAACAGACTTCTAAACTCCTCGGCG